>Ga0116231_10009284_pt1 | contig 16682 bp, 8 predicted proteins | sample S1TSphgellanicum_2_FD_89695 | JGI IMG/M metagenome (GOLD analysis project Ga0116231, IMG submission 89695) | Host-associated microbial communities from peat moss isolated from Minnesota, USA - S1T2_Fd - Sphagnum magellanicum MG | ecosystem: Host-associated > Plants > Peat moss > Unclassified...
AACCTTCTGGCATATGCTCTATGCCCGATTTCCCTTCTCGTATGTTCATCTACTGGTTTTACAAACCGTATGCTATGTTCCCATGCAGGTCGTGAGTGGATCAACATCTGAAATGAGGTACCCGTTTTTATACCAATGCTTTTTCCATTTTGTGAAGCCCTTCGATGTCTCGATATCTATCCATATTTTAAAAGGAAAACTTAGCTCATATTTTTCTATTATGTCATATGCTAGTTTACGAACTGTAGGCGAGGATTTCAGTTGAGCTGGTTAAAAGTCTGCCTTGCCAGCAGTTGGAAGCATGATTGTACTGATCCTACAAAAAAGTCATTTAGTTGTCATGGTGGGCTCTCATGTACTGACGCTTCTATCGGATGAATCTGTTGCTAAAGTTTGGGTGCAGCATTTGACTGTGATCTGAAGTCCGAGCAAATGGGCGGGGTGCATTCAAAAGGACAATCAAGTGATGCGGCAACTCAGAATTCAAACGGGTACACATCTTCTTAGCAGTCAATGAATGTATGTCGCATATATATACAACAATGAAATTCAATCTATTTTGCATTCTTACAATTATGCCATTTTACAACCTTTGTATCTGAAACTAAAATTCTTTCCTTCAGAAGCTACAAATTTATCAAAATTACTTAACCAAGATCACTGCGGTGACTTCAAATTCCACATTTGGGCCCAGTGCAAACTTTAGGGATCCCACATCTCTAGACTGTTGTGAAGACTACAGCATTTTCTTTCTCCTAATGATGCACGGTTTTTTATGCGTGATTTCCTTTGGTTTGAAGTGTAATTGTTGTATTACAGGTTGGATGAGATGCTAAGTGCGGGCACAAAACTGCAGTCAGTCTCGGAAAAGAAGAGTGTGGAAGTTGAGCTATTTGAAGCCTCTAAGGATTCTGAGTGGTTTGATGCAATAGAGAAAAAGAATTGCAAGTTGCTTCTGTAGCTCTTTAGATCTGATCGTAGCCTATGGGTACAGACAGGTCTCAAGGGTCGAAGTGTACTGCATGTAGCAGTCATGCAGGGATGCTCAGAATTGGTGCGCGAACTTCACTATTATGAAAGCGATTTGGTTCCTTGCGGGAAAACTGGCAGACTCCATTTGAGTTTCTGCGGGAGAATGCGAGGGATGGGAGATTGAAAAATGCTTCTGCTCAAGATATATGGCTTGTTATGGAGGGACCATCGGACAAAGCTGGAGATCAATGGCGGCAACAGAGGGACCTGTTGGCTGGACGGTCTGGGGATGATTATATAATATCACAGGTTATGTACAGGATGCCTGTTGACAGTGAAGACCGTGAAATGTTGAGCTTACGTGAAGCTATAAGCTCCATCGCCATTAAAGAGGACTTCGTGATGGACGAGAATGATGTGGATTTTAACTTTGAGAATGTTGAGCGCAAGGAATTGTACGTTCATATGGCGTGTACGTAGTAGGTTGCGAAATGTCCACAACCGAAATGTCCACAACTACGAAGATTGGAAAAGGAGCTGTCATCAGATAGTCGGGTTCATAATTGCAGTACTAACTGATTTGTGTGAAAAAAATCTATTACAGAAATTGTTCGACCAAAAGGATGCGCAAGGTAGAACAATCTTACAAATTTTTGTTCTCTGCCAATATGTACGCGAGTACAGCGGAATATTAGCATTCACGTTCAGGGAAATGTTAGAAATCTTGCCGGACGCGTGTGTAAATACTCTGGACAAAGCTGGAAGGACGGTATTACATTGGGCTGTGGCCCACGATATCACTTGGGCGGTCGAGGAACTCTTGGAGAGCGGAAAAGCTAGACCTGATGATACTTCCAGACCGCATATATTCGGAATATTACCGCGTTCCATTTAATTCTACTCCATGTCCATAATCTGCCGTATTCTTATCGTCGGTATTTGAAAGACGAGCTGAAAAGAGATTTTTGCGAATTCGAATTTGTTGACGCAGATTTTTCCATTTCTGATTTTCTACCGGAACGGATTGCGAACGTTCCTCTACTGTGGGCAATACGAATGGGTCGGAACGAATTCGTGAAGGATGTCATGCAAAGAAAGGTAATATGTCCCCACCTTTGTACATCCCTAACTCTCACGCTGATTTGTTCAATTGTGTAACAAACTTTAAATCTTGAAAGAGTGACAAAGTAAATGCATTAAGATATTCATATTATAAAAATGTTTTAGGAATCATAAATCTCCTTAGTCCATTAACACTTGGTCTCTGAAATTATATTCATAGATTTACCAATGTGACAATTGTTTTTCGAAAGATCATAAACTAAAATAAGATGATATGATCTTTAAATTTAACTTGTTTTTTTGTTTTAAAAATCCTCTTTGGCTGGTGTTTCAAGAAATGAAATAGAGGATGGAGTGGGTGGTCAGTTGTTTTAACAACCTTCCTGAACTGTGGAGGAAAAAAATGTAGGGTAGCCAACGTTGCACTTACACTAAACAAGTCTGAGCTAGTCATTTTGTAATAATGAATATCATTAACTTTTTGTAGGGTTCAATTGGAGGGAAAGTTCAAAGATAATGTACTTTGGCCTACTCATATACGGTTTAGAAAATTGTTAAGGGAAAAAATTTAGTCTTATAGCAAGATGGTAGAAAATATAGGCTTGAACCTTGTAGAATTATAGCTGTAAAAAGGTTCATTCGTGTACAAATTTGAAATGACAATGCACCAAAGTAAATGCTATATATGAAATAGTCCTTTACCCATCTAGAAAAATGATAAAATATTAGGTATATTGTTTTCTTCTTTTATTTTCAATTTCGTTGTTCACAAGGTTGGGGAATTTTACAAAAAAATTTGGCAAGTTTTTTTCAAATTTACATCAGAAAACGAAAATTTTCAAAAAAATTCAAACCACAGTGCGAAAATTCATGAAAAGAAAAAACACTAGACCATGTAACAATTCAAAATGTTGGCAATCATAAATTATTTTTTTGACCATTTGAAATGCCTTAATTTTCTATTTTGTGATGATGTTCAAATTGTGTTGTCCATTAAAAAAGAATAGCCCAATTTGGCTATATTTAAATATCAATTTATAAAACCATAAGCATTTTTTCATGTTGCAGTGAATGTGGTGAATTTATTTTTTCAAATTACAATAAATTTTTTTCTTAAAAAAGGAATTTGTGTCATAATACTTTTAAAAATATTTTTTCACATGATGGCAAAATTTTACTAAAATAAAGCATTGGGACTCTTTTTTTTAAAACTCAACATTGAGTGATGTGGAAAACTTTAAGAAATTAATTAGTTAAGTGTCATTGTGGTAGAGAGTTTGGGCCTCACCTGAAGCTTCCTAGGTGACTTGTACTTTCCAATGGATAAAACTGTCACGTAGGAAATGGAGAGCTTTAGCATATTTCTACAAAGGTCCTGTTTATTGGCATAATCTAACCCTAATGAGAATTATGGTAGATAATAGCCATTGACAAGACCCTTCTTGCAACCACCTTCCGGCCTACCAGGTGCACGCAATGGCCATTATATAGTGTGTATCTGCAACATGAAAATCAATTGACATGTTAAGATCTATAAAGATCATGGATATGAAATGTTCCCTATAGAGCTTTCAATAAGAGATGCATATCACTTGCAAATGTGACGGCATGCGAGTTATGCTCAAAATAATTTTGAAGATTGCTGATTAAATTAGTTTATTAAATGGTGTCCATGTTGCAAGAAGGAACTTTTACACTTTCATTTGTATTGCAGGAGTACCAGAAACTTTTCTTGCACTACGAAAATGTATTTCTAGGATATGCTGCTTCGTCAGGAAATGTTGAAATTTTAGAACTTTTTTTGCAAAAGGATGATGTTGATAAACTGAATGTTGTTTGTGATCCGTTTGGGGCTCCACCCCTACATCTTGTGGTAGAGCAAACGGTAACAGATAAAACTAAATATGGTGTGCCCAATATAAATAAAAATCAATAAAGTGCAAGAAAAGCATGTGCCAACTTATTATTGCAAGCCGGAGTGGACATATTGACAACAGACGAGAACGGGTGCATGGGCACCTAATGAAGCAAGAATATGGTGGTACAAATTGGTTGCAAAAGAAACTCTCAACATCAAAACCGACTTAAATGCCACTGGGACTGGAACTCCTGTAGTACTGTAGTAGCAACTCTTGTTGCAATGGCATCTTTTGTGGGTCCATTGCAACCACCCTTCATTATGTAGCGATGTTGTTTGGAACAGCCACAATAGATGTTGGGGTACAAGTAACAAAGTTAATGATCAAAGTATTTTTAGTGAACAATGGTTTGTCATTTTATCTTGCCATGACATCTATCATGTTAGCCATTATGCCATCTCTTCCTATTCCAAAAGAGGGTCTTGTGTTTGGGCCTTGTGATGACCTAAAACAAAGGACCATATCCATAGCCATTGGGATGCTTTTAGCATCCATTATTAGTGTAATTATTTCTTTTGCAGCTTCTTTGCTTGTAGTGATACCTTTGCAGCATTGAGGGTTAATGGCTTATAGTACGTCAATAGGTGGATTAATATGTTGTATAAGGATTTTTTTCTTGTTTTTACGGTTTTTGAGATTGAATTGCCCTCGAAATACTTTCATTAAAAAGTTGTACCCCAGAGGATCGGTAGACTTTAAACTTATCAAGATTTATCAACAAATTAGCTTTTAGTTCTAATTGATCTCAAGCACTTGGTGTAAATACATGTGTGATAGACTGCAACATCCATATTATGGTGAAATAAAATTGAAGACAATATATGTTTGGTGGGTACTACTAAAGAACGGAACAGGAGAAATATGCAAGGCCCTTCAACGGCCGATGGTATCAAATGGAATTGTGAGCTCTGATTTTGGGATGGACTAGTTCATTAATGATGAATCCATGACTTATGTAGATGGTAAAAACTCAATCACCTTATTTATTTCGTAACTATATTGATGTCTTTGTGTTTGGAGAGTGGCAATTTGATTTTATCTTTCTAACAAAAAAGGATTGACCCTTATCAAATCTATGATTTGTGTTGTGTTTAGTAATGTAGTTTGCCTGCAAACTTGTATTTGAGATTAGTTTAGTAACTACTATTTGGTTTTTAAAATCTTTATTATCCTTTTCAACCTAACATATAATACTCGCAAACTTCTTCCTCAATTTTTTGAATTTATGCAAGCTCTTTATGCCCAAGCAAATATAGAAGTTGTTTTTGGAGCAATATTTGAATAACAATATACATGTGAGTCATATGGGGGCCAACATGGCTTGCAAAATTACCAAAATCATTGAAGCAGATGAAAAGGTTGGGACCTCTCTTACATGTTTGTAGTATAGTCAAGTAATTGGCAATTTCTTCTTTTAGTTTAAGCTCTTTTAATTGTCCTTGTCTTTTCTTTAACATTAAAAGATTAGTGATTTCAATAGTTTCATTACCCATCAAATGTGTACTTGACATATCTTTATTCTAAATCATTACTATTTGGTCCAAGTAGAAAAACTCAATGTGTTGCTAAGATGCTATGGCAACTTTGTCATTATGAGGACTGAAATTAAATATAAAATTGTGGATTTTTTGGAAGATTTCAAATGATGGTATAAGCAAGTTCCCAAATTGTGCAATGGTTATGAATAGAGTTTGACTAGATTCACCATTTGTTGTCTAGTTCACAGATTCCATACATGTTTTTTTCAATCATGGCCAATTGTCATGGAATCTTCTTGTCTAGTGGTTTTTTTTAGTTATTTGTATGAAAGCTTAACCTTGTGAATCCATTGTGAAAAATATTGAAAAAAAACATATTAGTGTATTCATTTACCAACGTGGCATTGTTTTTTTTAGGCTACTCCTTTGGTCATGTGATTTGGGTATTTGAGTGAAGGTACCTTTGAGCTTCCAAGGTAAAACATTGGAACATGGAAATCTGTAACCATGAAGGAAGATTTTAATATTCCAAGAAGGAAGTATAATGGTGTGTCCAACAAACATGGGGAATATAGAATGTTCTAGTGTTGGACAATTTTATTCTTCTTTTACTAATATGTTGTAGCAACTAGTTCAGTCTATAACCAAATTGTGGGATGTAACGGTCTCACCTACATGGACATATATGCGGGTATGAAAGGTCTCATCTTATTTTGAGATTTTTAATACCGTCCCCATAACTTGTGCACTGAAATTTGATGATTTTCATGGTTGGGCTCGTGGCCATCTACAAGCATGCTACCTGTTATGCTTGATGGAGACCTCTGAATGTAGAGACCACAAGTTCCTGGGAAGAAATTGATGCAACCTTTTATATATCTTGTGATAACAAACCTTGATTGCACTTTCGATGTTCTTTTCTTTAAAGTTTATATGATGTCAACACAACTATGCATAAGAAATTTCTTTTAACTAAGCAAACTCTATTTGTTGTTATACACTTGTTTTTTGTAACTGTACATTTGAAATCCAATGTGCGGCAATTAAAAAATCTTTACATGTAAGTCAAATTGTCAAAGAAAGGTGGGAAGGATCCCTAAATTGTATTCTTTGCATATGAAGAAATTTCACTTTCAATATTCCCAATCCTTTTGATGAGAGCCTAACTTAGATTAACTATCACTATCACTTGTTTGAAAAGTGGTCCAAATAAAGAAGCCCAAGTTTTCGTATCTCCAATAGCTTTTGTTTTTCAAAGAATTTAACTCAGAAGTAAGATGAAAGATCATGTATTATTTTGAAAAACCTTAGGTGAAGAAGGGAGTGAATAATTTGCTTTCCCGGGCAGCTATTAGGGAGGAAGAAAAGTTCCAACCTATTCAGTACACAATGCATAGACTCTTGGCAAGCATTTTAATCTATTATTTTGATGAGCACATGCAATTTTTTGCCTAATCAAACCTTAAATCATTTGTCCCAATACTCACCAAACGCTTTGTTGCCATGTAAATCATTTGGGTTGGCATTAGACATGTAGTTCTTACTTTTGAAAAATCTTTCAACGAAGGATGCAATCTTTTTCTTTTCGTTTTAAGAAAATTGAGTTTAGGCACATAGTTGATATGGTTGGTTACATTTTATTGGTGGTGTGATGGTAGTAACTAAAACAAGCTAATTTTGACCTATGCATAGTAAGTAGAACCAGACCTAGTTTACAATTGAACTTGCCTAAAAAAATTTAAAAGTTGAACCCAAAACAAGGGTTTTTTGAAATTGAAGAATTAGGTCCAAAACTAGACTAGAGGTTTGACAAAACCACACCAGAGGTTTTCTCAAAACGTTTTTAAAATCCCTAAATTGGAACCAAAGATTCTTTCTAATTTAAAAAAATGTTGGAACTGTGACTAAAGGTTGTTTTGAAAAGTGAGAACTTGTCAACACTAGTTTACACCTTGTGTAGGACAATGGACATTAGTGTAGGAAAAGGGCCCATATCTGGGGCATTCTCAAATGAAGGTCTTTTCCATGGCATTACAAGTGGTAGGCTGTTTTTCACTTTTATGAAGAACCTCTAGTTCTAGTTTTTAAATAAAAACTCAAATTCATCCTGCCCTGGATCCACATTGGACTAGAACTAGGAACCCAACTCTAGGTTTGATTCTTCAAAAAATATGGATTCCATTTGTGAAAATCAAACCCAGTTTTGGTCAACTTCTATGCAATTCATACCAAAATCAACGATTTACCAATTGTTAGCAATGGTTTTAGCCAATTATTTAGGGGAAAAAATGAAATCCAAATCCTATAATGGTTTTTAAAAATTAAAAAACTTGGTTTTGAGTCCAATTACAATTATGAAATTTGGACCAGTTTGTTGGAACCAAAATTAGAACTTCTAGTTCAAAACCGTCAAATGTGAGTGACTGATCGACACTGGCTCTTATTTGGCATAAAAATTTGCATGAGGCTTCATGATGAAGAAGTCCCAAAATTTTCTTAATTTTATTTGGAAGTCACTAAAGGAGGGTTCCTTCTCCTCAAGCACTGCCACTAGCCTACTGTTATTGAAATTGTATTGTGAAGTTTGAAACGAAAAGTGAGCCAACAGGTACCATCCCATTATGTATTCGGTAACTAACAAGAGGGAGCTGGTTACCAAGAGTAATCAGTTTTCAAGAGACAAAATAAGCCCCCTAATGGGACAAAGTAACAGTCAGGATTGGACCTATGTGATGAGGTCGCTTTTCTTGCATGTGCAAAAGAGGATAGGAATTATGAGTTGTAATTCGGTGGTAGGTAGGCACTGATGTGCTGACACGTCCATTTATCTCTCTTGAAAAGAGGTTACCCTAGGATAAAGCCTGACGTCTTGGGCTTTTCCTGAATATGGGGCCCCATGAAGAGGAGGTGTGTGTGGGCCTGAATCTATCTGTTAAAGCTTGGGCCCAAGGGCTGTACAAGGCGTAATTATTGCCCCCAAATAAGAACTTTAATTTTTTTCTTGTGGTATCAGGCAGGTGTCTGGAGGGTACCCATTAGGTATATGGAAAATGTGAAACATTTTGGAAAATGGAATATCTGCACTTGTGAGCATTTGGTTGTCCGAAATGCCCTATTGGCTTTTATGTTTTGTAAGTCTACTTTCAAATACATTAGAAAAAAGTTTCAGAGGCCTTTATGTTAATGGTCTGTGGACAGTAAGTACTTTTTCATTGTATTTTTCTCCCATAATTACCACTTTGGTTTATACTCACCATAGGAATGTATGTACTATGTACCTACCTTAGTAACCAGCAAGTGCCCTACCTACTAATTTATGCTACTTACCCACTTACATAGGTAGTTACCAGTGTTGGATGGTTCTCACCTGTCAGCTAAAACTAGCACCAGTTTTCAGTTTGGTTCTCAATGAGAACCAGCCAGTGAGAAGTGAAGATGAGAATCACCATGAAAACTGGATTGAAGGTTCTCACCAGAGGTTCATAGAGGTGAGCAGCACCTAGGTTTTCACCTCGCATAAAATTTGATCGGTTCTCACATTTTGGAAAGGGTTCGGTCCTCATGGTCAAAAATAAAAAGTAAATATTACAGTTATCCGGAGAGTCATGCCCTATTGGGCCTGAGTTGTACCCCCCATTTGATGCTTCATCCCCTCTTGACTATTGTCTCCAAAGTCAAGAAATTTTATTAAATAAGGGTGTGAAATACTGAGACTCATCAGTAAATGCACCAGGGTCGAGAACATTTATAGCTGCAGTACACATACCAGCAAAAGTGATTGGTTGAAAACGTTTAGGTGAAGAAAGAACAAAGCAAACTCAGTTTAGCACCAAATTTGTTCCTAAACTGAGTTTCATGCCACAAAAAAACTGTTGATTGTAAGAAAAGAAACACAAAAAACCCAAAAAAAATGTAAGATAAATATATAACAAAAAAATCATGATTTGTGAGAATCGGCCTTTTAAAATTGTCCTTGAAAACTAGCAATTCAAAATCTTGTGAGAATCACTAACTCTGAATTTCACCTCATCCAAATTTTTTTTTAATTCTGAAAACTAGGGCGATTTTCAAAATGGGAACTTGTTTTTTAAAGAATCGAAGTGATTCTTAAAACCTGCCCCAAAAACTGGAATGGATGGTTCTCACAAAAAAATGAAAACCACCCTTACTAAGATAATGGTCTTGAGGAGACTCCATGTATTGAGTGTTTCAACTTGTTGGACCCATGTGCACTGAGAAAATTGTAAGGGATGCACAAGTATGACTCCAATCTAGCCTTTTCTTTAAGCATTTTGTAATTTCGAACGAGAAGCTTTTAGACATATAACTGAAGTGCATATCTAGAAATATTGAAAATGTTGTAATGTGGGACTTTTAGCTCCACAAAATTTCAATAAATAGAAACATGGCTATGTGCAATAAAAAAATTTCATTACAAGTTGGTGAGATATGGAAATTGTTGAAATGTACATCACATAATCTAAAATATGGCGAGAGAACCTATATACTACATAGCTTTATGACAGTGCACATTGCACTATCATGTATGTAGTATAAAACTATTTGTGTGTAAAACTCTCTCGAACTTGAATAAAGTCCTTTTTCATTGTTGGGTGAGTGTTCACAACAAGAGTTAGAATTAGAACTTAAGACACACTATGCACATTGCAAACAAACACAAATTACAATGGACATTTGACATTGGATGATTAGACACAAAAGCTCCAACACAATGGAGTTTGGCCTTACAATGTACATATGACACACAAGTTCAAACTCAAAATTGGACAATATATGATAAACCATAATATTAGATAGTGGACATATATTAATTGGACAATATATGATAAACCATAATATTAGATAGTGGACATATATTAGACATTCATTTCAAATACGAGGCACTCAAAACAAATAGATACTTATTTCTTAAACTTCAATTAGACATCAAGACTCAAATTAAAATTCAAAATTTCAAACCAAGATGCAAACAAACTTAGAAATATGATGCTTCAAGTAAACTAAAACATATAAAGTCTAGACCTTCAAATAAGGGCAAACAAATTTAAACACAAACTTATAAACAAACCCATAAAGACTCAAGTCTCAAATAAACATAAACTCTCTAACCTTAACATAATAAAAAAACAAAAAAATGAACATGTTCATTGCTCAAACAAACACAAATTCAAATTTTAAACACAAATTCACAAACTATCTAATTCAAGCAAAATTTTAAGTACACAAAATCAAACAAACTTACTATTCAAAAAATAAATTCAAAGTCATACATATTACAAATGTAAATAAATAGTGCACATAATTAGATAAACACATAAACACAAAATCACAAAATCAGATAGATTTAATAAACACAATCAAACAAACCTTCAATGGTGCATCTTCAATTTCAACCTTAAACATAATGTTCTAATTTCCTTTGGCAAAAAACCACCCAACTCTAACTAAAATTTGTCGTCATTGAAAGTTGACAAGGCCTTAAATTATTTCCATAACTTAATCCAAACTTCACCTAGGTTTGTATTCCTTCCAATCATCACAACATGCATCGTATAGGAAGGTGTTCAAAGTGAAAAAAAGGTTGGGAATACATCCCAACAATTGTGTGCAAGTGTTCATTGAGGTGATTCCTCAATTTTGATTTCATGAAAAATAACGTGGAAAATGTGCATTCATCTTCCACTAATCCCAACACTTGCATTGATGCTATATCTGTCAACTTGAAACATTCTAGAAATGAATGCTTCAAGATACAAGAAGCCTCCAAAGTCGTGTCAAAGGATTAACAAGAAATGGAGCCTCCATTGCTACAATAGCATTGGACTTCATGGTAATCTTGAAGATGTTAACATGCATCTCAAGACCACTTGTGGATTAAATGGATGGACAAATCCTAGCCACTTGTAAAGATGTTCTTGATCTAAAAGTTTGACAAGTTCCAAATGTTACTCAATGCAGTAATGTGATTTGATCAACTCCAAATGACGACTAAAATTATCTTCCACATCAGTTTGAAACCAATACTATGGATAGCAAATTCCCATAGCATCCATGATATGAGACGTTGGAAACCTTGAGCCTAATTCCAAAATTAATGATTATGTTGCAACTACAAATAAAGCCATTCAAAGGATCAATGATTACAAGGTCACAAACTACAGTCAAGCATCCATATTCTAGTGGTAGAACTTGAAACCAATAGAAAAAACGTAATAAATTACACAAAGACTCAAACATACCCTTCATTTCTATTGCTTAGAAAATTTAAATAGATTTTTAAACTTATAAATAAACCAAACATATTCAAATTCAGATAAACAAAGACAAACTCAAATAGACAAAGATAGATTCAATCTTTAAACTAAGATATATTCAAAAAGACAAAAACATACTCAAACTTCAAAAATAGATTAAAAAACAGATTCAAACTACAAAGAGACAAATTCAAACAAAGAAAAATAGACTTAAACAAAGACTTACAAACTACTTTTTTTTCCTATAGAGTCCAAATTCAAGTAGATTTAAATTTAGAGCCTTAGATTGATTCATACTAATTCAAGCAAAAACTCAAACTAACTTAGATTGACTCAATGAACTTAGATAAAAATTCAAACTAATTCAAACATGCAACAACTCAAACCCTAACCCTAAACCATGATTAAAACAAAGATTTAAACTTAGACATGTTCATTGAAGATTTCATGAAACACTTGTGTCTTTTGCCCATGGGCATTTAAACTTGTAGCCCAAAAAGAAAAACTTGCAAAATCAAATCATAAGTATTCAACACCTAAGGTGTTGAGGTCCAACGAACTTGCTTTCAACTTTAGATGCACTATGTTACAAATGTAATCAACCAAATCATGGAACTCCTTGAAAACATCAGATGTACTTCATGGTATGATTTGAATAATGAGTATACAACTATCTTTGGCAAATCTTCATTGTTGCAAAATAATCATAAACAAAATCATCCCTTTTATGTGCAATTTGACCAATGCATGGACAACCTCCAACATGGGCATCAAACAAAAAGGGAAATGAATAAATTCACATCACAAAAAAACTCAAAATTCACCTGAACAATCATTAGAAATGGACTATCTTCAACCATCTTTGTAATTAATGGCATGTACATCAAGAGAGCCCATTTTGTTAGACTGAACATGCTAATCCAATGTGTTTTTACATTCCACAAGATCTTGTTCCCCTTCGCCTTCACCAAATCTACAAGCTTCAAAAATTCAAGGTCCCTTTTTAGGCTATGAGAAAAATATGAATATATCGACTAGAGCAAATCTTCTATGCATTTCACAATAAGGATGTGAAATAGAATTTACACCCCTAAATTAGTGCGATGTGCCTTGCAATGAATGTTTTCCATGTGGGGACCATATTTATCTTCTAGTTGGCATGTAACACCATTTCTCACCCATTAGAACACATGTACACTGTCAATGCCAAATGATAATAATTTTGCAACATCTATATTAGAAACACTTACATGTTTTTTTAGAACATCCATGATCACTTTTGTCAGATTATCAAAGCCTCCTCTTTTAATGATCTGCTCTAAAAAAATTAGTGTACATGTAAATGATAACAATCTTGAACAATCTAGCAATGAATTGAAATCCATAATTGGTTATCAATCGTGATGTCTTCATCACAAGAAATAACAAGATACCTTGAACTTGCAACAATCTTTCGGATTTTGTTAAAGACCTACTTGTGTGAGCATTGAACCATTATCTAACCAAAAGAATCTCTCCAATGATGTTTAGGGTTTATAGGAACATTGAAAAAAGAAAACAATGGTTTCATGGCTTCAAACTCCAACATATGACAACCCTACTATATAGATGCAAAATGGTGGCAAATTGTTGCCTTTTTCTTTGTCTTTCCCTTTCAAACCTCCCTAAATCACTTGTTCAACAATGGAAATACGACTTTGTTGAGAATAAATTACCCCATTCTTGGCATGGGTGTTTTTCTTATTCACATAAAACTCCTTTTCCTTATTACCAAATGTGGCATATCTCGAACTAATTTTGTTTTTCTCGCATGCTTTTCAAGCGTGTTTGATTTAGGAACCAAAATAACCTCCTTTCCCTTCATAGCCAAACACACAATGCGCTTCACACAATTGATCTCTCCAAAATAACTCTTGAACATTTCTACCCATGGAAATTATGTAGCCTAGATGTCTCAGAACTTGCAAAAGAGATCACAATTTCTTTTAAATTTCTTCGATAATGGTTTGTTTTCTTCATTTGCCAAAACCTAGATCTTAAACAAATTGTGTGCAATAGGGGGAATGAAGGTTAGTAAACCACCCGGGCACACCAATTGCATAGCAAGATTATTGCGCTTTGATTCAAAGTTTGATGCAACCTTGCTACTACTCAAGAGTGCCCCAGAAGAAAGCGTTGCTAAAAACTAAGGTGGGAACACAAAAATATAAAAAGTATTGTTGCATATGTCAAAATCCTTTTAAGGTGTACCAAAAAGGAGATCACAACATCATGATACTAATTGTTCTAGATTTATAGTGGTCTAAATTATCATACCCTTAAAATATGACACATTTATGTTCATTTATGTTCAACACTATGTATGTGAATAAAGAATTAAGGATTCACAAAGGAATATACTAATTTTTGTCTTAAGTGATACACCTTAAATTCTTTTTCCCCAAATCAGATTGATATTCTTTTCAAGAATTATGGGTAATGCTCAAAAACATTTGGGCATGATATGAAAACAATATGTCTCCATGTGTCCATTGTATGTTCAAAAACATGCATAAACTTGCGCTGAAATGTGTTTAGGTAGCACTAATTTTTGGGCTTCACCATATGCTTCTTCATTGAACAATTGGGTAGACATGGGAAAAAAAGATGTAGCAAGACTTTTATACTACCTGTGTTGAGGACCCTCTGCTAATTTAATGTCAAGGATGGGGCATGCCCTTGTCAAAGTAAGTTAGGATCTATGATGTAACACTTCTTCAAAATGAAAAATCCATATCTCATTCATTTCACAAGAGTGCATTGTAGACACTAAGCTTATCATGCACTTTTATAAGCCTCCTTTCATTAAATTTCATGCCAAATTTTCAACCTAGTTTTTAATTTAACATCATGTTCTTTACAAAACCTTGGTTGTAGCATTTTTGACATTCAAAAAAGTTGGTCATGTTTTCATTGAGATCAAAATATCAACAAACAATAATTCCACACAATTGTCATGACCTTTAGAGGTTTATGACCTTCAGAGGTTTATTTTTCAATTTTTGAATTAATGTAGCTCAGGAATCCCAACTTTGCATATTTTGATTTCCATTGAACTATGGTTAAAAATTGAAATATACATGCCTTATGATTGAATCTCACTTCAAATTAATTTGGTATCCCAAAACTTTCAGCCTAACCTTTTGGTAAACCTATTTGGGTACCCCTGAACCAAGCTGAACTGTCAAACATTGACTTGAATTAACTTCTTTAATAGAAACCCCCATTTTCAAGTCCTTACAAAATGGGCTAAAGAAAGCCAAATCTAAAAATTGGCTCAATGTGCAACTTCATGAAACTTATCTACTTCAGTGAAAAATAATTTGAGGAAAAATTGTAAGAAAGACAACACTAAAAAGCAATAATAAATATCATTATGTAATAAATTCCTCTTTTTTGGAGAAACAAATGGCATTTTATGAGAAGATGTTTTTGGGGAAATTATAGTCACATTTATGCCTACTAGCTACAATCTTAAGAGTTATTTAACAAGGCCTATGTTTGAGATGGAATAAATATAAATTGAGTAGGGAAATTGATGGGATTAAGTGTGCTAGGGAAATTGATGGTGAATGAGGCCAAACATAGGTTTCAAACATGGTGTGGGTCATTGAAAATGTAACACACACCCAAATAAGCTTGAAAGTAAAAAAAGTATAGTCCCTAGTCTCTCCACATGAGTACCCACAAATGAGGATTTTAAAGTCGGAGTTCAAATTAGGAACAAGAGTTTTGCCCACTCAAAGTTGGACTTGGAAAACACAATTGAAGAACTTGACATGATGCTGAAAAACTTTCAATAAAAACTTCAAGATGACATATTTTGTATTTTGAATTTTATCTAAGTTAGGCCCTCGTCAAAAGGATTGGGAACATTGAAAGTGAAACTTCTTCATATGCAAAGAATACAATTTAGGAATCCTTCACACCTTTTTTTGACAATTTGACTTACATGTAAAGATTGCTTAATTGCCACACATTGGATTTCAAATGTATAGTTACAAAAAACAAGTGTATAACAACAAATAAAGTTTGCTTAGTTAAAAGAATTTTTTTACGCATAGTTATTTTGACATCATATAAACTTTAAAGAAAAGAACATTGAAAGTGCAATCAAGGTTTATTATCACAACATATCTAAAGGGTTGCATAAATTTCTTCCCAGGAACTTGAGGTCTCTATATTTAGAGGTCTCCATCAAGCATAACAAGTAGCATGCCCATAGATGGCCACTAGCCCAACCATGAGAATCATCAAATTTCAATGCACAAGCTATGGGGACCGTATTAAAAATCTCAAAATAAGATAAAACCTTCCATGTAAGTGAAACCATTACATCCCACAATTTGGCTATAGATTGAGCTAGTTGCTTACAAAATATTAGTAAAAGAAGAATAAAATTGTCCAACACTAGAACATTGTATATTCGCCATGTTTTTTGGAAACCTTGAACTTATTTTGAAAATGTCATGTATGTCAAAACCTAAGTCAGCAAGTAACCTGGAAGCCACTTGAGGATAAACCTATTTTAAAAATTTATTAAAAAACCCCTTAAGGGTGTATGTGCAAGATCAAAAAAAATGATTATTCATGCTATGCTCTGAGCATGAGGTTTTGAACCCCTGCACAGATAACCATAGAATCAAACCACCAAACTAGTTCCCACTTCTTTGAGTCTGGCTTATTTTAGTTTTTCCTAACAAATGTTGGGATCAATAATGAGAAATATTAAGTTCTTTTGGCATAATGTTTGGTCTCAAGTTAGCAATACAATAATGATTTTCTTTGAAAGGTCAAGTAGTTCTCATGTAAAGTCATTAAAGCCAAGAGGTTGGAATTAAGTTTCAATATTTTGTAAGCTTTCATTATTTCCTCTAGTGTTATCATAAAATATAAAAATAGAGAGAGTATCCAAAACAAGCCACCAATTGTGTAAC
>Ga0116231_10009285_pt1 | contig 16680 bp, 10 predicted proteins | sample S1TSphgellanicum_2_FD_89695 | JGI IMG/M metagenome (GOLD analysis project Ga0116231, IMG submission 89695) | Host-associated microbial communities from peat moss isolated from Minnesota, USA - S1T2_Fd - Sphagnum magellanicum MG | ecosystem: Host-associated > Plants > Peat moss > Unclassified...
CCGGGCTGATCTGCTCGATATTGTAGGGCGGATACCCGTCGGACGAATTTTTCGATGCCCGTTCGAGCATCTGCTCCAAATGGTCGAACCCCAGGAAAAGCGGGGACGTGAAATGCCGGGTCGTCAAGCATGCCTCCTCGATGAGCGAGACTGGGTTGGCAGGCCCACACTGGGCACCCGCCGCTGCCCAGGATTTCGGCACGCGCAGATAATTTTGCAAGGGTTGCCTCTGTTGAACCGGAGCGCGCGCGGCGATACATCCCACCCATGGCCGACGAGACACCTGCGGATCTGCTGCCGATCCTGATCGCCCCGCACAAAACCCTGAAAACCAAGGCCCGGATGGTGGCCGAGGCGGACATGGACCGCGTGCATGCGCTGGTGCCGCGCATGTTCGACGCCATGTATCACGCGCCAGGCATCGGCCTGGCCGCCCCGCAGATCGATGTTTTGCTCCGCCTCGCCGTCATCGATCTGCACCCCGGCGACAAGCCCTCGCCTCTGGTGCTGATCAACCCCGAGGTGACCAAAGTGTCGGAGACTTGGGCGACGCGGGAGGAGGGGTGCCTGTCGCTCCCCGGCCAATATGCGGATGTGAGCCGCCCGGCTGCCGTCTGCGTCGCCTACACCGATCTGGACGGCAAGCGCCGCAGCATCGAGGCCGAGGATTTGCTGGCCGCCTGCCTGCAGCATGAGATCGACCATCTGGATGGGGTGCTGTTCGTGGACCATGTCTCTGCGCTCAAGCGGAACATGATTTTCCGCAAACTCGCCAAGGAGCAGAAGCTGAAAGCGGGGGGCTGATGGCGGGGCTGCGGCTGGCGTTTTTCGGCAGCCCGGATTTCGCCGTGCCGGCGCTGCGCGCGCTGGCGGACGCAGGGCACGACATCGTGGCGGTGTATAGCCAGCCGCCGCGCCCCGCCCACCGTGGCCAGGCGCTGACCCGCAGCGCCGTGCACCAGGCGGCCGACGGGCTGGGTCTGCCGGTCCGCACGCCGCCGCGCCTGAAACAGAATTTTGACGAACACGCATTCTTCGGCGGCCTCTCGTTGGATGCGGCCGTGGTGGCCGCCTACGGGCTGATCCTGCCGCCGGCCATGCTGGACGCGCCCCGCCGCGGCTGCCTGAACATCCACGCGAGCCTTTTGCCGCGCTGGCGCGGCGCCGCCCCCATCCACCGCGCCATCGAGGCGGGGGACACGCAGACCGGCATCACCATCATGCGCATGGCGGAAGGTCTGGATACCGGCCCGATGCTGCTGCACGCCAGCGTTCCGATCGGCCCGCACACCACGACGCCCGCCCTTCACGACGAGCTTGCGCGCTTGGGCGCGTCGCTGATTGTGCAGGCGCTGGACCAGGACCCACCCGCAGTGCCGCAGCCTGGCGAGGGCGTCACCTACGCTGCCAAACTGACGCGCGCCGACAGCAAGCTCGATTTCACCCGCGACGCGGCCGCGCTGGACCGCCAGGTCCGCGCCATGGTCCCCTGGCCGGGCTGCACCGCGATGTTGCGTGGCGAGGTTTTGAAAATCCTGGCGGCCGAGCCGGCCGAGGGTGAGGGCGAGCCAGGCGCCATTCTGGACTCGGCTTTCACCGTAGCCTGCGGGGACGGCGCGCTGCGCCTTCTCCGCGTCCAGCGCCCTGGGCGCGCTGCCGTGCCTGGCGGCGATTTTTTGCGCGGGCTCGCGGAGTGGCGGGGGATGAGGCTGGCTCATACCCATCGGCATTGAAGGTGACGCACTACCTCTCCACCCGCGCGCCGCGGTGTGGTTGGCGAGGGAAGGTGGACTTCGTCTCATATGCGTTAAATCAGGCAAATCCGACGCACATTTTTATACTCGAAAGTCGATGTCATCGCGAGGAGCCATTCGCGACGAAGCGGTCCAGGTCTGGGCTCACACGCCGACGTGTCAGCCCAGACATGGACCGCCACGCCACCGAAGAGGCGGCTTGCGATGACAGGTCTGTATTTCGGGTCCAAACGCCCTGATTTAACGCATATGGGACTTCGTCCACCCTACGGCGCTCAATGTGTTGGATTGGACGCGCTGAGTGCGGCTTCCAATGAAACGAGATTACCGCTGAAGTACAAATCCGCGCCGGCTTTCCCGAAAACCTTGCGTGGCTGCACCAGAAGGCGACGCGCCAGGTCGGCATCGCCGTCTGCGTAGGAAACCTGCGCTTTCATCAGGTCAACAATTGCGCCCACGTCGGGGTCGGCTTCTTCCCTTGCGACAGCGGTCATGTCGAGGCTGGTCAGGAACGGTTTGGCCGCATCATATTGCCTGGCCGCAATCAGGCACTCCGCCAGCGTGAGCCCCATCGTCTGGGTCATTGCGCCCTTCGCGCCGTAAATCGCCGTCGCATCGGCATAGACGCGGCGCGCTGATGCGACGCCGGCTTGCGCATGCCCTGCACGGCATTGGTTCTCGGCCACGTCGTTCATCGCTGCGATAGCCATGAATGAGTGCTCGCCATCTCTGCGGACCGCAACGGTGTACATGGTCAGACTGTCGCGTATTGCGTCCTCGTAATGTCCTGCCGCAGCCAAAGCCTCCGCCCTTTGGCCGACGGCCAGAAGCGTCTCGCGGTTTTCGTCGCCGAGCACATGAGCGAGTTTCGGATAGATAGCGTTGAGGATTGGGATGGCTTCCGCGGGGCGGCCGCTCAGCACAAGGATTTGCGCCATGCGCCGTTGAAATATCAGTGTGTCTGGATACGATGGGCCGTGCAGCGCTGTCTGGCTTTTTATCAGATCCGCGACGACCGCCTGCGCTTCATCCCAGCGCGACAGACGCGTCAATGCCGAACTCTGCAGCACATGGATCTGGTCGAGGTCGTCCCGGTCGAAGGTGCCTGGCAAGGCGTCTGCAAGCCGCTCGGCTTGGTCGGCATCACGCAACGCGCCCTGAATGTCGTTGGTCCAGAACAGGTAGGCGCCTCGGGCCCGGTAGAACCAGACGCGCGCTTCGGCAGATCTCGGCCCCAGCGCGCCCAGCCTGGGTTCAGCCTCATCGATGAGCGCTTTTGCCCGTTCGAGCGAGCCCTCCTTGGAGGCAATCGACTCCATTTGTGCTTGACGCAGGCGGGTAATAATTGCGTCGGCCGAGCCATTTCCCAATGCAGCGTCGTATGCGCGGGCGGCGCGCTGATAATCGGCGCGCGCCTCGGCATAGGCGCTCCGGCTGTCAAAGGCGCGCGCCAACGCCAGGTACAGCGATGCGGCAATGAGGGGTTCATGCGCCAGCCTGGCCTCTATCCTGGGCTCGGCGTTGGTTGCGGCTTCAATCAGCGTCTCATCGGGCTTTCCCGCCACCCTGGGATTGGCCCTGCCAAGCAGGTCTTCGGTCAGAAAATCATTGACCTGCCGCGTGATGTTTGCCTGGCGCAGCGCTTCGTCACGGGCGCGGGACGTGCGGATGGCAAAAACCGCAGTTACGAAAAGACCTAACGCAAGCGAAGCCACGCCGAAGATGAGCCATGGCCTGCGCGCCCTGGCGCGTTCGAGCTGCTGCGCCAGGCGGCTTGCCTCCCGTTCGATACGCTCAACTCTATCGTGTTCGGTACGTCGTTTTTCGAGACCCTCCAGGCGCTCGGCCAGAACCAGGGCGGAAGCAAGCCTGCGCTTCGCGTCGCTCGAGGCGGCGTCCCTCACATCGTCACACAGCCACGGGTCGGCAATGTCCGCCTCCCATCCCGCGCCGAGCGGCCGATCCAGGTCGCCTATGATCATCTGGTAGAGAAGAATCCCGATGGCATAGACGTCGGCGGCTATCGTAGGGGCGCCGCCGGCGATGATTTCGGGCGCCATGTAGCGCAACGTGCCGCTGATGCCCGGCGCCTCGGCCGTGCTCGCGTCGGTCAGGCCAAGGCCCTCGATCGTGACGGCTTCGAGAGCGGCCGCTTCGGTCAGACGGCCGGAGCCGAAATCCACCAGGCGCACGGCAATGTCGTTGCCCTCGCCGCTGACCAGGATGTTGGCGGGTTTTATGTCGCGGTGCAGCACGCCGACGTCGTGGGCATCAGCGGCGGTGCGGGCGATACGGGCGACGATGGCGATGCGACGGGCAAGCGGGATCGCGGCGATTCCGCCATGCGCTGACGCCCAATCGGCAAGGTTGTTGCCGCCGAAGGAGCTTTCGATGAAGAATGGGCGGACGTCGAAATTCCACTCGCTGATCCGCACCAGGTCGGGGCGGTCGCCCAAGGCTTTATACAGAATGCGGGAGAGGGCGGCTTCGCGCCGCAAGGCCTCCAGCCGCTGGGTCGTGTCGGCAAACTTGAAGACGCGGCGCTCGCCGGTCTTGCTGTGCACCGCCAGCCAGACGTCCCGCGCGCGGCCAGGACCCAGGGATCGGTCCAGGCACCATTGCGGGCGATTGGGGACCGGATCGCCCGCCTGAAAGGTGAAGGCGAGCCTGGGTCGCTCCGGCGCGGCGCGCAGCTCAATGGGCATGCCGATGCGGTAGCCGACGCCGTGAACCGCCTCGATGATGGCGCGCCCCTCATCACCCAGGGCGGCCCGCAGCTTCGAGACCGCGGTGGTGAGCGATTGCTCAACCACAGTCCGGTCCTGCCAGACGATGGCGAGAAGCTCCTCCTTTCTGACCACATCGCCAGCGCGGGCCAGCAGGGTTTCGAGCAGGAGAAGCGGCTTGGCCTCGACGAGGCGTATCTGGCCGCTGACCCGGAGCTCGCGCCGTGATTCATCGAATTCGATGCTGCCGATGCACCAGATCCGATTCCTCAGCGGATCCGGCAACGCGCTCTCGGCATCAGGCATCGCCGCAAATCCTTTCCCCAAACTCGAAGCCAGGCGACCCACTCTGCGACGATCGCGCGCCCTTAAAGGGCCGAGACCGGCCGAATGGTGTGAAAAAAGCCTCTCTATTGTCAAGGAAGCATACGCATTCGGTTGGGAATCACAATATTAAAATAAACAAATGCAGACGCTTATCTGGTTAAGAAATCCTTAAGCAGTAAATTGCGGAAGTTTAGGCGACAGCAGGACCGTTTCAGCCCCAAACCGGGTCCAGGCCATTCCGGCCGATGCGCCCAACCTGAGGGGAACGACGATCATGATCCGAAACCATGCATTATCTCTGTTACGCCGACTGACCCTGGCCACGCCCGCTTGGTTCCTGCCGCTCGGGGCGCTTGCCGCTCTGACGGCCACGCCGGCGTTGTCCCAGACCATCGTCTCGGCACAGGACGCCGGGATTACCGCCACCAGCAATGTCATCACGGCGGCGCATGTGCCGGTTCAGACAAGCGCCGGGACGAGCTTCTTCGACCTGTCGATCACGCTCACGCCGACGATGAGCGGCGGGACCGTGACGGGTTTGCGCGCAACAACGAAGAGCAGCTCCCCGTCGCCGAACCTGATCACCGACGGTTTCACGCCCGGAACCTACATGGACGTGAATGGCACGACTTATACCCTGGGCGGTGGCCAGACCAGCGGCAACCAGACGCTCTGGTCGATTGCCGTCGTGAATGTGGCTGGTCCGTTTCTCGCATCAGCGAACTGGGACACGGACGATGGCCCGAACAACCCGGAGTACCCGCTGCTTGAAAAATACAAGATCACGACGACGGCTTTCGCCTTCGGTGCCTCCGGCGGCCAGAGTAGCTTGCCTAATGATTTCAACACCGGGCACCTGATTGGCGCGAGTGCTTCAGGCAGCACGATCTCGATCTGCAGTTTTGAGGATGGAAACGGCGCCTATCACACGTCGCCGTCGGCCTGCATCACGCTCTATTTTCAACACTCATAAGCCTGGGCGACCAGCGTCGGGCTCGTTCGTCCTGAACCCGGCTCACCCGTCGATAGGCAGCCGGGTTTGTTCGTGGACTTCGGCGCCTCAAACACGCCTGCATCGGCTGGTTCAGACAGTCCAATCGCCTGAACCAGCGGGTCTGGCCATCGCCCGCTGTGACCGCCCAAGTATGTCTTCAACGCTCGCGGTATCGAAGATGCGCAAACCCCAGACCTCCAGCGCCCCCCTGCTGCAACCCTGTTGCAGGCGGGCTATGGCGATGGCTTAGCCTGCGGGTTCAGTGCACGGATCAAGCCCTTCCTCTCACCTTCGTTCGCCGTGTACGTGATGGCATTGTTCCAGATGTAATCTGTCATCTCGCCTGACAGCGTCCAGTTGAGCGGAACATCGGTCGCTTTCCTGCCCGCATCTGTCTCCTGATAGAGGTAGAAATTGAAGAAGTAATCGTTGTTTTTGTCGGTCTTGTCGCAATAGGTGTTCAGCACCTGCCGCAGCACCACGCCGGTGTGGCCGGCACGCACGCCATAGACGCCAGCCAAGGGGGCACTGATCTGGTCGCCGCGGGGCTTGCCGATGCCTTTTTCGGGCGCATCGGCGAAGGTGCCGGTGCAGCGGGGAATGCCGGCATCCATCGTGCCGGGTGTGCCGTCGGCGCAGGATCGGCCGCACGCTGCGCTTCGGCAGGTGGTTGCCGGCCATCCTGCGCTCCATCCAGCCGGCCAGTTCCGCTGCGGTCTGCAGACCCTCATTGTCGAAATAGCCGCCATCGATGATCTGCATGGCGGGCTTGGCATCGGCGTCGCCGGTCCCGTCCACCGCGGCCAGTTCGCCCACCGGGCTGAGCAGCGGGAAGCGGCATGTGTTGTCGATGACAGCGGAAATCGGCATGTCGGTGTGCATCGCCGCCAGCACATCTTTCGCACCCTCGAATGGCCAGCCGGCGTCGCGGCCCTTGCCGGCGCTGATCGACTTGTGCTCCGCCTGAAAGGGCACCGTCAGAAGGCGCTCGCCATTCTGCTGGTCGGTGCCGTTGGCGATCCACAGCGGGACCGGCGTCTGGGCTTTGAGCGTCAGCGAGAGATAGGGCCGGTCGAAGCCGATCGGGGTGAGAGCTCCCGGCTTTGGATGGCTGGGCAGCGCGTCACGCCAGTTGCGCTCGAACGCTCGCTCCAGTGCCCCGGCGCGGTCGCCGCCGCGCGCCAGGCCGGTGGCATGCCGGGTGAACAGCTGCGCCGGGATCAGCACCGAGCCTGCCAGCGCGCGGGGAATGTCGCCGAACAAGGTGCCGGCGAGCAGCGGGCCCAGCGCATCGGCGCCCAGCGCGTACTTCATCAGTGTCGCCTGGCCGTCGAGGGTCGCTTGCGGCAGCGGGGCGCAGGGGGATTGGCCGGCCGGCATGCCGCGCAGCCAGGCGACATAGGCGGCCGCACCCAGCGATCCGCCGGAGACGCTGCTGACCGCGAAAATCCCGGTATGCGCCGCCCGGGCCTGCTTGTCCGCCTCGCTGATGACGCGCGCCGCCCAGACCGCGGCGCGCGAGGCGCCGCCGGAGACGGCAACGATCACCGGCCGCAGCGTATCGCCTTCCGGGCAGGCGTCCGCCCAATCGTCCAGCATCGCTTGCAAGGTTGGGCGTCGGTCCGGGTCGATGCTGCTGCCCGGCGCCGCCACCCGCACGGCGTGCAGGTCGAAACGCACCGGCACCTCCCACACCAGGTAGGCGCCGATGGCCAGAACCGGCAGCCATTTCGTCAGGGACTGCGCCCAGAATGTCGCCCAGGTCAGCGGCCCGATCGCCAGCGCCAGGCCCAGCACCGCGGCGCCCGGCCCCGGAAACCCCTGCGCAATGAGCAGCGGCAAAGCGGACTGCCAGCGTTCCATGGGCTGAAGGCTGCCAATCGTGCCCGCAATGAACAGCAGCATGGCGAAGGCGAGCAGCACGGCCGCCGCATGCGGCCCGCAGGGGGCATAGCTCAGCAAGCGGCGCAGCGCCTGGTGACGGTTTCCGACCCAGGCCGGTCCGGCGCCGTGCGCTCGGGCGGCAAGCGTGCGGTCGCCGCCGCCGAGCACCCGCGGTAACCGTGTGCGCACGACCAGAAAGGCAAAGACCGCGATCCAGAGCAGCACGATCCCCAGATGCCACGGCCAGGACCCGGCCATCGCGGCGCGGGTCAAAACGCCGTTGCGCCAGGCGATGGTGGCGCTGACCAGGCCGGCCGTCACGAACATCACGCGGGGGAGCCAGAGCGCGACCTTGCTGTCCAGGTCCGGGAATTGCGCCGAGAGCGCGGCACGCGACCAGTGCCAGGCGCTGAAGCCGAGCAGCAGCAGGGTGAGGTTGACCCGCACGGCAGGCCAATATCCGTAGCTGCCGCCCTGCCACAGTTGCGCCAGCATGTCGCGCGTCTCCGGCGCCAGCAGCAGCAGGAGCAGGGTGCCGGTGAGCACACCCAGCGGCGCGCGTATCGTATGGAGGAGGGGACCCCAGATTCGCATCGGCGTTACTTCCCGGCGCCGGTGGGTTTCACCGCAAGTGCCTTCGGTTTCGCGGGCGTTTTCACGGCCGGCTCCTTGGGCGCCGGCGCCGGCTGTTGCGGCGCTATCTCCATGACACTGGCCTCGGTGCCGCCGGCGACCCAGGTCACCAGTGACGACGTGGTGTAGCTGAGCTTGACGGTGGTTCCGGAGGCGACGGCTTTGACGCCGCCGGCTGTGAAATCTGGCAGGTTCGCCAGTCCGGAGGCGACCTGGCTTGCCGATTGCGTCTCGTCGTCGGGAATCGTGTATGTCGCATCGATGTCGTGGGTGCCGACCGTGCCTTTGATCTCGAAGCTCTGACCTGCTGGGAATGGCGCGCCGCCGGGCAGGGGCTCTATGGTGACGATGGTCTGCACCGCGGTTGCCGTTTGCGTTGTCGTCGTTGTGTTCTTCGGCGCACCGGCCTTGTTTTGCAGAGTTACCAGCGCATGCTGGAATGTGCCGATCTCGTAATAGACCAGCAATTCGTCGATGACTTCCGCGATCGGCGGATTGGCGGCCAGGCCTTTCTCGATCTTCTCGGCCTCCTCCTCCCTGTCGGAATCCATTTCGCTGATCAGAATGGTGATGGTTTGCTTATAGAGTATGTCTTGGCTGACCAGGCTCTTCGTGCCTGTCGCAGCGCCTGCCAGCGCGCTGAACAATTTTGCCGCGGTGGCGCCTGGCGTGATGGCGCCGGCAGTGTCGAGGCCGAGTGAAATGAAATCGCCGGCGAACGTGCCGCTGTTGACCGCGTGCAGCAAGTTGGTTTTATAGACCTGGTAACGGTAATCGATGAGGGCCTTGGTTTCCCAATAACACGTCTGCGGCGTTACACTCGGCGTTTTGGTATCGCATTGACCAATTTGGTCGTCGAACTGATCCGGGTGCGCAGGGTCCCGCTGCTGGGCGGCTGGCGTTAGTACATGCGCATCTTGCAGCAGGTTTTTCGCCAACGTCGGATCCGGCTGGCCCGTCCCGAGCATGCCAACGTCAACGCACCCACCCAACCCCACACACGCAACTGTAACCAAAGCGCCCGCCGCCGTCATCCGTATCATCGTTTACTGTCCCGCCAAATTGATATCGTGACGGACTGACTATCCATGCCGGCAGTGGCGCGCATCCCCCATTTGGGGTAAGTGATGAAACAAAATCGCTGCTATGACGGCAATCATTCTGCTACCCCCTTCATGACCGCGGCAGAATCGCCAGGAAAGGGAGGTAATTTTGGGGACTCAGACCAGCGCGTGCCGAAACTATCTCTGCCTCTGCCTCTACGGCGTATGCTCATGAAGCGCGTGCTGCTATTACTGCTGGGGCTTATGATCGGCAGCGTTACCGGTGCGGAAGCACAACATGTGCCCGCCATGATGTTCGCGCATCAACCTCAGTCCGTGCCGGGACTTGTCGATGGCCAGCCGAACATTGCGGCACTGACATTTACGGCCGACCCGAGGCCGGCGCCATCATTCGGCTTCAGCACGGACCGTTGGTGGGCGCGCCTGCCCGCTGGTCCCGCGTCCGCCACGGAAATGCGTTTCCTGCGCCTCGATGCGCCGTCGTCGGGCCTTATTGCCGCCTTCATGCAGTGCGGCGATGCACCATGGCACGCGCTGCCGCGCATCCGTGCGCGCTACGCGGTGTTCCGTGTTGAAACGCAAAACCCCGGCTGCACGCTGCTGCTCATGGAGGAGACACGATCCACCGTGCGCTTCGGCGTGCTTCTGCTCACCCAGGAGGAGCTGGCCAGTTTCGACGACAGCACGCTGATCGGCGTCGCTTTCGGGATTTCGCTGGCGGTATCGGCCATGACCGGATTTCTCTGGGCTGCAACCCGGAAGATCGAACTTTTACATTTTATCTTCTACCAATGCGCCTGCGTGATGGTCATTGTGCGCGTCTGGGGTTTTGTGCCGGGCGTCTTTCTTGCCGGCACGCCGCGGCTCGATGGCGTGATCGGCGTTGCCGGGCTCAATCTCTGGGTGTTCGAATTTCTCGCCTATGTGCGCCACGCGCTGGATTTGCGGGCGATGCATCCACGGCTGGACCGTTGCTGCCTGCTCTTCGGCGTGACCACGGCGGCGGCCATCGCCGGCGAGGCATTCGGCGCGCGTTTCCAATGGCCGCTCACGCTCGCCGACATGACCGGCGGGCTTTTGTGCTGGCTGCTGGTGGTGGCCGTGCGGTGGCATGCCGTCCCGCGGCGTGCCATGCAGCAATTGCTCGGTTTCTCGCCCACCATCGGCTGTTTCGCCCTGTTCATGGCCTCGCTGCACGGAAACGCGCAACTCACCGACGTGCGCTCGCTGTTCCTGCTCGGCCAGATCGGTTCCACTCTGGCGCTCGGCCTGTGGATGGCCCAGTCGTTCAAGGAGGACCGGGATGCGCGCGAGGCTACGCTGTCCGATACGGTGCACGAGCTGCAATCCAACCGCGCGGAACTCGAACGTTACCAGGGGGACCTTGAAACCATGGTGTCCGCCCGCACCGCCGAGCTGCAGCGCGCGGTGCAGAATGAGCGCGCCATCGTCGATCAGCAGCGCGACTTCACCGCCATGATCGGCCACGAATTCCGTACCCCGCTCGCGGTCATCGACGGCCAGGCCAGGCGCATCGGCCGCGGCGGTATGGAGGATGACCTGTTGCGCCGCTCGCGCGAAATCCGCGGCGCGGTGCGCGACATGATCGGGCTGATGGACGGGCTGCTGTTCCACGCCCGCAGCGACGCCGGGATGGCCGAATACCGGTGGGAGACGATCGACATCGGCGAGCTGCTGCGCCGCGCCATTGCGAGCGCGGTGCCGCGCGAGCGCCTGACTGATGTGCACCTGGCCGGCATCGCGCCGGCCGGCTGCCGCGCCGATCCCGCTCTGCTGACCACCGCCATCGGCAACATTCTGGCCAACGCCATCAAATACTCGCAGGCGGGATCGCCGGTGACGATCGCCGCGGCCGAGCACGGCAGCAGCATCGACATCACCGTAGCCGACCGCGGCTCCGGCATCGCGCCGGAGGAGATGGAGGCCATTTTCGCGCGGTTCCAGCGCGGGTCGAATGCGCTGACCAGCATAGGGTCCGGACTCGGGCTTTATGTCGCGCGGCAGATTATCGAGGGTCATGGCGGGACGATCGCCGTCGCCTCCGAACGCGGCGCCGGCAGCGTCTTTACGCTGCGCCTGCCGCGCGTGCCTGGTCAGGCCAGGCCGGCGCCGGCCGCCGCGTGGATCGGCATGGCATGAGCGCGCCCAAGGCGGGCGCCGGTCCGCGTCACCGCATCCTCTGCATCGAAGATGACCCGCGCCTGCGCCGGCTGCTTGCCGAGGAACTCGAAGAGGCGGGCTATGACGTGCAGGTTGCCGACAGCGCGCCGGCCGGTCTGGTCGCGTTTTTCGCCCATGCGCCGGCGCTGGTCCTGTGCGACGTGAGGATGCCGGGCATCAGCGGTTTTGATCTCATCGAGCGGCTGCGGCTTCTGGATGGGCAATTGTTCGGCGCCGCCTTCATCTTTCTCACCGCCCTGGCCGACCGCGACAATCATCTGCGCGGCCGCCGGCTCGGCGCCGACGACTACATCACCAAGCCGGTGGATTATGAAATCCTGTTCGAAATCGTGCGTGTCCGCCTCGGCGGCCGCACGCCGGGTCCGCCCCGGCCGGCGCTGGACCCGGCGGTCGCGGCGCGGCTGCAAGCCTGGTTAGGCGACGGGCCTGAACCGCAGCCGGATATGATCGACGGGTTGCGCGGCCGGTTCGCCCGCCAGGCCGACGCGGCGGGCGCATGCGATTTCAGCGGTTCCCTGGATGCTCTGCCGCTGGGCGTGATGATCGTTGATGCCGGCGGGGTCGTTCATTATGCCAACGAAACTGCGGCCGGCCTGCTCGACTGCCCGCGCGCTGCCATGATCGGCAAGCGCACGGCGCCCCGGCTGGTCGATTTTGTCCGGCGGCACATGGTCGTGGACGACGGCGGCATTGGCGTGTCCGCCGAGCGGGTTATCCTGCACCGGGAAGGCATGCCGGTCGTTGCCATCGCCCGCACGGCGAAAGGGTTCGGCGAAGCTGCGGCCTGCCGGGTCACGGTCCTGCTGCCCGGCATTCCCGGTGCTTTTCCGGCGATGCCGGACATCTTGCACAAACTCTTCGATCTGACCCAGGCGGAGCGTCTGTTGGCGACGGAAATCGGCGCCGGCGCCAATCTGGCCGACGTGGCGCAGACCCGCGGGGTCACGCTGGCCACCGTGCGCTCGCAGCTGAAATCGGTATTCGGCAAAATGGGTGTGACGCGCCAGAGCGATTTGGTCCGGGCGCTCCTGACCCTTCAATTCGCCACCGGCTTGTCGGAATTGCGCACCACCCGGTGATACCAACGCGCCAAACCAAAGACGTTGACCGGCCCCGCGTAGCCCTCATGAAGCGAAGCGGAATGCGGCGACTGGTGCCGGGCTGAACGGCCATTCCTGCCCGAAGCCAGGGTGGCGACCCCGCATTCCGCTTCGATTCATGAGGGGCTACCGCCTTCGCCGATCACATAAAATCTCTTTCGGTCCACCTCAAGTCATCACGCTCCATACCAGAGAAGCTAACCGGCGAACTGTGCTCAGCGCGGTAGGGTGCAGTGCGCTTCGGCACTGCGCCTCCCCGCCGGACCGCCCGCGAGGTGCAATGCCAAAGCGCATTTCAGCCTACAGGTTTCCGACTTTGGGACTCGCAAGGGTCAACGTTAAGTTGCTTTGGTATGAAAGAAAGCACGTCTTTTTTCAAAAAAGACCTCTTACTTCCGACTTCAGGTGTCATCCATGCCGGGAAAAGCCGCGCGCACCGCCTCCGCAATGCGGGCCACCTGGTCCTCGGTCAGATCCGGATGGATGGGCAAGGCCAGGATGCGCTCGCAAATATCCTCGGAGACCGGGAGCGGGCCGCCACGGTGATGCGGGGCGTAGGCCGGCTGACGGTGCAGCGGGCGCGGGTAGTAGATGGCGCTCGGCACGCCGGCCGCTCGCAGGGCAGCCTGCACTGTGTCGCGCGCCGCCGCGTCGGGGAGCAGAATGGCGTAGATCGCCCAGGCGCTGGCGCTATCCGGCACGCGGGCCGGCGTGGTCACCCGGCCTGCGAGCAGAAGGTCATAGGCGCGGGCAATGCGCTCCCGGGTGGCTAACTCCTCCTCGAACACATCGAGTTTGGCGAGCAGCACGGCTGCCTGCAGCGTGTCCAGCCGTCCGTTCATGCCGGTGCGCAAAACCTCGTAGCGCGTGGCGCCTTCGCCATGGGTGCGCAGGCTCCGGTACAGGGCGGCACGCTCGGCGCTATCGGTCAGCAGCGCGCCGCCGTCGTAGGCGCCGAGCGGCTTGCTGGGGAAGAAGCTGATGGCAGTCGCGTCCGCTTCGCACCCGAGCTTGCGGCCGGCCAGGCTGGCACCAAAACTTTGCGCGCAATCGTCCAGCAGATACAGGTTTTTGCTCGCCGCAATGTCGCGCAGCCGCGGCCAGTCGGCGGGCTGGCCGAACAGATCCACACCCACGATGGCCCGTGGTTTTAGCACGCCTTCGGCCTCCACCGAGGCGATGCGGGCCAGCAGATCGTCGGGGTCGATCTGGAACGTGTTCGGGTCCACATCGACAAAAACCGGAGTCGCTCCCAGCACGAGCGGCACCTCGGCCGTAGCCGTATAGGTGAAGGCGGGCAGGAACACGGCGTGGCCGCGGCCGATGCCCTCGGCCATCATGGCAATCTGCAAGGCGTCGGTGCCGGAGCTGACGGTGACGCAATGCGCGGCACCGGCGTAGGCGGCCAGACGCGCCTCCAGCTCGCCTACCTCAGGCCCCAGCACGAAGGCGCAATGAGCGAGCACCGCTTCGAGCCGCGCCCGCAGCGCAGGTTCGATGCGGCGCTGCTGCGCCTTGAGGTCGAGGAAGGCGATCGGTTGTGTCATGCGACATGTTCCTGCGGCATTTGCGAGAATTCGGGCACAAGGGCGCTCACCAGTGCCAGCGCGCCGGCCACGTCGCCGGCGCGGCAGGCGCGGCCAATGCGGTTGATGGCGCGGCCGGCGGCAAGCAGATCAACGGTGCGCGGAGTGGCCATGAGCAGGCCGGCGTAGCCGGTCGGAACCGGCGGCTCCTGGCCGTGGAAGAGCTCTTCGAACAGTTTTTCGCCTGGCCTCAGGCCGGAGAATTCGATGTCCACATGGCGCAGGCCGGACAGGCGGATCATCTGCCTGGCGAGGTCGATAATTTTCACCGGCGCCCCCATGTCGAGGACAAAAATGCCGCCGACCGGACGTGTGCCGACCACGCAGGCTTGCAGCACCAGGCTCACGGCTTCGCGTACGGTCATGAAATAACGCTGCATGTCCGGGTGGGTGACGGTAAGCGGCCCGCCGCGTTCGAGCTGGCGGCGGAACAGCGGCACCACCGAGCCGGTGCTGCCCAGCACATTGCCGAAGCGCACGGTGACACAACGCAGCCCGCCTTCCTCGCGCCCGGCAATATCCAGCGCCTGGCAATAGATTTCTGCGACGCGCTTGGAGGCGCCCATGAGTGATGTCGGATTCACCGCCTTGTCGGTGGAGATGAGCACCATCGCCTCCGCCCCCGCGGCCCGCCCGGCGTCTGCGACCACGCGCGTGCCGATGGCGTTGGTCAGCAGCCCTTCTATGGGATTTGCCTCCACCATCGGCACATGTTTCAGCGCCGCCGCATGAAAAATGATCTCGGGCCGGTGCTCGCCCATGACGGCGGCGATGCGCGCGGCGTCCCGCACGTCGGCGATCACCGATGTCCGCGCAACCTCCGGGGCGATTTCGCAAAATTCCAGGTCGATTTGCCACAGCGCGTATTCGCTGTTGTCCAGCAGGATCAGCTGTGCGGGTGCGAGGGCTGCGAGCTGGCGGCAGAGTTCGGCGCCGATGCTGCCGCCGGCGCCGGTGACCAGCACGCGCCTGCCTTCGATGAAGGCGCGCATGCCTTGGCGGTCCAGGCTGACCTGGGGCCGGTTGAGCAAATCCTCGATGGCAACCGGCCGCAGCTCGATGCGCGAGGCGGCGGTGAGTGCCGTGGGCCTTGGCGCGCGGCGCACCTGGATGCCGGCCTGGTCTGCCTTTGCGATGAGAGAGGCGAGCGGCGGGCCTGAAAAATCCGGCTCGGTGACGACCAGCGCATCCGGCCGGCGCGCCTTCGCGGCAAGTCTGGCCAGCGTTTGCTCGACCTCGGCGATGGTGCCGAGGATGGGGAGATTGTGCATCCGCCGCCCGGCCTGGCGCTCGGCCAGCGCCACCAGGCCAATGACGCGCAGCGCCGGGTCGGCGGCCGCGGCCCGGATGAAAGCGTCGGCATGGTCGCCGGCGCCGATCAGCAGCAGTCGCTCCACGCCCGCGCGCTCGCCGCGCGGCCGTCCGCGGTAGAGCCGGTAGGCGACGCGCGGCACACCCAGCAGCACCATCAGGGTGAGTGCATGCACGATGGGAAAAGTGATGGTGGGCAGAGCAAAGCCGGTGGCGGCGAGCAGTGCCGCGAACAGGGCGGCGCTGGCGATGCTGCCGCCGACCACACCCATCAGGTCCGACAGGCCGGAGAAGCGCCAGTATTGCTGCGACAGGCGGAACGGCAGGCCGCCGAGCAGCAGGGTGATGCCGCCGCCGGCCAGGAACCACAGCGGATGCAGCAGCCCGCCGCGCGGATCGGCGATCCAACGCGCCACCGGCGCCGCCGCCGCGGCGAGCGCGCCATCCAGCGCCACATTGACCAGGATTCGTCGGAAGGAGGATTTCACGCGCCCCCTATAACCCGCCCGGGCACGGGGCAAAACACCAACTGCCGCGTTGGCTTGTCTGGCACTAACGCCATAGATTGCGTGCGACTCGGTGGCGGAACCCATCGCATGCACTACTCAGCCCCAACAGCCAGGGCCGCCGGACCCGGGAAAACGGCAGGCAGAAATGCTCCGATATCGCTCCAGATCAAAGATTTCGCGCATCTCGCCGACGTAAGTCTCTCGTTCGGCGATCTTACCGTCGTGGTGGGACCGCAAGGGGCCGGCAAGAGCCTTGCTCTCTAATGGCTCAAGACTGCGCTGGACGGCCGCCAGATCGTGGACCAACTGCGCGCGGCCGCCATCCGGCGGATCGGACGGATGCGTCGCTGAAGCGGCTCTTGCGAAGGACTACCGGGCCTTGCTGCTGGAATTCGACGCGGGTGGAAAAGTTCAATCTCCGCTAGGCTCGGAACTCAATCAGCTATTGCCCCGGCTCGACGCAGCTTGGTTCAAGTCATCTGTCCTGATAGGAGGAACGGGTGGCGAACGAATTTTGGCTGAGCGACGATCAGTGGGCCGTCATTGAGCCACTTATCCCGAGAGATCGGTGTGGTGTGAAGCCGCGACGC
>Ga0116231_10009288_pt1 | contig 16679 bp, 11 predicted proteins | sample S1TSphgellanicum_2_FD_89695 | JGI IMG/M metagenome (GOLD analysis project Ga0116231, IMG submission 89695) | Host-associated microbial communities from peat moss isolated from Minnesota, USA - S1T2_Fd - Sphagnum magellanicum MG | ecosystem: Host-associated > Plants > Peat moss > Unclassified...
AAAAAAAAAAAAAAAAAAAAAAAAAAAAAAAAAAAAATTTTAAAAAAAAAAATAAAAAAAAAAAAAAAAAAAACACATGTAAACAAATGATAAATCTTGAAAGGTTGAAAGAAGCTTGTTGAAAAAAATGAAAAAAAAAGAGTGAAACAATGGGAGGTTGTAAGAAATGAGAATAAAGCAAAATAAAAAACACATTCAATCATGTTAACAAAAAGTTGAAAGACTTAAAGTTGATTATTGTTGTGAAAAATAATTGTGAAGCTTTATAAGTAAAGTGTGCATAGATGATTAAAACAATATTTGCAAATTAGCTCAAAAAAAAACTTTTAAAAAGGATGTTTCACAAAGATCTCCAAATTTTGAACATGTTGTGCGTTGAAAAAAAAAATGCGTAATGAAAAAACCTTCATATTCAAAATTGAATGGTTTGAATTCACCAAAAATAAGTAATCAAATCGTCATAAATACATTACCATCCGTTAAGTAAATTTCAAATGAGACTTGTTTAAACCAATCAAATCCAATATCTTTAATATAAAAAGCCATCCATATATCAAGGTAACATTAATTAGTTTGATTAATGTTGAAAATATATAAACATTATTCTATCATTGTGTCATGGGCACAAAAAACTATAAAAATACGAACTAAGCCAAAACCATAGTAAGGAAAACAAATCACAAGAAATGCAAGCCTAAATTTAATCCAAAACTGGAAACACAAAGACACAAGGCAAGAACATGATATATGTTAAAAGACGATTCAAACATAATTTTACTCTTATAACGTATGAAAGCAAAAGTTAAAACAAGAAAATGTACCCAAAATTAGTGTTAAACATATTAAAGGTAATGGGAGGTCCTACCCCTATTTATACCCCATTGGGGACCTAGGTCAAGGAAAATTTTATAGAAGCTTCCATGTGTACCAACCAAGGACGCTTTTTAAGAAGTTTTTAAACTAATAGTGAACTAAAAGTTAACTATAATTAATAGTGATGCAAGCAATTATGTAGGCGACTATGTTGGTGCAAGTGATGATGCAACTGATGATGTAAGCGACGGGTAATGGTGATGTCCATGACACATAATATAACAATTAAATTTTGGATGGTGTAAATTTCACAATGCATTAATCAAATTATGTGGAATCCATATGGCTACGATGTTTTGAATAGATCACATTGTTTTTATTTCATAACAATGGAAAATCAACAATGATTGTCGCTATATTGGATGATTAAAATGTTGCAAAAGGTGGTGCAAATTAGATTTTTATTGTAAGGTGTGGATTCTTGTAATGGATGACTTGATTACCATGTGAACAATCTATATAGTTTGGATGGGGGCGTAATATAGGTTTGTCCTCCCCATAAATAGATTGTTGTTTAGTTGATTTGAAATATCAAACTCCTTGAATTATGCAACAAATTGTTGAATAATTAATTTAATTTTTAATTTTAACTTCAGCACTTGATTTTTTAATTAATTTTTTTTCAACAAGTAATAGTTATAATTAATAAAAAACACATTAAAATTTTTTTTTATGGGATACGCCAATGTGTTTAGATTGTTTCAATCTTAAATTTTGAATATTTAAAGTCGACAATTCAAACCTAATACTTAAAATCTTGTAGATTCCTAATTTTATTTTTAAAAATAGCACTAGTAATATAAAAAAATTCAAAAATTTGGCAAAACAAAAAATAATTTAATTTATGCCAAAATCGTTCAAATACTATGGTATTATAAACTTTAACCCCTAACTTTGATTCATTAATGAAAAAATATTTCTAACATATTGATATTAAAATTTTGTTTAAAATTTTATTTGTAGGTTTTGTTATATTGGTGGGAGGGGGGAGGGGGGGGGCATTAGTAGACATTGGCCAATATCTAACCATTTTATTTGTGATTACATTGATTATTAATCATTTGTGACTATGTTTGAATAGTTTTACAATTATTTATTGTGTTAATCAAATTTGCAACTACATTTCCACTAGTTTGTGACTATTTTGGTTTTCATCCTTCCATGTGAACAAGATTTAGTTTCGTTTTCATTCAAGAACAACAACTTATGTCCCATTAGCTACAAATGTGACCAATTTAGTCATAGCCTTATAAATATACAATAGTGTGTTTTATGTATTTTAAAAGGTATAGTTGGGTATATTAATATTTACAAATGTATACTTCAAATGTATATGAATGGCCATATTACATATTTATTCAAAGATTATTGTTAACATTCAATGGCCTCAATATTATGATTACACTAGGTGTATATTTTGTAATTATATTATCGTTTTATACAAGATATTTATTAAATATATTGCGACCATATTATAAATTTATCCAAGCTATTTTATTATACTTCCTAAAATTATTACAAACGACGATTATTATTATTGTTGTTATTATTATGTTATATAAAATATTTTCATTACTTACCTTATAATAACAAATTAATTTTCAATATTATCTTTGATTAAAATTAGGAAATAATAATATATTATTACATAATAACGATGATGATGATGATGATGATATTAGTATGATATATATAAATATAATTCCTGAAATTAAAACCATTATTCATCTTGATATTATTATTATTAAATATTGATATGTATAATTTTACAAGAGCTATAAAAATTGAAATATTAATAATAATTCAAATAAAAGATAGTTAACCTAATTTAGTTACAAATCACATTATTAATAGTATTATTATTATTGTTATTATAAGTAATCAATTATTAATTATTACTACATTATAATAAATTAATGAACTACATTTTTATTTTTAAAATTAATTAGTAAATATAATAATTTTAATAATGTTTAATAATAGATTTAATTAAGTATTCATTTATTCATTTAATTATATAATTTAAAATTTAAAATAAAGATAAAAAGATTGGATAAATTTTTTAGTTGTAAATAGTTTACAACTAAAAATGTTTAGTCACAAATGTTTTACAACTAAAAAGTTTATCTCATATGTTTTGGCTTTCATTTTCATTTTGAAAAATACATAAACAAAATGTTTTGTTTCACATTTTCATATTAAAAACCATGGGGATATGGGATGAACCAATAAGAAAAGCTTAACCCAAAATAAAATAAAATAATTCATGTATTTACATTTAACTTACCTACTTCCCTAACTGACTTACCTACTTACCGTAGGTATTTTTCCCTCCTTAAATAAGCATTTAACTTAAGTAGATGGGTATGTAGGTTCTACCTACCTATTTATCTAGCTGCGTTGGTAGGTAGGTAGGTACATACCTAGTTTGACCCATATACATAAATATTGATTCAAATTTGTTTTAAACAAATTCAATTGATATGGCACATGGCAAAATTTTATTACACCACGTGTCACAATCTAAAACCATTCAAGCACAAAAATTAAATGTTTTAGATTATTTCAAAATTATAATAAAATTATTTGAAATTATTAAAAGTTGGGACATGTGGCAACACATCGCTTGTTCCCATTGTTTAACAAAAAAACTCGCATCTTTTTCACAAGTGATAATACATATATTATTAATCAAAGGATGGAGGTGTATTTCATTAAAAAAATAAATCATTCAAAATTCCCAATTGGTTGTGACTAATGTCACACGTGATTTGTCCAATGCGACTATGAAGATTTTTTTTGCAAATGTACCCTACAACTAATTTTTAGTTGTAGGGATTAATTGCAAAATGGTGAGTTTTTACTAGTGTTCATAATTAACCTTTTGTTATTTTTTATTTTTTATTATATATTTTTCAAAACATTTCTTTCAAAAATCTCTATTCCAATTATGGTTCCACACCAAAATGTAACCAAAAGTTTGGTTATGGGTTTTTTGAAAAGTAAAATCAAGTTTTAATTCCAAAAACTAAATTTAATATCAATATGGTTAGTATTGATTGGATTCAAAATTTGGTAATTTTTACCAATGTTAGATGGTTCTTAGGTTTTTCTTAAAACTTATTGGGTTTGGATTTTAGAAGAGTTTACATGAATGACCCTAGTTTTTTTTTTTTTTTTTAAAATTAACTTTCAAAAAACCCAAACATGGTTTCAAAATTTTGGGAAAAATATTTTCACCTCTGTTTCAAAGTGTTGGGTCTCACACATTTCAAACTTGCAACTATTCAAAGGTATTTTTTACATATCAAATTTCAAAAACTATCTTATTTCAAACATTTGATTTTTATTATTAATATAAATATTACAAAAAATGTGGAAAAATGAACATGCATGCAAGATTCAACCATAAGATGACAAATTTAAGTAAACATTGCAAAACTTCTTCTCCTTTCGATGTTAAATAAATCATGAATGTATGATACATCTTCACACACAAAATCCAAGGATCTCACAATTATATTCACAAAAACCAAAAAGTTAATAATTTTTGTTTTAAGATGAAAATACTCAAAAACATTTACCATGCTATACCCCAACAACATAACAACCCACAAAGTTGAGGACATAGCCTTACAACTACCATTCACCATACCTCAAGGTCATTCTTATGCATTTTTGTAGATTGATATTTATATGTTTGCATTCTACACATTCATAGAGGTTTGAAGACATTTAACTTCAAAATGATTATTGAATTCACTAATTAATGTATAGGACATAATTTAAAACCTTGGCCTTGGTATTTTTTAATATCCTAATAAAGTATCAATTTATAAAAAAATAAGGACAAAATTTCAAATGATTGTTTTGGAGTCTAATGAAAACTAGTGAACAAGTTTCAAACGAGGTATAACTTTAGGTAATACTTGAAAGTATGCAATTTAAAATTTGACTTGAAATGCTATTTAATATTTTATCATTTTTTAATACCCATCCAACACTAATTTTTACCTACCCAACATTAGTTTGGACTAATGTTGTGTAATTATTTGATTTGTTAAAAAATCTCACTTCTAGGGTTTTCAACTATTGTTATATTCACATGATTATAATCATGTTCACATGACTTTGAGTTATCAAATGTTCATATAGGAACTCTTCATGTGTCCATGTGTATTAATCACAAATTTAGTTCAATGTCTTAGAATTACCAATTTAAATGAATGTGAATTATATGATTTAATAAAAGTTGTTTATGTCAAAAAAACCTTATGAATGCATCTATTTATACATACTACATTCAATCCTACAAGATTGTTAAATACATATTCAATTTACTAAAGACTCAAAACTCAAAACCCAAAACTCAAAAAAGGTTATTATGTACATAAAATTAATTTCAACCCTCAAATCTATTATCAAGTGAATAAATCTAGGGAATTTTTTTTGTCATAATTAATCAAGATGCATCTTTGTTGTTTATTTGTCCTTATAATGTGGCCCAATGTTTTTAAGAAGTAATTTCTCACGGTGCATTAAACTTTGGTCCTTTTTCCTAACCCAAGAAACATAACCTCTAGCATACTTACACTATAATTAAACAAACTCTTCACATTTCAATCCACTTCAATAGGACTTGTGTTACTTTAGGGAAAAAACATTGACTACTTTTCCTCAAGTTTTTCAATTATAACACAAAACAAACTAGACGTTATGAAACTTTCAAATGGAAATATTTTGTTTGACATATAGTTACCCACATACTTAATTAATTATGCAACAATTGAGTGCATTATACTCCCATTGATTTATTCCACTTGAATCACAACAATTATTAATTCATAACATGTCCCTCATAAATGCATTAAACAATGTCCACAACTTCTCATTTTGTGTTAACACGACAATAAAACATAGATTGGACTATTCACTCCAATCTTGTTTGCAAAACTTTAAGATCATCCTAAGAATACCATTGTCTCGTCCTTCTCATGAGATATTGTTGTCACACATGCATATGACTGAATGCACACAATCTAAACCCCCAAATAAACTACACCACTACAAGCCCATAAGATTATTTGCACATAGTTGATTTGACTATGATCATGTTATTCATGATTAAATGTTTTAATTAGACCCTTGATTTTCTTGTAGCATGTCATCACCTATGGAAATATTGCAATTTATTAAGGAGGTCACCATTTTACAACACTTGCATAATGGAATATAATGAATTGCAATATTGCAACCTCAATCATACACATTTGCATACATTCCAACAACAAAAAAAACCAAAAACTTCCTTACTACAATGACATGTGATACAATTTCATGGTGTGGTTCAAATTTGTTTTACTTGCATTAAATTCTACCTTCATATATTACTAGTCAATATCCAACATGAACACCCGCACAAGTGCACTTTGGGGCATAATTATTTGGGTACAAACACACATAATCAACTTCCTTATAGAAAAAGAAACCAATAGCACATCCCCAACTTGCCACCACTTTTCAACCCATACCCTAAATAGATTGCACCACCAAAACTCCAAAAGCTTCCCAAATATCATGTTCCTTTGTTTTCTTTACTTAATCCTTTGCATTGCACCTTTATTATAGATCATGGATCACACTTTTTCTTTTAATTTCCATTCATCATCCCATATTCCATCACAAAAAATTAATGCAATGTCTAAGCTTTAATGTCCATTATGACACATTGTTCAAAAGAAAATTACACAACAATTGTGGTGTAACCATGATCTTACAATTCAACTATTCATGTTCTAATACAATAAAAAATTGGCTTAGGATTTTCACAACCCTATTAGGAGTTCACACAAATAAATGAAATTATGCTAACCAATATTTTATTGCTTTTGAAATTTTTTTTGTGGTCCACCTTTTAGGGTTTCTTACAAATTGGGGTTTTTGATTTTTTTGCCTTCATTAGTTAAGTGAGCATATAAATAGGTTAACAATCGACAAGGGTTTGTAATCAATTTTTATAACTACTTAACACATGTTTGGACCTATAAGTATGCACATTGTATAATGGGTTTTCCAAAAGTTAATAAAACAATTTGATTAATTTTCATTGGTTGTTCATATCAAATAAATTGTTCTATGTAATATCATTTAATTGATCTTCATTTTACACCATTTAAAATGTCATGTTCATGTATTGAAGTGGATTTGAAATGTACACTATTTTGGACATGTGATAGACATGATGAAGGCCGAATGTCTTTTACATGTTCAAAATGTGCATAATCACAAGTCCAAATGTGTGTGGATATCCCTATTTTTTGGGAGAAAAGTTAATTAGAGTAAAGGAAAATAATGAAAAAATAATTATCACATAGTATTTTTGTATTATTTGCATTTATGATTGCTAATTAATTTATTGTCTTCCTTAATAAGGCTTTTTGTTATATATCCATGCCATTAACCTAGGTCCAAAATGACAATGAACACGTTTATGAATATAAATTATGGTCAATTTATGAGGCTATGCAACATGCATCCAAGAGGCCCATGTTTTTTTTCTTTTAGGAGGGCTAGGGGATGTTAGAATTTGTTTGCTACACCTAAAAGGCCTAGGCTTTCTTTTATGGGGAAGGTACGGGCAAGGGGTGGTTGTTGAAGGCATGATTTTGATTTTTAAAAAAGTAGTTACAAAAAAATCTCTAGAGCTACATAAAACATTTATAAAAAATACATGTAAAAAATAATTAGAAAATAATTGAAAATTTATATTGAAAAGTAGTTATAAAGTATAAAAAAAAAGTATTAAAGATGTCTATTATAATACTAATATCTTATGCAATGTCTATTGAAATTTCTATTAAATTGTTTACTAAACTTTATCATTTTGATAAATTTTGAAAACAAATGAACTTTTATTTAAAAAATTAGTATGACTTTGAAAAAACTCTTTCCAAGGCTTGTAAAATGGTCATTTAAAACGTTCAATCCATATATTCTTGAAAGAAATGATAAGTTATTAAAGTGTCTTACTAACACTACTAGAAAAACCCCATTTTTCGACTATTTTTCTACTAGTGTAAAATGCCTACAAAAGTCTTTACTAAACTTTAGCTTTTTGATGATTTGAGAGGACAAATCATCTCGTATGGGATGAATGATACAACATTGGAAAGCTCTTCCCAAAGGTTATAAGATAAACTTTTTAAATGTTTTAATTTGTACCATGTTTGAAGAAATTATGGGGTTTTCAAAATTCATAACCAAAATATTAATTTGGTTGGCATCATTCAACAAAGATAGGTATTGACTTGCCATAAAACTAGCTTGACCCTACTAAAAGGATAGTGCACGTTTTTATAATTTTATGAGTGTGAATGACACCAACTTTGAAATAGTATACAAGATTTAGATGTTTGCACCCTTTGATTTTTATTTTTTGTTTTGGACATCTTCATGATTGTTTCAAGTGTTTTCAATCTCACCATTTGATGATTTAAAAGTATTTTGCTCAAATTTTAAAATATCTTTTGTAAATATCTTTGTTTTCAAACTCAAGTTGAACATTATTTTATTGCCAAATTACGTTGCAATTTTTTTTGATCTATTTGAACATTCCCACATTTTGTGGTATGAACCTTTGCAAATTAAAAAATCAATTGAAATTCATGTAAGTTTTAGTATTTTTTGTGTTTCTACCAAAATTCATTTTGGTAAAATCTATATATATATATTCCTTGTTGTAAAATTTTGCATATTTGTTTTGCTGGGGTATTTTAAAAATTTTACTTTGGCTTTTTGAATTTATTTTATTATTGCCAATGTGTGTCCATCATTTGTCATTGATGTTTATTTTTTCAAGCAATGTGTACCCATTACATGTTATTGTTGTTTTTTAAAAAGCCAATGAGAGAACATAAGATAAAATCTCATATTGAATATGCTATAGGATGGGCGATTTGACACATGCGACATTAAAGTGAAAACTTTTTGCATGAGAATATTAAATTTTTTTGAAAGCTTTCGTAACCATTGTCACAAGAGTTTTGACATAGATCCAAACTTATTATGAAAGATGGAAATGTTCATCATAATGAAATGTGTAGTTGAACTTTGTGTATTGGAAAGGGGTGACACTCTTTCACATCTTCATATGTAAATGATAGTTGTGGAACTTCATATCTTGAATTTCAAGATGTTGAACAAGATTGTGAATCAACGATTGGGGTGGGACAATTTGAAGAAGGCACCAAATAAGCATGTGGTACATTATAAGGAATTGTAAAACAATGGGTTTTGTTAATATGGTTGGTTATTGGATGAAGGATATTGATGAAGACCATTTTCAATTTGTGTAACATAATGTTAGGGGAAATGATGGAGGTTGGGATGTTAAATTTTGTGAAGCATAGAGCCATGACAATGGAGAATTGGGTATGCTTCACTTATCATAATGTTTTGGAGTGTGTGACAATGTTGGATGAAAATAAGATGAAAAAAGAGGTTGGATTCTTCTCTTGTTGAGGTTTTAATGCATATAATTCAAACAAGCCAAATTCATCTTATGTAACTAGTCATGTGGTTTTGTTTTGTGACATCAAAATGGATTATCAAACATTGAAGTCCTTACGAAAATGCATGGTTGCTCCACATATGGTGGATCTTCAAACATCATTCATATATATTATGAGCATTATTTGTTGGGTTCAAAATTCATGGAGTTGGAAGGGAGGAGTTGTTTAATCATTTCAACAAAGAGGACGTGGAAGCATATTTCAACTACTCATTGTTGCAAGAGTTTTCATTGAATTGGGTTGGAGCACAATGTTTTGTTAAGGGAAATTGGACACAAGATAAAATTCGTGGCTCATTGACTATGCATCATTAAATGGGTTTGAACGTTGATTTCGTGCCCTCGCATGGGGATGACATTATTAATACTTTCGAAGTGCATGTGGGTTTTCTTGTAAGAGCTAGTGTATGGGGCTATAATAAAAGCTTTTGCTTGATGTCATTGTGAGTTTTGCATGTTATGTATGAGGCAATTTGATATAAACTTCTGAAATAAAGTCTTTTTATTTAGGAGGCTTCCAAAGTTTCACTTTTTGTTTTTTTTTGTGATGGGCCAATCAAAATGATTCATGAAATTAAAATATTTAAAATGAAAATGAAAATATTAAAATTAATAATAATTATCTATAAAATAAGTAATAAATAAATAAATAAGACTTGGGAGGCACCCCATCTACTTAATACAAACCTGAATAAAGTATCCTAACTTTTGCTATAAACCCTTGTCTGTATAGGGGTGCATTTCAAATCACAGAACAAGGACATCCTGAGTCCTAATAAAAGTAGACATTGAAATCCCACACAAGTCAAGCTATAGCTCAAGGAACTCACCTTGGGTGAACTCAAGCCAATAAAAGCAACTGACACCATATGCTGCAGTGTTGCAATCAATCCCCACACTATAACTTAAATCAAAGCAGAAACTACAACAATCCTGAGCTTTTGAAATTTGAAGTGTTTTAGCCTAATCCTTTTTCTCACAAGAAGAATTTGGTTTTCTCTAATCCTTGCAAGTTACAAACAACTCAAAACAATTAGCTATAACTGAATTGTTTCAACTTACATGGAGAGCATAATAATAACAATATTTTAGAGAGTTAGTGATTTCATTTTATTTTGGTGGCAAATATTAGCAAAATTTTGACCACAATGTTTTAAAAAAAGGAATACTATATTGAAACTCATTACAAAATAGTGAAACTCAACATGCAAACATTGTTTTGCAATGTATGTATCGATTTTTTGAACATCCAAATACGAAAGGAAATCATGCTTGAATTGATTGGTAAGCCTTCAAGTGTTGCCATGTTCTCAACTGATTTATCATTCCAAAACCTGGTTTTTGAAATTTGTTTGAATTTATTTTCAGCGGTAGAAATCATTTAAAAATCAATATCTCCCACATTCTGAATCCAAATCTTACCAAATAAATTCCATTAAATCCTGCTCATCAAGATCTTTCCAACAACATCAAAGGCACATTCCAATTCCTCCAAAATTTTCAGCTACGATTTTGATTTAATTTAATTTTCAGTGAAGAAATTATTCAATATTCAAGAACTTTTACACCACAGGTCCAAATGCCATGAAACCAAGCTAATGCACCCCTCCTCCTCAAAAGCTTTCCAAACAGACCAAGAACACAATTTGAAGCATCCTGGTTGGGTGGATGTCATAAGTACAAACAAACAAACAACCTTGCTTCATAGATCTCTATTTGTGTAATTCTTGGAAAATAAATATTACTTTCTTGTTTCAATCAATACATGTGGAAAGATTGGAAAAATATGTTGCCATGAATGAACACACAAAACACAACATCATCAATGGTCTTATGCATTTTTGAAATCCCTACTCCATAAAAATGTTGAATAACTAAGTTTTTAATAATTTACTCAGTGGCTAATTTAGCCTTTGAGGACCTTAGAAACAACTATCTATTATCAATATAAATATGAGTTATAAGAATTTTGCATTTCCACATTCCTTCCTTACATTTTACCAATATCTCTCCAAAACATGGGTTTGGACCAGTGTTGGCTGTTTATAATTGGCCCATGTAACCAGTCAAGTCCAGGGCTAGGTAACAATAACCTGCTAGTTGGGTATTGATTTGTTTTGAAAACCAATGAATAACTCACCCGCCTGATTATCAACCCTACAACACTAAACATGTTTATGATAAATACTAAATAAAAATAAATTTAACATTAAAAAAAAATTAAATTCTATAACTAGTGTATAACTAGTGGATCTCAATTGGGTATTTGAGAACCAACCATATGCATAACCGATAATTATTACCCAAAAAATAATTGAGTTTATTTGATAAGTAAGGTTATTACTTTGACATTGATATTGAGAACCAAAAGGTCTTAATTTTAAAACATGTTTTGATAAGCTACTCTAGTTATTGTCAAAAAATAAAAATCGACCAACACTAATTTGGACATACCAACTTGAAACAAACCCACTTATACTCCATAGTTCTTTGAATTCAAGAGCCAAAGGAAGTAAAGAGTAATTAGGTTTATATTTATACAACAAATAGGTTGACTATGGGGTAGCTTCAAGTATTGAAAGTGGAAGTGGCATGTAGTATGCATCACCTAGTTTTGGAAGCAATGGTTGGTACATGATGTGAATTAATTATTTCTAAAGCCCAACCCCACCAACTAAATTTTTAATTTTTGGCGAATCGTCAAGCGTTGGCCACATCAAATGAATTAAATAAAACCTTGAAAAAAAATGGTCTTTTCACTAGAAAACCTACGCGTAAACAAATAGCACCAAATAATAGCCTTAAACCTTATAGCTTTCACTAGAAAATTTATATTCCATCATGAATAAGGATATCAAAAATATTCTATCGTAGGCATCAGATAGCCTACTACAATTACATCTCTAAACCCCGATTACCAAAATTTTCAACAATATGAGGAGAGCCCTTGCCATTGCTAAACCCTTCTCTAAACCCCAATTACCAAAATTTTCAACAACATGGGGGAGAGCCCTTGCCATTGCTAAACCCTTCTCTAAACCCCAATTACCAAAATTTTCAACAACATGGGGGAGAGCCCTTGCCATTGCTAAACCCTTCTCACACTTGTAGGTCACCAACCCCCCTTCCTTAGAAATGAACATTCATTACCTACTCCTTTTGTACATCTCTTGCATTAGATTTTTCAAGGATTTTGTAATTGTCGTGCTCATGCCTTCTTCAATGGTCCTTTATTCATGTTGTGAAGTTGAATGAATGTGGCCATGAATGTTTAGGGTTTAGGGCTTTGATGAATTTCAGCTTGTTGATATGAGCTATGACCATCAACATCAATATATAAGTTTAAACCTCAAACTTCAATGAGCTTTAGTCTTCAACTCATGGATCTTTGCAAGTTTGGAGTTTAAAGTTGTAGGCCATAGGTGCGTGTGTGTATGATCTATGTAAATTTTCCGATTGAAGTGTTGAAAAACTTAAATTGACATCACATAGGTCTAAACATTAACACATTTTTTTAATTTTCCAATTTAAGAAGCAAGTGTTAACAAACTTGAATCAACATCACACAACAATGAACAATAGCACATCTTTTTTATTTTTCAATTCAAATAGGATTTTCATGAATTTCTTAGATTTTCCAATTTAGGTAAGATTTTCAAATTTACATTTTGCATTTTCATTTTTCATTTTGCATTTTGAAATATGGTCTATTGTTGTGCAATGGTGAAAAATGGTGTTTTGTTTTGGTTTTTTAATGCTCCTTGTAGAGATTATTAGGGAATTGAAAAGTGCTAGTGGTCTTTACGTTTTCAAAGTGTAAAAAAATCAGTTTATACCGGAACCCACGGTTATGTCAAAAAAGAAATACCCAGCCCACACTGGACATTATTACCCTAAAGAAAATATAAAATGGGGCAGGGCCAAAGGGTAGAACCTCTGGTGAAACGCTCAAAAAATTGGTGGGCCAAAGGGTAGAACCTCTGCACTTCAAAATAGAACCTTCTATTTTGTGGTACCTCCATAGTTTCAATTTTTTGGGTGATGCGCCAATCAAATTGCCTCATTGCAAAATAATAAGAAAATAAAATAAAATAAAATAGAACTTGGGAGGCACCTCATCTAATTAATAGGAGAGGTGAATATAGGTAAGTAAGTACCCTAGAGAACAAAACACAACTTGGTTAAAAGAGAAAACCTTGGCAATGTTGGAACTTTCATACTTTAAGTTGCTTCATTAATTTTGTACTATCCTACTGAATCAAACCATGGTTTTGTTGCTTGTATATAACCCTTTGTTGGGCAAGCTTGCATCAGCTTTTATTGGAGTAAATACTAGATCCCTTTGATGGCCATCCTTAGGGATTTGATCTCCTTGAATACCTTCAAGTTGCATAGCAGCTGGAGTTCTTTGTATTTGGGAGTCCTTTTGTGGGCCGACATTGTTTGCTTTTTATCAAACATGTTCCAAAGCTTTTGTCGATTAGCCCTTTCATATGTAACTATCTCCATGCTCCTCCTTCTCCTAGCAAGCTCCTCCTTGTGGTCTAAAAACCCTGGCTTAACTTTGTACATAGACAAGGGTTATAATATCAGAGTATTAATATACAAAGGGTGTTCCAATAGGCTTGTGTGTATGTGTGTGAAAAAAAATGTTATGACCCATGAAATTGCTGAATTTGGTGGTCTGAAATTTAATTTTTCTTATTATCTTGAGTGAACTACACAATTGAATGTGTAATAGGGTTTTAAATATTTCAATGGATAAATGCAAATGGTAGAAAGAGATCATTATTTTTTCAATATTTAGTAAAATAAAATAGAGTTGAGTGTAGGTTTGAAGAATTTATTTCAAGCCAATGAATGAGATTGTTGGATTTGGTGATGTGAATCTTGTTTTCTTAGTTATCTTGAGTGAATTAAAAATTCAATTTGTAATAAAAACATTTACAAACAGAATTTTTTTTTTGCTTATTACTTGTGTTCTTTGTTGGCCTTTGCCTACCAAGGCAAGGATATTGTGTTTAGATTCAATGTAGAGTATAGTAGCTTAATGGATTTTGGCCCCTAGTTGATAGCTCTTTTCTAATATGAGAATTTTTGAAAGACAATATTTTGGCTTGTGTTGAAACTTGAAATTAGTGATTTATGATATCTTGAAGGATTTTGGTTTTTTATTAGAGGATTTTTTTGAAGATTATATTTTTGCATGGCAAAATATTTGAGTTTCCATAATTCTTCTTTTTTCCTTACTATATACTTTTGATCTAGTCACAATTTGACACACCCTAATTTACTGACCTATAGTGTGAGAGTAATTGAAAATTGAGTAAATCTTAGTTGAAAAAAAATAAAAAAATAAAAAATATATAAATACTTTAAAAAAGGGAGATTAAATTTTACATAACCATATGTACTTTGTGAAACTATGTTACATTATGTGCTCAATGACACAGACAACATTAGGGTGAATAAATAAATAAATAAATAAAAAACATGTATTCTTCCCAAGTACATGCAATGCCAAAGCTTCTTACAGCTTTCCTGACCCTCAGTGATCCCATCATCAGCAAAGACAAAAGGCCTTTTGACATATTCATGACTTCTCTGCTAAGAAATAAGTGTCAGGGAATGGGGTTTGGGCTGTATGTCATGTACAATTGAGCTAATAGATCAAAAACCTTAGTATTGTACACACTTGTTTTTAGTCATATTAATATCTAGTGTTGGCCAGGTACCAGGCTGGAGCCCTCCTGGTACATAGACTGGTAGTAGTAGTACTAGTAGTAGTCTACTTATATAAAATAATTGGTGTCCACACATGCTTGATTCGGTAATTCGTGATTGGCTGGAGCCCTCCCCCCTCCATGGGCCCTGCATCCTAGTAGTATTATAAAAGAACTGATGAGATTGGTAAATGACCTGAGTGAGGTAATAATCCCAACCTTGTACCAAATTATCTGCCTCGGAGGTCCCTCAAAGGATGCAAGGTAATCCCAGCTTCATACCAACAATACTTGCCTAGTAAGGACTTGACTAGTAGTATGACATGAGGGAATCCCAACCTTGTACCAATTATCTGTCTCTCAATCCCAGCTTCATACCAATACTTGGCAAGTAAGGACTTGGCTAGTAAGGACTTGACTAGTATGACATGAGGGAATCCCAACCTTGTACCAATTCTGTCCCTTGGAGGGACATGAGGTAATATCAGTCTTATACCAATTATTACATATAGTAAAGGACGTTGGGATGTGAAGCATCATTTCATCCATCTGTCCCATCATCCACCCGTCCAGTCATCCATTCGTCCCGTCGTGGTCTGTTTACTCTGACCGAAAATGGCTGACTCTGCCTGGAGGGCCTGTCACGTGTAGCATTTCGAGCATTTTGCCTTTCCTGTTCTTCCTTATACCAATACTTGTGTAATAAGGAGTTTGATGCAATGGTACTTTTTACAAAATGTGGGTGCAGTTCACTAGTCCCTGTTTGATGGATCAGTGAATCCATTGTTTGGTTCAATCAAATACAATGAATTCACTCGTACCCAATGAAGTCACATAGTTGTTATTTAAAGAGAAGGAAATTCCGATATGAGGGAACCAGATGATCTGTTCAAAAGTTGATGATACCTGCTTAACACAGGTAATAATGCCCATTCCAGCTTTTTAAGAAAAAAACAAAGAAAAAAGAAAAAGAAAAGGCCTTATCAACATTTATCTAAATATTGGCTGTGTTTGTCAGGTCATGAGGATCACTTTTAAAATTTATTTCTGTGTTTTGATAATGATCAATTAAAAGGGTCAAAATCCGAAACACGATTTCCACTGTAGTACCTTGGCCACTTCAACACATGTTTGTCCAATATTTAATTAATTTTGAGATTCCATTGCAACAGACGATATATTCCCAAATATTCCACCAGTTTCTTTATTTTCCTTTGGGAAAAAAAAAAGAAAATTAAAAAATAAATAAATAAATATTTTGGGGGAGCATTTCAACATTTCTGAAAATAATATAATTAGTGTCAAACTGACCCAGGTACTATGGGTGGTAATAAATAGTATATATTTGTGAACCCAACCAGGCTTAAACCTGTTCGGCTGCACAAATGGGTGGGTTTGAGTGATCAGAGACCCAACAAAAAAAAAAAAACCTGTGAGGTGCTATGAGTTGGGGGGGGGGGGGGGGGGGGGTTTTATTTTTTTTATTTTGATTTTTGTTTTTTTTTTTTTTTTTT
>Ga0116231_10009290_pt1 | contig 16675 bp, 13 predicted proteins | sample S1TSphgellanicum_2_FD_89695 | JGI IMG/M metagenome (GOLD analysis project Ga0116231, IMG submission 89695) | Host-associated microbial communities from peat moss isolated from Minnesota, USA - S1T2_Fd - Sphagnum magellanicum MG | ecosystem: Host-associated > Plants > Peat moss > Unclassified...
GCAGTAAGTATCGATTCATTTAATTCCCTGAAACTCATAAAAAAACTACTCGGTTTGAATTTTGTTCACAGGCAGGTATCACTTTGTATGTTTTCTGCAACACGTGAGATAAAAAGGTATTTTTGAGTATGCTGTAAAATAATGAATTTTTTTTTTTTTTTTTGTTAAAATTGAGAATAATTTAAATATATGTCATAATTAATTATAAGCTTGCACCTTATTTACATTCAAGTGAATTGTAATATTTTACTTCCTAATGAGTAAGTTGCACTCCATATTTTTCACACCATTTGGAACAAATGAAAGTGGACCCCATAATTTTGTTATAATTTAAGTGGTTTATGGAGGAGCGAGGGACGGAGGATCACCAAAGGACTCGTAACAAAGTTCTGTTCATAATTTCATGTGCAGGGAATAATAGCTTCAGGTGTCAATTATGTTCTACAATCATGGTGTGTTCAGAGGGCCGGTCCCTTTATAGCTTCTGTTTACAACCCGTTGCAGATGGTGTTTGCAGCCGCCTTGGCAGTATTGATATTGGGTGACACTGTATTCCTTGGAACGTTAGTCACCTTCACTTAGTCTCCCATTACAACTCAATCAATTCCAAACTTATTGCAGTTTATTGCACAGCTTTGTACAATCACTTAGATTTGGAATTCTCAGTTCATGAAGCTGTAGGTTCAGGATGCTCATACTTAATACTTAATACTTCATACTTAACAGCATCAACTCTGGACACATGCATTCAGCAAAAGCCTGGAAACAAATGTCATGAAATTTCATAATAAATTATCAATGAAGTTGCCATACTTGTATATGTCTCTAGATCTAATTTATGCCTACATTGGTGTTTTGTTTAAGCAGATTGCTTGGAGCTATCTTCGTAGTGGGGGGATTTTACATGGTGGTTTATGGCCAAGCGTTGGAACGGAGGTTAAAGCGAGATTCAGCATTGACATCCAATTCCTTGGCAGATCCTGAGAAGATTCAGGTCACAGAATCCTTGATGTCTAACCTTGAAAGGCCTCTTTTGGGTTCAAACAATTTACAGAATTAGACCTCTGAAGTCGTGAATGGGGGATCCTCCATCATCTCTGGATGAATATGCCCAAAACATCTTCAAGATCATATGCCCTGACATCTAAGTTAAGGACATTTTTTAGAGGATGCGTTTATGAGTAAGAACTAAGGACTTTTAATGAACTTGCAAAATATTGGCATTCTGCAAGAATTGACATTCATCTACAAATATAGTTTAAATGGCTTGAAAAGAACAATAGACTAGATTGGGACAGCACAAGAAACATTCTCTTCAATTTTTCCTTGTATTCCCATAACTAACCACTGTTATTAGCTACCTACTAACCAATCACATGCATTAACCTATAAAATAAACACCAAGCGCCTTCCCTCCTTAGGTACCTACAAAGTAACCATTTACATTCCCCACCTGAGTAGGATATTGAGTGAGATATGCCCAAATGCATGAAATTTGATCGATTTTTTATGGTGATAACTTAAGTTGTCCCATGCAAGTTAATGTCAAGTTATAATTCTAATGTAAAATATGCCACAATAAACATCACGTGCATATTGTACATTGCAATGAATAAACCACCAAGTTTATCTCACACCTGTCATGAGACACTGCCTTTTGTGTGAGAAAACCACTTTCTCTTGTGGTTAGAGGTGATGTTTGTGTTCTCTTGTTTTCATAAGTTTGACAAACCTCGCTTTTCACCATTTACAAAAGTTGGAAATGCATAACGTTTTTATTGGTTCAAATGATCACCCATTACCGAACACCTAGATGGAAATGAACCTCTTACATATTTTGGCACATGTAAGTTTTAAAGCTCATGACTGAACACATAAATTCCATCAATGAATGGAAAGTTCTCAAAATGACCCAATCTTACTTACTTACTTACAATTTAGTGTCATTAAGTGGGCCAAACAGCGCCCAGGCCAGAACCCAATTGACGTTAAGTCTAATGAAGCAATTCAGATCTAACCATCTGACATTGCACTAAGAATGTAACAAGGATGCCTTGCTGCTGACAACTCAGCAATTCAGCCAAAGGTGTGATGGCAGTTAGTGGCAATGAACCTCTAAACCTCTCTTGAACACTTTGATAGGCAGGGCAAACCAACAAGAAGTGGTCCTCATCCTCAATCGCACCCAAGTTGCACAATTTGCAATAATGTTGTTGCACCGGCACCTTCACTGGCTTGACTTGCCTTCCTAATTCAATCTACAGCTTGTGATTCACACAACGAAAACGTGCCAAGCTTCTCCTAAGCTTTGCATTGTCTACCCTAGAAAGGTATTCTATGTACCCATATTGCGCTGAGCTATTCAACCCCAGATAGGCTCTCACGCTGTTGGAGTCAGCTGCAGCCACTTGATGGTGTACAATGTATTGCCTTTTAGCCAACTGCTTGAGGCGAGCACATGGTGGCAGCTGATTGCTATCAATGCACAAATTGTACGTCGACAATCGTTCATCTACTTGTGCTAGCCAGCAAGCAAGCAATCAGCTCTTTCTACCCACAGCACTCTGGTTCCCGAGTAAGACTTTTCACCTGGCTGTAAGCAACTACAGCTGTACATCATAAGTTAACCTGAGCATGCGATCTGAATCTACCTTAGAATTGACACGTGAGAAAAAGCGCATGGTCTGTTGCCACCAAAATATTTCTAAGGGAAACCTGCCAAACTCTGCCAGCATGACGTAACTGGATGTCATGGTGCTGACCCCCAGCGATGATTTTAAAAAAGCCCAATGGACCACCTTTAATTGTTCGCGTGCCATGTGGTCTGACCATACTTTACACCCATAGCTAAGCACTGGTTTGACTAGTGCATCAAACAACTAACATTGTAATGCTGGGTCAAAGATGCGTAGCTCTGTGCATCTGTGCCATAATGCAAAAACTACCTTTTTCCCTGACATTGCTAACCGCTGTATTGCCGCTTACATACCTTTTGTGCCGTGCAGCTCAACACCTAGATACTTGAAAGAGTTTAGTTGCTCTATAGCTTCGCCCTCATATTGAAAAGCCTGAGACACAGACTTGCGTGTTTCAAACACAACAACCTTGGTTTTCTTGACATTCACAGTCAACTGACGCTCACAGCAAAAAGCTTGCAAGACATCCAGTTACTTCTGCAATCCAGTAGGAGTGTGTGACATGAGAGCTAAGTCGTCTACATACAAAAGCAAACGAATGGCTAGTTGTCCTAACATTGGTGGTGTGTCACCCTCCAAAGCATTCAGTTGTTTCTTTAGGCCATCTATGAAGAGGCCAAACAGGAGCGGGCTGAAGGGGCATCCTTGCTTCACTCTGATGCAGTAGAAGAAAGTGGGCGTGATCCCCTCCTCTGGATGGTGCAGGCAGGCCTGGTCTTGGCGGTACATGGAGCACAAGCACTCCAGTATCCGCCCATTGATGCCAAGTCCTTCCAGCACCTGCCACAATAGGTCCCTTGGTATTGTATCAAAGGTTTTTTTTAAGTCCACAAAACAAGTGTATAGCTTCTTTTTCTGAAATCTAGCTTGTTTGGTTAAAGTGCGAAGAATAAACAAGTTATTTGTTGTCCTAAAGTCCTTTCCGAAACTAACCTATCCCTTTACGCATAAATCATTGGTCTCCGCCCATTGACTAATGCGGGACTCAAGAATCATTACAAACACCTTAGCTAAGACTGGTCCTACTGTGATCCCCTTGTAATTATCATATTAACTACAATCACCCCCTTTGTACAGTGCATGTATGATCCCAACAGAGAGTGATTCACAATAGCCCTCGTGCAAAATTTTGTTAAAAGCAATCAATAGTGGTTGTTGCAGGGCAACAGCCGCATCCAAAAGGAACTCTAGTTTGATGCCATTAATGCCTACAGCTTTGTGTTGTTTTAGATTTTTGAACGCTTGCTGTACTTCAACTAGTGTGATGTCAACATTCAACTATTCACAATCAATACCATTGGGTGGAAAGGAAACCACCTGGGCTTGAATAGCGGCACCTGTCACAGTTCCTACTGTGGTTGGTGCTGCCGAAGGCTAGAGCAGTCGTTGGAAACCATCCCTAAGCACTTCACTAGTGATGCCATTGACACCTTTAGCGCGCTTGCGGTACCACTTCCAGAATGCTGTAGGATTTGCCTTCGCTAAACCACATAGTTGTTTAGCCTTGAGGACATCATAAGCACGTTTTTTCCTTATGTACAACTATTTCATTTGCTTAAATCTGACCTACCTATCTAGGTGCGCATGTGACAATTTTGCAAACTAGCTTTTGGTCTGGCGACATTCTGTGTCAAACTAAGGTTTGTGGCTATGCTTTATTGCTTTTCCTAAAGCCACTTGTCTATTTCCAAACACTTCTTCTGCAGATTATGTGATGCACTATTGTAACAAATTGACTATTGTTTGTACGTCAGATGCATCAAGTACATTTGGGCTTGCCCAGACACCGATGTTATGCTATACACTCCTACTTAACTCGGCTACTTTGGCAGTGTCATATTTGAAACATGGTAGGTGTTTGATTGCCTTTTGCTGAACAAGAGGGGGTTGCCACTGCTGTGTGATTGTAAGTACCAATGGTCTATGATCAGAGTGCGCATCTTTGTGACCTGAGTACTTTTCATCACAGTTAACCTCTAAGCGCTAGACATCCTCTAATTAGTCAGCTGTTGTAAGAAAATAGTCCACAATGCTAAAACCTTTATTGGATAGGCATGTGTACTCCCTTGATATGTCTCTTGGTGTGCAGCCATTGAGGATGAATAGCCCAGTAGTTCTGTAGAGATCCAAGAACTCACGATGCCAGCCAGTTGTGACGGTGTCACGGTTCTGGCGCTCCAGCATATCGTTGGGCAAGGTGTCTTCAATGGCCTGTGGCACCAACACCACATCTACTAGTTGACTGCAATCAATGAAGTTAGTGTTTGTGCCTATCCTTGCATTGAAATCCCCAGCAAGAAGCACACCGCCTAAGCTCATGGCTTCTCCAACCTCTTGGCATATGTGTTCAAACAAGCTGCTGTCCGCATATGGCGAACCTTGTGGAACAGCATATACTATGCATAAGAACAAAGGCCTTTGGAAATCATTGCCCAAACGCAGTCAAATCCTAGTCCCATCCCTTGTAGTCTTCCAAATAGTAATACCATTTGCCCATGTTTCCCTGACTAGTACTGCAATGCCTCCACTATGCTTTCGAACGATACCTTGTGGAGTCATAGGCCTGGCAACATCAAAACAGTAGAACCCTGGTAAGACTGGGAATGTATCGCCCGGGAAGTGATGTGTTTTTGTCAAAGCAACAACGTCAACATGTTGAAATAGGTCAAGCAGATGTTCATGTGTTTCTAGCTTTGTGATAGCGGCCCCATGGATGTTCCACAAGCATAGGCGCAAGTCTCTCTGGCCCCCGCCCCCCTATGTAGTAGGAGAGTTTACGACTTTGTGGTTGATGTAGAAATCGGCCCCACGCCTGTAAACTCGTTTGCCAGCCTCTTTGGCCTCCTTGAAGGTGGCCCAAGCAACTCATTTATGGGCCTGTTGAACGGGAGTCAGGTCCTTGTCAAGCCCAAGCTGAGTGCCCTACAGGCCTTTGCAAGCACGCAGCACCGTGAGCTTGTCATGTATTGATGCCAGTGTGATGATGACTGCCGGTGCCTTGTCAGTGGCCTTATCTAATCGCCCTGACGACATCTGCCGATGCACCTTCTGCACCTGCACACGGTCAGCAACCTTCAACCTGTCGAGCAACTCCGTCTGCACCAACTCCATAAGTTGTTTTGAAGTTTCCCCCTTGTTCATGGTCAACCTGGTGACACGGATGTTTGCCTCCGTGGCCTTGACCAGGTCAGCATCCGTTGCCCGGTCCACCTTGTTAGCAACCTTGTCAACCTTCCTACCCACGACCTCCTTCCACTTCTCCCCACTGTCCTGCATGGTATCAAAGCTCTTAGCCATCTCATCTACTTTTATTTTGCAGCGTTTTGACTTGGCCAGTAACGTTCACAATCTTAGCTTCCATTGCTGGAGCCAGAATGTTTTCTGCAACCTGCTCCATAGTGACTTCAATAGCATTGTGCACATCTTGTTTCGTCACCACATCGGCCCTAGGGACCATGAGATGGTTGATGATGGTTGCTGTAGTGGCTGCTTTGCCGATCTTGGTAGGCTTGAGGTTGTAGCGTGTACAGAGCACCTGGAGTTCAGTCGCCTACATCTCCATGATCATCAACGAGTCCTTGTTCCATTCCTATGCTTTAGTGTTGAAAACTGTGGCATTCGTCATTAACCAAAACCCTCAACCCTAACTTTACTAAACCCTAACATCTAGTGGAAGGCTGCTGGGAACTCACAAGGTAAGGTTGGTCATGTAGTTTTTTTGATGTGCAGAATCCTCATGATAATCTTGAAATTCTCCAAAACCTGCTGTTGCACACTACTCTACAACTCTGCTGCTCTACTTTCTTTCTCAAGCTTTTTCGCTCAAAGATCTTTAAAGAATTTTTTAGTGTAGTTGTTGTTGCAAAGCCGTCTTCTTCTTCTTCTTCCAAGCAACCAAGCAAGCTCTCTTACAAGCTCCAGATATAACTCTCTTCTTCTTCTTCTTCTTCTTCTTCACAATTCGAGCAGGAATAAGAAGAAGATGAAGAACCTTACTTGGCAGCAACAAGCGAAAGTCTCCAGCTGCTGTACAAGGAAATGAATCCCGAAGCTCCGGTTCGCAAGTTTAAAAAACACCCAAACACAATCCGGACATTCGGTTTCATAGTCTCATTGGACAGTTGCCAGCTGGGCCATGTTTGGTAACCGATCTTGGTATGAGCTGTCTGCGCACGCTCACCGACCTCTGTTCGGTGTGGAGGTGCTTACTGCTTTACACCAGTTAACTTACTTTGGTTCGTGGCTAGCCGTTCACGCTTGTTTCATGGTCAGGGGCGACCTTTCTGTTTATTGCATTTATGTCAAACAAGTATGGGACAAAAGGAAGATGTTAAATCAGCAATGAGTTCACCCTTCTTTCATGGTCAGGGCGGCCTTTTTGTTTATTGCATTTATGTCTAACAATTATGGGACAACGGGAAGACGAGTTTCATGTGGAGTTGATGATGAAAAGCCAGTTTCGCCCCCTTTTGGGCCCTTTCTTTCCTTTTTGGTGCAGTTGAATTGGGTTATAGCAAGGGCTTTTGGTGCAATGATTGCCTGACTTTGCAAATAACGTTATCATATCACCGGTGAGTCCTTATTGCAGACAGCACAAAAGTAGTGCCTGCTTTGTTGGCTCTCTCCTGCAGAGACATTGTATTGTAGGAACACCTTTTGAACGGGTATAGGGGTCGGAGAATCAAAAGTAGGTTGAATGGATAAGTTTAGCTGTCAATTTTTATAAAAAAAGTTGGATGAGGAGAGCATATGGGTTAATTTTATTTTTTAAATTCCGTCTCTGAAGTGTTTTCTTTTCAGATGTGGCGTTTTATTGAAAAATAAAATATTTTAATTAAGTGGTATTGGGAGGGGTAAGGTGTTTCTTTTCTCAATTAGTTATTTCTTGGGTGAGGTTGTTCGGTTTGAGAAAAAGGGGGGTATTCCCTTTTTCTCTCTTTTTTTCCTTTCTCATAAAATTATAACTCATTATTTTCCCAAGAAAATATTCTTAAAAAATCAATGACACTTTTTGGGGGCACCAAATACAATATCCACAAAAATAAGAAGCCAAATTAACATGGGGAGTGGTAGGGGGCCAAACTAGGCTGTTGGACAATTTTTTCCTGTTGCTGGAGGGCAGCCTAGGTGGAAGAGGAACCGACACCCGAAAACGGCATTTTGGGATCTGTGTCAGTGTTGTAAGGGTATTAGAAATTGCACCAAAAACCCCCCTACCAGTTATCAGTGCAGTTCTTAGGATCCATAATTGCTGTTCTCAAATAATCGGTTCTGAGATATAACCATGTATATCTCAAAATTTCAACACAAAAAATTATATTTCAACATGTGATCTGCTTGTGTGATAGTAGGAAGGTAAGATGGTGTTATCAACCACCTTCTGGTGATAATATATGCTGATAATTTGTTTGGGCTTGTGGTTGGGGGCCCTCCCCTGGCCTTCTTGTTCAGTACGCTTTCTGCATTGGAGGTTTTCCACAGCCTTAAAGCACTGCCAGATTTTTTACAGTACTTTGATGTTATGTTATAAAGTAAAATGTGATGGCAGTGCATTTTGTACGAAGGGCATTTCGGGAACCGGAATTCCCTTCGTACCGTTGTACGAAGAGCATTTCGGGAAACGAAATGCCCTTCGTACAACGGTACGAAGGGCATTTCGATGAAATGCACTGCCCCCTTGTTTTTTAAAAAAATCTGGAAGCGCTGAAGGGGTTCTTATTTCAGTAATGCCCAGCTCCTGGGGGGTTACCATACACGAAACAAACAAAATTATCGTTGGCGGTGAGGTCGGAAATAGGAGGCCCTACATAGGAGGGCCTCAACAAGCATGAACAACATGTCAAGTTTCCTTTCAAAAAGTCGTGCCAGATGTCGCATATGTCAGGATTTCTCATAAAAAAAGCATTCTTTTCAGCAAGTGGAAGGGATAAACATCGCCCTTAGGAGGAACTTTTTGGATAAAACCTCAGCTGTGTGGATGGGAAAAACACAAATACTGGGGCAGTGTGGAAACGTGCCATTAGACTATAGGTTCTTGCGCACTAATGAGTATCACATGGAGACATTAAGTAACCCCCCAAAACTATGTTTGCCTACCACATGTGGCCCATGGGCAATAGACACTTTCAGCTTTTTGCACTTGTGACGACTTTCCTCTTTGTACACCTGAATATTAACTTATTCCCCCCTTCTTCTTTAGCACTCATTCAAACCGCAGCATGTTCTTTCTATGATGGATAAATTTTGTTCCCCAACGTGGAACTCTATGGTACATTGCAAGGCATATTTTGGATGAAGATAAGTCAAAGGATGTTGGTTTGGCTCAACCACAAGGTTTTGGCCCAGCACTTTTGCACAATATGGTCAGGCTGGCAAAAAGGCACAACTAAGCGTCACACTGTTGATTGGCTAGATGGTCAGATTGTTTCAAGTGGGTTTATAGTAGCTTACATTTTGCAACCCCAGTTTCAGTTTTATGGGGGAGGTTGAGAGGAAATAAGTAAGCTCCCTTAAACTCAAAACTATCTTGGTGGCTTCAGCACACATTCTATTATTTTTTTAAATGCTGAAAATAAATTAAAATATTCTTCTCCAGAAAAAATCGTTAACGAAAATGAAGAGTCAGTCTTCTGAAATATTCTGATAATTTTTTATTTTCTGAATGGAATCTTCAAATTAATTCATTATTACCCAGACGTGCACTGACGCTGTCCTTGTACTGGGGTCACTCATCTTGGATGTGAGAAACACTCTTACAGGGCCACATACTCAGCATGCCAGAGAGGGAGGAAAAAAGTCCTGGGTTTCAAACCAGTAGTGTACAAGTGGAACTCATGCTGGCCCTGCTATTGTGCTTCAAACCGAAGAAAACAAAAAACAAAAACAAATGAGAAGACACAAAGAATAGGTAATAATAGAAGGCACGAGTATAGTGCCCTTGCCTGAAGGGCAAAGTTCCAAATTGAGCAAACTTTTCATCCTCTCTTTTTTGTCTTGTATGTTGCCATATGAAGAGACAAAGCATAGTTAAGAACAGAAGGCACTCATGTAATGCAAGGTCGTAATGCCCTTGGCCAAAGCGCCAAGTGCGAAATTGAGCAAACTCTCCGTCTCTCTGTCTTTTGTCTCGTATGTTGCCAGATGATTCCGCATAGGAATATGCTAGTTCATCATTATTTATGTCAGATTAATCATGTAGATGCACAGGGGAAAGGGGTTAACCCCTAAGCGCCATTTGACATTTTCAGTCTCAGTTTAATGGTTCAACCAGCGCTTGCAAAGCGTCCAGAAACGCCCTGTAAAACGTGGGATCATGGATACGGGTATAGATGACAACGTCGAGAAAAGCGTACAGAAAGTCAACAATAAAACGTCCAGAAACGCCCTGTAAAACGTGGGAGTTTGGACAATCCAACTTGGTAGCATGTAGACGACAAAACGTCCAGAAACTCCCTGCAAAATGTGGGATTTTGGAAGATCCAACTCGGCAGCGTTGTACACGACTTGACTTGAAACCTGGATCTTTTTCTGTACCAAAAACAAACCAAAAAGGAGGGTGGCAACTGTTTGTCAGGTGGATTCTGGTGTTGTGTTTCAAACCCAAATTCTATTAAATAAATTAGTTAAATTAAAAGAAAGAAGAAGAAGAGTATAGGTAATAATAGAAGGCATGGGTCTAATGTCTGAAGGCCGTACTGCCTTTGCCCAAATGGCAGTTCCAAATTAAGCTAAATTCCTCCTCTCTCCTTTTTCTTGTATGTTGGTACAACGTAGAGGGTAAGGCCATGCTATCATGGAATTACTGTGTGATCACTGAGCCCCAAGTCCACACAGTAATTCCCTGACAGCAGGGCCTTACCCTGCGTAACAACCAGGTAATTAATAGTTTTTTTTTATAAATGTTTCCTTTCCAAAGATCTTACTGGCTTACATCCTGCGTCCTTTTGATCTTACAATTTTTTATCCTCTGCCCTAAGGCTTGTTTTGTAAGCGTGATTACTAGATGTAACCTGCCCTATAAATACACTAAAAATTCCCTCCGAGATTGTGTAATACATATAATGATATGAGGCACAAATATACTGCCCTTGACTGCAGGGCAAAGTTCCAAATTGAGCAAACTCTCCTCCTCTTTCTTTTTTTGGGCCCTGCCCCCACAGGGCCAGGGACCATCGCATTGGATCCAACTTTTGGAGGTTTTATGTTACTAGAACCAGTTTCACATTAGGTGTAACCAGTTTCACATTAGGTGAACCCGATTCTTTGGTGAAAGTGTTTAGACTGTTTAGATTGGAACGGATTGTTTTGGTGTTCAGAGTGTGGACACAGTAGGTAGATGTACAACATCTTATCTATTGGCAGGGCCAGCGTGTCTGTGATGCCTTGTTTCTATTATGTTGCCATATGAACAGAAAAATGTACCGTAACGCCGGAGGAGGGGGGTTTAGGATAATGAGGACATGTGTGAGGTAGTAGCCTAGCGTTGGGCCCAATTTTGGTAATGCCCTCCTTCGAAGGCCTTACCAAGCATAAAGACATAAGTTAAAACTTTCTTTACAAATGAATAATCAAGATTTTCTAATAATATTGAGAATTTAAGACAAAATTTCCAAAATAGTTTCATAACCAATAACATCTTATTTTGAAATGGATTCATCATCCTTCCTAGAAATGTGATTATATTTATGAAAAAAATATCCATTTGGAAGATTCTTTGAATTTTTAATAATCAATTAAAATTAAATGCTAAAACAATGATTATTTAGAAAAATATGAAAAGAATAAATACAATAAAAGGTATTGATGCTTTCCTCCAAAAAATACCATGAAAAGTTGAATTGTTAGGGTATGTAGGTTTTATAATAATAAGGTTAAATTGAATGCCTAGGATTTTATAATATCTAACGGCTCCAATTTAAAATGATTGGATGAAATTAGTTAAGACAATGATTGTGGATGTATATTGTAGAGGAATGAAAAGGGGTAGGCAAGAGCACATTGGCTTGAATGGTCAAGATTTAAAATTCAATGGCTACAACCAAAAATTTTAAAAACAACTTTCTCATTGGATCTAATAGTCTCATACTAATCATCACTTTGATTACCAATCCAAATCAACTTAATGTTTCGGGTGTGGTCAATGATTTACAAATAATGGTTGCCCTAAAATCAATGGCTATTGGGAAATATGTCATTTATCCAACAATGAAAACAACCATTAAACATCCAAGGATTTGAATCATTTCAAATGTCAACATGTTTCATTAATGATCGAATTTCCTCTTATCAATGATCAAGAATGGACAAAAAAGCCTATTTATTCAATCTCCTTAGAACTATATTTATGTTTTTTTCTCCACCACCTTCTTCATTGGCTTTGTGTTAATTTGGCTTTGTGCTTTACAAAGTATAGTTTTGCAAAACATAAAATGACCTTTTAACGTTTCCTTCTTTTTTGTTATGTCTATTTTTATTAGAATATTTGTCATTTTTTTTACATTTATTGCAAAAGTTTGCTGGTGTTCCACTAACTTTGATTTCTACTCTTTTCTTTAATATTTCTTATGTTCATTGTTTGGTATTCTACTTTTAGATTAGGCTCTAACGCACAATTTTATTTCTCTTTTTGTCTCATATTCTTGGGCTTCAGTAAGTTTTGCCTTAAATGACATTGTTTATTGTTTTTACAACTTTGTTTCATCTGATTTGTTCTTCGCTTGTTTTCTTTGTTTGGGTGATCATCTTATTTCCTATCCTTTTGTGTGCTTTGCTTATGTATGATTCTATTTTATGCAAATTTTTGTCTTGTTTGACATTTTTGGCTATTTTGATGTTTCTTGCCATGTTGTTTATGATTTGTTTCCTCAATTTTGGTTTTTCCCTCTTTGTGTATGTTTTTATGTGTCATGTTAAGCTTACTAATAGTCTTACTAAAATTTCTTACTAGATATCATGTTAGGCTTGGTGTTAATTTAAGGACAATCCTAACCTAGTGAGATCCATGTATTTCAATCTGGTTCAAGAACTTATGTAATGCGAATAAGGACATTTGGAAGCTTGGATGAAAGTTAAACCTTCATTCCTTATCCTTTTTTTCTTTTGTCAAATAAAATAAAACCACTTTGTAACCATATTAAGCATTTTATCACAAACAAATTAATTTAATTTAATTCTATAAGTTGGTACGAACATAACTTCTTTTCATAACTTCACAAACTCACAATGTATAACTCTCAACATTACAATTTAACAAAAAATAAACAACAATAAGAAATGAAAGTTTTTGTAATCTTCATCCAAGCTTTCAAATGTCCTTCTCCACATTACATGAATTGTTAAATTAGATTGAAATGAATAGTCACTAAACTAGGGATGTCATTTGAGTAAAACCTAGCCTAACATAAAGAATAGGAATATGTTCAGCACAACTTGGTGGCCACATTCCCATGAATTCTTTTGAGCAAATATATTAAGAATGATGGTATTGACATTCACAAAAGTTACAAATTCCACATTTTTTCATTTGGGTCCATATTGCAATACAAATGTTATGAGAACACTTTTTAAATCATGCATCATTGTGGAACCCTGGAACAAAATTGCAATGAATGCACTGCTCTTCCTCATGGATATAAAAGGACTAATGGTCTTTGTCCAAATATGGCACAACCACAATGTTCCTCAAGTTTGAACTATGCTTGAAGTACTTAGCCCTCCACCACTTTGTCCCTCTTCCATTTTGAGCTTCATTTTGTAGTACTTTAGAAATTTATGCATTTAACAAAAGGTACATGCCCTTGTTTGACATGACATTCTTTGCAAATGTATGAATAAGCATGAAATTCAACATTTGTCGAACATGGTTCTTCAAAGTCTATGAGATGTTTTATATCATTAATTAAAAAGATGTAAATTTCCATACTTTTGAAACCCTTGAAGAAGACAATGTAATCCAATGCATTTGTAGTCGCATCATTTTTCAATTCATCCAACAATTTATCAACCCTAGAATGGAAACAAAAAAAATATGCCAAACATGTTACTGGCTCAAGATATAGATGTGGCAAGCAAGAATGAACATGAACATAGTCCAATCAAAATAATGGCAATAAAATATAACCTTAATGTTTCCCACAAATGTTGTGGTGAGTCATCTTTTATAAGCATAGCAGTGCGTTGTGGTGTTTTCTTACATAATGATTGTTGGTTCTATTGGTAGACGTCATTGATGTCAAGAAGTTGCACCGCATCAAATTGTGTATAATTTGTAGATTGTGACATTGCCATTAATGTAAGTTTTTGGTTGAAGCTTCTAATTGGCCAACATTAGTTATGCATTCAATATCTTGAAATGGCAAGCACATTTGCAATTCTAATTGGCTTGGTTCAAATTTAGTGACATTACCAAGTTGACTAAAAGTTATGTTTGACCTAAATTGGCTTAGTTCCATTACATTTGTAAAGTTTAATCTTGTTACAACATGTGTGAAAACCCCTGCAAATTGTGTGACACTTTGTAGTTGTGAAGAATGCATACATTGTTTAGCAAACAATTAAGACATTAGGACAATTGTGTCACATAAAAAAACATTATTAGTAGCAACTTTGAATGTTTAGTGATCACTGAAACCATGGTTTGTAACTATAACCATCAATTGTGAACCTTCTCCACCCACTAGGCAAGGGAACACCTCCTTGGCATTGCTAATTATGTTGGCATTCCTTTTTTGGGCATCACCATGAGAAACAAATTTCAAAACATCAAAGTTTGTAACATCCCAACCCACAAAAAGTCGTTCCCCAACAAGGAACTCTTGCACATGATAGTGTTTCATCTTACTTTGTGTGGCTATCCTTGACTCACATTCCACTGCTTCAAATCCTAAAATGCCTTTTACCCTAATTGAAGGCAAAACAATTGATAAAGGTAAATATTTGCCATGAAATATTTATGACTATCCACATGTTACAATTGAAATTAAAAATGCCTCTTAACCGAATTTAGGGCAAAACAATAATTTGTGAAGGGTATGTGTTTGGCATCTTAAACTATGTTACAAAAATTACCCACATGTTACAATTGAAACTTAAAATGCAACCTAACCGAATTTAATGCAAAAAAATTGATAAAAATAAGTGTTTGCCATCATAGATCATGTTACGAAAACAATCCATCTGTTATAGTTTCCTCCAACAATTAAATACACAAATGTGGATACTACACAAAACATATTCTTGATAATTGAAACAATTATGTTGGTGGGCAAGACATACAAACCTATTCTCGCAATAACCCAACAAAGATCAATGTCTTCTTGACATCAACCATTTTGTGAGTGTGGAATTGAAATAATTAGCAAGTGCACTCCATTCATGAATCAACCAACCATTGAAAAAATCTTTCCTATTGTCCACTACAAATTCTTGGATGGCTCATAACTTGACATGTTGTGACCATGTATAGGATCTTGGCCACCAATTGGAACAGTCTATTAACTTCTAAAATTCTTCTTGGGCTTGGGCTTGCCAACCCTCTCCACTCAATGACCCCACTCCACCTATAAACAACATGGGCTCTTTTTTTTACATCACTGTAAAAGATTATCTACCATTGCTTACTATTGAGGCCTTTAAATGACCATTGTTTGTTATTGCTTTTAGTTGTACCATGCAATGGGTGGACTAGGGGAATGTTTATCCCTCTTAAGGATGTGTAGAACCTAAAAAACCTTGCACAACACAACACTAGGTAAAACATACCAACCCTTTCCATGTTACAAATTTTGTTGCTTATGGTTATGACCTTATTATTGTTATGTGTTTAAAGAAAGGTGGGGCCAAAGGTAGACAAAGAGGGAATTGTTATGAAGATGTCAAACAATGGGTGCCAACCCCATTTTCTTCGTGCAACTTCCAAAACAACAATTCAATCAAAGTCTTGCATTTTGTTGTCCACATGTTCAGCAATCCTTTTTCCATGCTCTTCCCACCATTGGGCTTCAAGCTTCTTATTATCTTGTTCAAGTAACTTATACTTAATGTAGTCAACCAATTTGTTGAATTCATCATCTAAGGTTATCAAGTTCACCACATGACTAATAGTAATGCTAATTGTGTTTTGTTGGGAGTTTGTGCTATGGAAAATAATTGCAACCAAAACTTTAGAGGTTGGAGTTAGAGTGATGACAATGGATTGCATGTCACATGTTTATTTTTTAGACAACAACCCAACCATGTGTCATGTTATATACATGGCAACACAAATAAAAAATTCATAAATATAATAATAGAAGGGTTTGTGGTTTACTTGATCTTTGTGAGTCCAAAGACCAAATGATGCCAAAAAGATGTTGTCAATCCATTCATCTTCTCCTTTTAAACAGTTCGATAACTTGTAAGCTTGCCCTTGAAATCGTCTAGGGAAGAGTTCTCCCAAATCAAACTTCCTCAACATGTATGGAAACAAGTGAATCAGGTTGTACTTTGATTATTAAAGGTACGAATGGTTCCCATGGGACAATGACATGTTGATTAGCTTCCACCTCCACAAGTTTCAAAAAATGATTTCAAGCACCTTCAATGTCTTTGAATGTGTGCAAGTTTTGCAAAACAACATTGTGTGTAATGGAGATGGATGGATGTATGAAGGAATCTTAATACCTTGATTTTCCCCTCCCATGTTGTGATGCAGTGGATTTGATACACCTAAACCAATTGATGCGCTCCTAAGTCACGGGGCAAAACCCACTTGAGGGTTTCACAAAGTCAAGTTGCGGAAATTGTGACTTAGCGACGCGTTCCCGGCTTCCAACTCTAAAAAGGGGTAGAGGGTCAAGTTGGGAGCCCAGGGATTAGACTAGGAAGAGGGACTAGTTTAGCTCGTGTGAATCTGCATCCAAAAACCAACCCAAAAAGGTCAGTTTAGCATTCGGGACACCCTTGGGTGTTGGGACTTGCCACGGGCACTTGGACACACAAGA
>Ga0116231_10009291_pt1 | contig 16675 bp, 17 predicted proteins | sample S1TSphgellanicum_2_FD_89695 | JGI IMG/M metagenome (GOLD analysis project Ga0116231, IMG submission 89695) | Host-associated microbial communities from peat moss isolated from Minnesota, USA - S1T2_Fd - Sphagnum magellanicum MG | ecosystem: Host-associated > Plants > Peat moss > Unclassified...
AAAAAAAGGCGAGTAAAAATATAGAAAAAATAAAAAGAGAGAAAATAAAACAAAAATGAATGAGTATATTTGGTTGAATAAAAGGATAGGAAGGGGGGAGAGGGGGGAGGAGAGGGGGGGGGGGGGGGCTATGATGAATGTCATCTACATTAGATGGAAATAAACAAGAGAGGAAATGATTAGTTGTAGAACATAAAGATCTAAAATGAGCTAGAAAAAATAATGCCCTTCCTAAAGGTTCACCTTGATGAATTCCCATGGTAGATGGGATGACTGTGACCTTGTTTTCATAATTACGATGATTATAAAACAAAAGAGAATCAAATGTGTAAAATGCACGAACAAAGGGCATGAGTTGTATGATGTCCCCATTTGCTACACAAATTTCTTGAAATATGACTCCTCTTGACACCAAATTAAAAGCATTCACCACATCCAATTGAAGAACCACCCAATCGAGGTGAAGGTCCAAAGTGCACTTAATACCACGGATCATAGTTTCACATCTGCATTTAGTTGTAATTCTAAATTGGTGCAAGGAAAATGTGTTGCAAAAACATCACGAAATTGAAAACATAACGTGTGGCTTGTGAGTCAATATAATGTTCCCCCCACGACAATGGGACAAATTCCACTTGAGGGTTTGGTCATGGTTAAGAGGTGAACCCTTATGAGAATATGTGTAATTTGATGTGGGATGTGACCTTGTGTGATATGGGAACAAAGTTGAAACAATTGTGCGAATCCATTTGTAGAATCTTCTAGGTGAAAACAATTTTGAAGGTGTTTGAAAACCATCTTAGAAAGGTCGTTTGTAAATAAATGTGACATATGTTAGAATGCCAACTTGAAAAAATCAAATGAAAGCTCAAGGTCTTGGTCTAGTTTGTAGTTTTCTAGGAAAAATGGGAGGGGTTTGATCATGGGCAATTATAAGGGTTGACAAAATGGAAGGGGGAAAAGGTCTTACATGTGTATTATTTAGGGGGATTGGGAAAGTGTTGTGTTGGGGTTTCACATTTACATGAAGGGTTGCAGGTTGGTAAGGGGATTTAGTGGGTGGTGCATGGGTTGTTAAAATGGTATGGGGGGTTGGTGGATGGTGTGTGGTTTGCATAGGAAAGTTAGCGGAAAATGGGGTTGTGGTTGTGTGTGAAAGGACAAATGGGTGATGTGAATTACAAGGTTCACTGAGACACGATAAACTAGGGCACATGGGATGTTTTGTGCCCATAAGGAAAGAAGTTTATTAGGAGCTCAATTACAAATAGGCCCCATTTTCTATAGATTATTTATTTCAATTTGACAATTCTAAACCTATAGAGCTAACCACACAAAACTAAATAGATCAAGAGGAAAAATAGAAAAAAATGTGAAAAACAAACAAGTTTTTTATTTCAAAGTATAGTTCAACTTTAACTTTGCCGTGACTTTGGACATCATCATCATTATTTTATTATGTTTGACACAACCTATGCACATTTGAAAACTATTGTGCAAAGATTAAAGGTTAAAAAAATTTTAGTTTCCTATTCTTTGGACTACCTAACTAAAGTAACATCTAGCTTCAATAATAAAAAAAACACCTTGGACTCAACCTTTTGCTCAAAAAAAAATCCTAGAAAACATATGATTAGTCAATAACTAGCTACTATATATTCATACATTCACACCTCCAACACACTTTTTAATTTCTTTTTCTTATTTTTCCTTTGCTATTTTTTTAGGACTATGAAAAAAACTAAGAAAAACCAAAACTGTGGTAGAATCGCTCATTTTGTGGTAGAAATCTTTTATTGTGCTTAATTTGTAAATAATAACCAAATTTTTGGTGATTAAAAAAAAAAACTTTCTAGGTTTGATAGAAACATAAAGAAAAAAAAAGAAGACCCATCACAAAACAAAACCCAAAAAAAAAAAGTTACACAAAACCTACCTTCTCTTGGCCTTTTCACCTTCATTGTTTAGTTGCCTATTGATGTTGGTGTTGTTGTCATCGTCATCTTCCTCCTCTATCCCAAAAAGTGGTTGTTTTCATATGTCTTGCCATGCCTCCAAAATCTAAAAACTAGACTTCCAACCATTTCTACTGGAATTGCAACTAGACTTACAACTAGTCCGTTGCTAACAAAATTGGAATTGAACATGGGTCTTGGAACCCCTTTTTCCTTTCTTTTGAATGCCCCCATTACAAATTTTTCCTCTTTGTCCTTCTTTGCTTAACTTTCTCTCCTTTCTTTTTATGTGATGTTAACTATTGACTTCTGAACATAAAAAAAACAATAGTAGTAATGGTAGCCAAGCTACTCCAACCAACATTGCCATTGCCACTCATGCTCCAAAGACCCTATGAGCAACAAACCTTGGCAATTAAACCCCAAAACTTACACAAAGCCTACTTTGTTGGCTTTGCCTACCAAGGCAAGGATATTGTGTTTAGATTCATTATAAAATATAGTAGCTTAAGGGAATTTTGACCCCTAGGTAGTAGGTCTATATTTATATGAGGATTTTTGAAAGATGATATTTTGGCTTGTGTTGAAACTTGAGATTAGTTATAAAGTTATAATATCTTGAAAGATTTTGGTTTCTTTTAGAGTAATTTTTTGAAGATTATATTTTTGCATGTTGAAATATTTGAGTTTCTCTAATTCTTCTTTTGCCTTAAGATGGCAATGCCATAGTGTGGAACATCCCTTGTTATTTTTGTGCTCTTCTTTTGTATTTTGCTGTGCCAAGAGTACAAGCATTTAGCTTGAGCAAAATGAATTTGTGAACATTTAATTTCATCCCCTTGTATATAGATTGTTTGTAATAAAAACATGAATTTTGTTATCCAGGCTCTGATAATCGTCTTGAACAACCAACAAATATTATTTTGTAAGAAGAGTGAGAGTCAAGCTTATTTTATTATTATTTTTTTGATATCCTTGTCGGATATCTTAAATGAAAAAAAATAAAGAAAAAAAATAAGATCCAACCCAGTTCTTAAAACCTATTTGGAAACCAAAATCAACAAATTTATATAAAAAAATGCGATTCTGCCCAACACTCGTAATGTGAGATAAGTAAATAAATAATTTTAAAAAATGAATAAACAAGAAAAAAGACTTTTTCCCTCATTTGTTTCATTTTTTCAGGGTTCATAAATCAATAAATTCAAAATTTCTGTATGACAATCTTCTTCATTCCCAAAAGAGGCTTTTCTGCAGAGAAGGAAATGCAGTATTGGAAGTCCTTAAAAAATCTGACATGTTCTTACTGAGAAGAAGCTTGATCTGGATGCAAAAATTAGAACACAATTCAACAGAAACATTGCATTGCCTAATTCCAAGAAAGAAAATGTACAATTTGAAGATTTGAAGACAAATAAGCTGCTCAATCAGCAGTGTTTCTGCAGAAAAGGAACCAATCAAAATGTCGATGTCCTTCAAAAGCCTTACCTGTTGCTTTGCATCAAGTCCAGACAAGGAGCTCAAATCTGGGGTGTAAAAATTAGAATACACTTCAACAGAAACATTGAAGCTACAAATTTAACAGACAAGTACTCAATTTGAAGATGAAGATGAAGAAGAAGCTCAATCTCTGGTTTTGCAAGTAGCAAATTCCAACACAAAGCACACAGCTCGTGGCTTGGGTAACATCCAACACAAAAGTCCCAAGGATTTTGTTGTTTGTCTGATATTATTGTTGCAGGGTGGAGAAGAATGAGGGGTGGAGAAGAACATCATGTAATTTCCACAACACAGGAAACCAAATAAAACTTTTCTTCTGTTCTCTCAAATTGTGATTTTAAATCTTGTCCATAGATGTATAAGATTTAGTTGATGGGGAGAAGCAGAGGCATAAACACACAAATGATGCACAAATGTGTCTTTTTTTTCCCTCTGAGAGGACAGAAGACAGTAAAGGAGACACCCATATCTTCTACTACTACCCAAAAGCCTTACCTAATCCACAAGAGAGAGTTGTACAATCCTGCTCTGCAATAAACCAAGCAGTACACAGCACCTGGTAATATAATAAGCTGCATCTGACCTCAAGGGAAATAGTGTAAAGTCTTGTGAAGTCTGTTGCTAACCTTCAGCTCTAAAATATAACAGGAAACTGCAGGGGGTGGGGACAAGTGTATCCTCAGAACCTTCAAATCTTCACGTATTTGTCCACATATCCCTGCAAACTCAGTAGAGGCACACCCAACTGCATCAGGGCACTTGCATGCATGCACCATTCATTTTACATTTTCAAAAACAGCCTACACACAAAGATTACACATTTCATGCATTTCATGAAGGGTTCAGAATTTGGTAAAAGTAGTGTCTAGATCCTACACTAGATCAAAGGGAATTCTAGCATCTGGCATCCATCATCATCCCCCACCCCTGACACCTTTTGATAACGTGACCAGAACAACATCAAGAGACAGCAAAGCTTGGAAAATTTACAGTGATGGTAAACAAATGACAACATCAACAGCTCCAACAATTGCCTTTCAAGAAGAATTGCTTCAAAATTGTCACAATTTCCAAGCTCTTCTCTTTCAGCACTGTCAAGCAAATGGTGTAAAAACCATGCACCCTCCTACAGTCTTATCTTTTGCTAGAACACCTGACCAACTATTTCTTGCTTTTCATGTGTATGGTGGGGCAGAAACTTCCATTTTCAGCTGTGTTAGATTGAAAATTAGATCTTCTGCTCAATACTGTGTTTCTCACCTCTTGGGAATATGTGCCAAAAATGGGGCTTTCTGAATTTCAACGTTGTCTATGTTAAAAGTTAATGCAAGGAAACTGTGTAATTCAGCAATTAAGCCCGCCCCAAAAAAAAGAGCCAAAGAAGAGAGATTGTTGAATGCAGAAACCTGAACAAGTTTAAGAATCTTAGGTCGTGAACATGACATATAAGTGTCCACTTTTTCTGCAGTCTTGGGGATCTGGTGTGGTTGCAAGGCACCCAAGACTTTATCAACCGCTCTTTTGGCAATAGTCTTGAACGCCTCCTTGCTCATATGCCCTTCACGCCATGTGGGTTTCAGTACGTCTTTCACATATTCTGTCACTGCAGCTCTAACAAGCGTTAAACCACGCCCTTCTTTTTCTCTCCCTTCCTGATCATCCTGCCCAAGTTCTCTATACTGCCCTCCCTCTTTCTCATGTTTTTCTGCTGGTTGTTGTGATGGGTGACCAGCTGTATTGTTATCATTGATGTCACCAGTTGGTTGCCTCTCTGATTCTCTCTCTGAGGTCACCAAACCTGAATTCCAGTTCTGGTTTCCATCTGCAGCTGAGCTCCCATTCTCCAAACCCCACAAACCTCGGTCCTTAGGCTGGGATGGAAACAGCCCATAAGTTGATGACACTACAATTGCTGCTTGGTGCAAAGGCAATGATGATTCTAACACAGAATGAGAACGTTGTTGATGTTGTTGTTGTTGTTGTGTGCCTGATGGAAGGGTTGTTGGACTTACACTCTCCATTACCAAGGCATCAGGAGCACCTTGATTCACACTAGCAGTGGTCATAGGATGATGATGATGGCGACTAGGTAGCCCAGGACTTACGCTTTCCATTATAACCATGTTCATATCCCCAGGTCCACCAAAGTCTGGCTTTGGCTCCACCTCTCTTGCACCCACAAGCTCTGGCTCAAAGGTATCTACCATCAATGGGTCATATGGCTCCTGTGAGGCAGATACACCTGCGTGTTGTTGTTGTTGGGAGAAAGGTTGAAGATTAGTCTGCTGAGCAGGTGAGACTGTAGTGCCTCGCAGCCCATAGTTCTGCATTGTTTGAGTAACTGTATAACCCATAGGCCACACTGAGCCAGGGGTACTAGCAGGAAGGAGTTGGTGTTGAATTGCCATCTGTGGAAAACCACCTGGGTGTGGATGTGAGTGCATGGCAGTCTGAGAATAAGCAGGTGGTTGAGGCACAGGAGCTGAATAGGACTCCTGGAGGTGCAATGAGGGATGATGATGCTGAAGCCCCATAAAACCAGGCAGTAGTGAAGGTGTTGGTAATTGACCATCAAATCCCAGCTGCATCAGAGAAGTATTTGCAGTGTAGTTTTTTTCTGGCACATCCATGGCAAAGGCTGCTACTGGCTGGGCAGAAGCAATTGATGAAAATGCTTGTGAAACAGAGATTGCTGGATCTTGTGGTGGAAGAGTTGCAACCAAGGGGTTGACCAAATTTGAGGGAAAATTACTAGAGGAACGGGGTAAAGGAATTGGTGCAATTGTGGGAAGGCGAGCCAAAGGAGGAGGATCTGTAAAAGATGCTGGCTTAACCACAACACTCTTACTGTCAGATGTCTCTTTTGTCTCTGTTTTTATCGAGTTAGCATTAAGGTCATCACCGTAGTTCTTTGCTGGAGATCCCTGAGCTTTGTGTGTCTCCTTACCTTCCAAAACCTTCTCTGTGTCATTCTCCTTTTCCATTTCTGTGGTAGAATCCCAATTCTGTCTTGCCCTAGAACTCTCATCTGCCCACCCAGAAGATGACTGACCACCACCACCCCCACCCCTGGACCCATACCGTCCCCCTCCTCTGCCTGGGTCACCAGAAGAAGCTCCATCAGTGTTGTTATGGTCTGCATGTAAAAACCGGCATGAACTTCCACGATGGCACTTTCCCCGAGAGAAATCAAGGCATGCAGGTGGTGCACCCCCACCACCTGTCTCTCCCCGTCCTCCCCTCCTTCCTCCCCCCCGCTCTTGAAACTTGCTGTCACCACCCCAACTGCTCTTGGCACCTGCTCTAGAATCCCGTGGGGGAGGTGATGGACTGTAGCTTCGGTGTCGCCTTGAAGAGTGACTGCATCGAGAGACCAACACAAAAAGAGAAAATGCACCATCACTAAATCTGGATTGAGCAGAATTCTCACTCAAATGTTAAGTTGTGCTAGGCTCCTACTGAGAGTCTAAGCTTGATTTTCAGGGTGTTTTTGCTCAAAGCACAAACCTGTATGATCGGCTGCGCTGGTGCCTCCGAGGTGGGGATCGGCTGCGACTGTGTCGTTGCCATCGATTCTCTCCAGGAGACCGGCTTCGACTGTGACTCCAGCTTGGGCTTCTCCTTCGTCTCTTACGATAATAGGCATCCTCTTCTTCACTATCACTTGACTCAGGCCTTTTCAGCCTCCCAAACTCATCTATTGTTGGAGGTTCTTGCTCAAGCACCAGGGAGCTCCGACCAAGTCTGATATTCTTTGCATCCCGCATACCTTTGCCATCACTCCTCTTTTGGGTTTCTTCATTAACACATGACCCACAAAACATACACTAGTTAAAAGCGTAAAATCCTATAGAGAGATCAACACTAGTTGCACTGAGCTTCATCAAAGAATCAGCACGTACAAAAGATGTCACATTTACCCTAAAAATCACTTTGTGTTGGAAAGTCCAAGGTGTTGTTGCTGAATCAGCAACAAATAATCAATGAACTATATAAGTGTTTAGAACTATCCATACTTACTGAGACGATCAGAGGATCCCCGAGAACTTCATCAGTTTCCTGGAAAAATACATGAATGTCAAATAGAACCAAATTGTAATTTCCCACAAAGTCTTGAAGTACCTGAAAGCCTCCAGCCATGATGTTGGGTGGCTCAAAAACATAATGGGAATGGAAGTTCAAAGAGGAAACAATGAAAAGAAGGGAGCATGAGGAAGAAAAATCACCACCCAAAGAGAGAAAAGAAGGGAAGAGGATGAGGACAAACAGAACAGAACAGACACCGAAAGTATTCTGATCATGTAATTTGGAGAACAACAAGAGTCCCCACAGGAGTGATCCCAATCCATATTCAAGCTACCTGTCTAAGATTTCTTGCCAAGAATACCAGGTTCCCAGGTTGTACTGCTACAACTGAGAAACACCTATCTCTTGAAAGGCAGAAATGCATCAGGATTTCTCCAGCATTGTGTACTCATCCCCAGCTCAACAAGATTAGATCTCAGAAGAAAGATCCCATCAGTGCTGATCCAGCAATAAATATCAATATTTATTCGAAAACAATAGCTGGCAGCAGTCGTCGTTACCAGGAAGATCCAGATTATCTGCCGATGGAGGAGTTTCGAGCTTTTGCACCACTTCTGATTGCTCGGGCTTTTGCAGGGAGGAATCCCCAACTGAAGGTTTTGGGGCCTCTGGAATCACACTAGGCTCCACAGGGGCCCAGCGGGATGCTCTTATGGTAACTTCAGCAGCATGGTGTCCATTTGCTACAGAAGAAGGTTTTCTCTCTTGAAATGGAACTTTCTCACTTGAGCGTGGAAGTGCATCTTGATGTGGGCTTGCTGGTTTTCTCACAGGGCTTATTTCTTGCATACATGGTCTGTCAAATCCCGTCCGCCGTCGAGTATCTGCAACACCACACCAGAAATTGAAAGTTGGGATATCACAAGTGGATTCAATGTAGTGACCGCCATAGTTTTATCACTTCAGGCATCAGAGTTGTACATTTTGAGAAACATTGGAATCTGTGTCACCTCTTCTTCTTGACTCTGAGGGTGCATCTTCTTTCAGACCAGTCCCAGTTTCAGGCACTTTCACTCCTGGAGCAGCTGCTCCAAAGTCCCTCCCTTCACCACGTACCAATGCAGCTTCCTCCTGCCCCCTAACCTCAGTTCCTAGGAAAACTTTGGGTTCCACTGGTTGTACAAATGTTGCCACTTTGTTCTCAAATGCTGATGGAGGAGGGGAAGCAGAATCATCTGCTGGATGAATTATCATGACACAATTAGGCATGCTATTCCATGTAGATCAGTGAGCTCACCACCCAAGACATAATGGAAAATTTCCAGGTTTCTAAGAATCAAATCTTCGTAAGTATACAAAGAACTTCTTCATACTTATGATTGCAGTCAACCCAAATGGAAACAAGAGACACCAACAATGATGAGGTTATGAATATTTCAGATCACCTTCCAGATCCATGTCAGAACCTGCAGGAGAAGCTGGAGCATCTGAGGTCAATTTCTCTGCATATGGAGGAGCACTTGGCTGTACAGGAGAAACTAGAAGGCCACTGCTGGCCTGAGCTGCCACCCGCAAGCCAGCCTCTAAGGCTCGTTTTTTCCACTCATAGTATCGCTGTCCAATTGCAGCATCCGTGTCTGGATCACCACCAAACAGAAACCCAAACTTCGGATCCCCAACCTGCTTCCTCCGTGCCAATTGCTCAAAGTCTGGCCCATTTTTCACTACAAAACTAGACAAGACATGAATGTTCTTCAGCATTTCAGCATCCCGAGGCATCGCAGGCGGATTGTCCATGGACGGCAAATTGTCTGCAGCAGCTGCTGCAAGGAGCTGTTGCTGCTGCTGAGAAGGGGAGGGTGGAAACCCTGGGTGTGGGTGGCCTGCTAGATTTGCTCCTCCTCCTCCTCCTCCTTGAATTCCTACAAAGGGTGGTTGAGCTGCTGGATGATTACCGGGGCTGCTTCTCATGTGCCCATACAGATTGTCTCGCCCTGTCCAAAACATTGCTTCTCTCCTGACTGAGTTCTTCACAAGAAGAAGAAGAACCCCTTGCACTCTCAGGAAGGAATACTTACTTACAACAGAGCTGAGAAGACTCCCTCCCTTCCCGCCCACACAATTCGCAGCCTGCTGCTGCAAACCCTAAAAACTTGAGAAGTCAGTTCCAAGTTCTGTTGATACCCAAGGCTGGCGCATGCAACCGCAGCTTGCAGGAGGACATGGAGTGGATCCTAGAACACTCACAAAGGGTGCGCACAACCACCCACATTTTGCTCATCGCTATTCACAGCCCACAATGAGGAAACTCTCTGGGATGTCTCTTTGTCTCTGTGTCTCTGTCTCTGTCTCGACTCTTCTCTTTCTCTTTCTCCAAAGTAGTATAGTTATATATTTGATCTATTTGTTGCAATACAACGACAACGAGTGTTTCTTGACCCTCGCTTGCTTTTTGTTGTCGAGAGTTTTCGGTTCAAGAATTTTGCAACGACGATCAAGACCCTGGCAGCATGCCATGACGCCCCCACACCGTCGAGAAGCAGGTTTGCAGAATGGTAGGGTTTGCATTCCGGGAGCGTGGAATCTCCAGACAAGGGTGTGCGTTCCCGGGGCGTGGAATCTTCATACAACATGCAGAATGGTAGGGTATGGATTGTGAGAGCGTGGAATCTTCAGAGCGTGGAATCTTCAGAGAAGGGTGTGCACTCTGGGACCGGAGAATCTCCAGAGAAGATGCAGAATGGTAAGCTGTGCAATTCCAGGAGCATGGAATCTCCAGAGAAGATGCAGAATGGTAAGCTGTGCAATTCCAGGAGCATGGAATCTCCAGAGAAGATGCAGAATGGTAAGCTGTGCAATTCCAGGAGCACGGAATCTCCAGAGAAGATGCAGAATGGTAAGCTGTGCAATTCCAGGAGCACGGAATCTCCAGAGAAGATGCAGAATGGTAAGCTGTGCAATTCCAGGAGCATGGAATCTCCAGACAAGATGCAGAATGGTAAGCTGTGCAATTCCAGGAGCATGGAATCTCCAGACAAGATGCAGAATGGTATGCTTTGCATTCCAGAGCATGGAATCTCCAAAGAAGGTTGCAGAATGGTAGGTGTGCATTCCAGGGTGTGGAATCTCTGGAGAAGATGCAGAATTTGTGTCCTGCATCTTCATGTTCACACCTTGGACATTGTTGGTTGATAGGACAAGCATCATTATGCCTAACTTCATCACACATTCACATAAAGGCATAGATGGTTACCTTATCACCATGAATTTCTAGGAGCTTCATGTCATCATCAATTGGTGAACTTTGTTATATTGCAATAACCTTTGAGTTTGCAAGTAAATTTCTCCCTTTGTATAAGTGTTCCTTATTGAAGCAATGAATGTCAATGGCCCTCTAGCGTGTGCAAGCCATTGCGATTCTTCAACGGGCTGCTAAGCTTAGTTATAATTCTTTACATATCAAGTAGTGCACCTCCATCACTAGCTGATTTGTGGCAAAGGATGCTCTTTTAGCATTAGGTCTTCTATTTCATTACTACTAGTTTGATTGTTTTGGTTTTCCTTTCGTGCGTTTACATTTGCTTTGACACGCCTTGTACTTTTTGTGAATGGATTTCCATCCTCGATTATATTTACATATAGGGTTTTTCTTTGTATTGAAGCTTTGCCATGCACATCTATAAACATTATTTCACCTGTAATAGCTCATTGGTGTCATAAGCCTTTGTCTCCAAAACTCATGAAGCTTTGTCATTTGCATTGTGTGAGTTCCCTTATTATTGCCTAACACCTTCTTAGCTGTGGGCATCAACTTTTACAAATAGTTACCTCTTATAAATTTCATGATTGTTTTTGCCATATCTTATAATGTTTTGCTTTGCACCTAGATTTCATGACTTCATCTTACACCTCGTGTGAGTTTCTTTGTTCTTTTAAAAAAATATATGTTCTTTAGTTTCTTCATTGTTTTGTGCTTTCAATTTTTGTTGAACTCATAATGGATGAATTGCAAATTGCTAATGTTTTTGTTTTAGGATTTGTTGTATTATTTAATCAAGTCCTTTCAAAAGTCGATTGTTGTTGAACACACTAGTGTGTTTTTAAACTTTAACATAGGAAAAATGAATGAACGGATCACTCATATTGTGTTTTGGTTATTGTGTTGAATTCTTTATTTCTTAACTTGGGGCACTAAGTGAAATCAAGGTTTATAGTTTGGTTTTTGAGATTGTCAAATACAAGAACGAATGTTGGGTTGAGACCTTAAAGATAAATGAGAAATAAATAATTGAAAACCTTGAAATTGTAGCATTGTATGTTTTCTTAAACATTCATATTGGTGAAATTTATGAATGTAGATTTGAAAATTACAATATTGTGTGTTCTTTCGAACATTTTCTTATGCATGACCATTGCCTTGAGGATTTGGGTGAGGATTTGATCAAATAAGTGCATGCATTGAAACCTTAACATTCATGCATTCAATAAAAGTGCATCAATAAGGTGGTAGGGGTTGCACATGGGTAGTGAGGAACAACATTCAAAACTTAATTGTGAGTTGACATATTCATTTAAACATTATTCAATTTAATTAAACTTCCTTTTGAAGTTGCTGTCCTTTTAAAATTGTCTTCAAATTTATGTTCACATTAAAAAAATTATAAGGTTTTATTCTTATTTGAAGGATTACAATTTGAGTTGAAATTCAACTACTTAACTTAGTCATTATGAATGTTATACTAGGGTGCATGCATGAATGTTATGTTTGAGTTTTTCTTTTGTTAATTTATGAAACTTTGGATCCACCCTTTAACAACACTTGGTTAGTTTTAAGTGAGGTTGATATTGCTTTGCTATCTTATTGAACCCAATTGATTTTGAATGAAATTTTTATTAAAGATTTGTGAATGTGTAAACTAACTTGAATTCAATGGTTAGTTTTTTCATGAACCATTCACGGATGAACTAAAATTTTAACAAAAACTTTGATTAGAAATACCATGAATGTAAACAAAGGTTAGGTTGTGAGAGATTTTTCAAATCATTCATGATTAAATTTCATATTTTTCATTAAAAGTTTCAGGGCTTTGATTAAAGAATACACAAAATAGATTTTGGTTGATTCTAGGATCCATGGTCAAGCCTAGATAATTGGACATCCATCTTTTCCTCATATGTGGATAAATAACATGTAAATTTTGTATCCATGAAACATTTATTTATTATTTTCATAAATTCTCGAAGGCATGAATAAAATACAAATAACACATCCATAATTTTCAAGTTCCTTTTTTGGTAATGGTATTTTACAACCTTGTATAATTGGAATGTGAGGAATATTATATTTGTGAAGTATATGTGTGTGTTTTTTGTTGGATGGTTTTCAAAAAATTGATAGTATTGTGTAATATTTACCTTAAAATATTTACTAACAAATTTGTAAGGGGAAAATATTTTCCACTTCATGTGGCCTATTTTTTGGTAATTTATTTGAAAATTATGAATTATGTATGTTGATGTATTTTAGATCTTTATTTATATTTTAAAAATCATATGTATTCAAATCATCACAAATATCATCCAATAGTATTTCATGTTTGTGAACCTTCATAGATAAACTATAAGGTATATTAGAAAAATATACATTTGTTATGTGATCATGGAATTTCATCAAATAACTAATAGTTCTTGTTGATAACCAATTGTATTAAATGAACATATGATTAAACAATGATTTTTCTGTAGATGGTCTTTTGAATTGCTTTTATAATATGTTTTTTTCAATTTTTTGAATTTCAATGTTGATTAATGAATCCATATGTGATGTAATTTGTGATATAATAAATTAATGCCTTACTATCTTTTCCATAAACAACTATGAATTTTAAGTCATGATTATAATGACAAACATTCATGATCCATGTCCATTAACATTGTTCCACCACCTATCATTTCTTTTTATATGCAAAAGTCAATAATCATGTTCAAAATACTAATGTTTTAGGGAATCCATATTTACAAAATTGGTTTTCAAAATCTTTATTATTCTTGTAACAAGCAAGATTGCATTTATATCAATTACAAGGATTCATAAATTTGTGAAAATCTTGTTGAAATTGAATATTGATTCAAATTATAAGGTCTTGTTATACACGAATGAATATTTTGTTGATTTCACTCAACTTTGCAAAGGATATGGCTTTTATATTGTTAAAATGAAATAGCAAGAAAAATCCACCTTTGAGCCACTTGAACTTATATATTTGCATCTTGGACCAAATTCATGAATATTTTCCTATTACTATTTCTTCATGTTATATTGAACACCTTTGATAGTTATTTAGACCAATTTGATAACTAAAGAAATTTAACATTATCTATTTTTTTGAAATATGCAATATTGTAGAATTTAATCATCAAATGAAAAAGATCACATAACAAGAATAAAATATAATTTTCTAGCTATACCACCTCATATTTTTCACAATAACTTTACAATGACATGTCTAGTAAAATTTACTATAAAACATAAATTTCTAACATCTATATTTTTATACAATAAAATAAAAAACAAAATGTCAAGGTAAAAACAAGTGGCATTTCATATGTGACAACATGATGAATTTGGTAATAAAAAAGGGTTCATCTTGACAAACATGCAAAAAGCCATGAAAAAAATTATCACTTACATTGCCAACTTTACAAGCTTTCGAATGTTCCTTTCTCAATTTAGGGCACCTCACAAGGGCTACAACAATGAACAAATGTCATATAATACCACAACACCTTAAGGAAATAAAAAGCACTTTGACAATTAAGCTTGATAAAATGGCCTTTTAATTACCTTTTAAAACATCTTATCAGATCAATAATTAAGTACAACTGAAGAATGGCTTCTATTATCTTATAACACACTTTATATATAATGCTAAAACTAAAGATGATTCTTATTGTCTTACATAAAAAAAACCCTTTACAAGGCTAACAATTATACATTATAAGGGTTAACTCTTGTTATCCTCCATAACAAATCTTGTTAAGCCAAAGAACTAAGCATGCTTAAGGCTAAGATGAATTAAGTCTTGTTATCCTCCATAACAAAGCTTGTTAAGCTAAAGAAGTAAGCATGGTTAAGGCTGAGATGAATTAAGTCTTGTTATCCTCCATAACAAAGCTTGTTAAGCTAAAGAAGTAAGCATGGTTAAGGCTAAGATGAATTAAATCTTGTCATCTTGCATAACAAAGCTGCTTAAGCTAAAGAATTACACATGATTAACCCTAACAACTAAGCTTGATGAAATGACTTTTATTACTTTACAAAACATTAAACCACGTAATAAAGGGCTAACAAACTAAACACACAACAATTGATTAACTTCTCACCCAATTGGCTCATGACATGAAAATAACCAATCATGTCTATAGGAATATTTTTTTCCTTTTTTACAAGGTGGGTCAAAAAAAATTTCCTTTCTTAGATGGGTTTTTTTTTTATAAAAAATTTAAAATTAAATTTAAAATAATTTTTTAAAATTTTTTATTTTTGGGGATGGGTCAATTTTTTCCTTTCCAAGATGAGTCACCTTTTAGTAGTGGAAAAGAGACCTGAAAAAGAAACATTCATGTGCCACCATTTGTTATAGTACCTACCACCTTGGACCTACCCACCCACGTCACTTGGTAGGTTCTTAAAAATTCTTAATGCAAGAACCCAAGTCCCCACTCCCACACAAAAGAAGAAGAAAAAGCAAAAACTCCAAAACAATAAGGACCCACAAAAAGCACATAAAGTGGGAAAACCAAATAAATGAAAAAAAGAAAAAAAAGAAAAACAATTTATGAAAATTTATGTAGGAGGATTTTCTTTAAAAAAAAAAAGTAAAAATCAAGTGAGTGACAAGCATTCATTCCAAGATAGATTTAGCATTAATTTTAAATAATGTATTAGAAAATAATCCGAACATTAGAAAAAGTGACAACAAACTACCTTGAGACACACAACAAAAATGATAATAAAAAATGTAACAACATTTTCTCCGAAAATTAGAAAAAAAAAAGATTTTGTCCAATTTTTGGTGATTTTTTCTTCTTTTAAAAACCAAAGAAATCTGCAACAGCAGATTATCTATTCTTGTTATAATTTTCGATTTTTGTTTTGGTTGCGAAAATTGGCCATGATAAAAAAGAAAATAAAATCCTTGCAATGTGTGTTCTAATGAAGCTGGATGGATGAACACATATTGGGATACACATGCATGCATACATGTATGTATGTATGTATGGATGCATAGATGGATATTTGCATGCATGCATGTTTGTATGTCATTGATTGGATGGATGTATGGAGATGGACACATGTATGTAGTTCTATGTATGCATGCCTGTAAGAATGCATGGGCGTATGCATGTATTATTTTATGTATATTTATGTATGTGTGTATGTATGTATGTGCTTTGGGAGTGTGGCGCTGTTGCGCGATGCGTGGTTAGGGTTTAGGAATTTTGCTTTGCTTCTCTGTCGTTGCTGTGTTGCTGCTGTAGCGCATCTTCTTCCTTCCATCGCGCGATCTCTCTCTCTCTCTCTCGTCTTCTACTACATACTTGTTCTTTTTCTTTCTTCACTTTATCGTTTGCTCATCATGCTTTCTCTTCTCTTTAATACGCAACAGCTAGTAGCTTCGGCCGTTTGATGTTGTGTCTTCCGTCTGCCCCCAACCTCCGCAGTTGTTTTGTTTCAGTGCCGTCTTCTTCGATCTTTCCATCATCTCCGATCGGTCAATCCACATCGTAAACAGTCCTCCTCCTCCTTGTTCTTCTTGTCCTTGTTCTTCTGTTTTCTTCTTTTTTCTTTTTGTGTTTTTTCTGTGTGTTTCTCCTCTCCGGTGAGTGGTTTTTTTGGGGCTTTGGCCGTTTCTCTCTTTTTATACCCTTTTTTGTTTCATTGTGTCTTTTTGAGGTTTCTTGCCTTTTAAGTTTCCTCCCGCCTCTCTCGCCCCCGGTTGTGTAATTTGAAGCAGCTTTTTTTTTTTTTTTTTGGGTTTCTGGGTTTTTTGGTTGGGGTTTCTTTTTTATCCCTTTTTTTTTTTTTTTTTTGTTTTTTTTTTCTTTTTTTGTTTTTTATAACGCCTTTCCAAGAAACACATATCGAAAAAGGAAATTATTCAATGCAAGTGCCAATAAGAAAGTGTTTTTAT
>Ga0116231_10009292_pt1 | contig 16674 bp, 10 predicted proteins | sample S1TSphgellanicum_2_FD_89695 | JGI IMG/M metagenome (GOLD analysis project Ga0116231, IMG submission 89695) | Host-associated microbial communities from peat moss isolated from Minnesota, USA - S1T2_Fd - Sphagnum magellanicum MG | ecosystem: Host-associated > Plants > Peat moss > Unclassified...
CAGAATAAGCGAATGATCTGGTGTTCGTCACTCCACGCTTTGCCTGCCGGCTGCTGAAGGAAGGAAGCGATCGCTTGCAAAGACGCTTGCTGGACGCGAGGATATGTGAACTCAGCTTTTGTCACTCACACACAGTTCAGGCCTGCACCTCAATGACCCAACATTCTGCAGTCAGGGTTTCATGCTACCAAGTTCCAGCTTCGCTTTCAAGACGTATTCACTTGACTACGAAACATAGCGAGGACGTCGGAGCAATGCACTTTCAAACCGTCTCGGAAAATCAAGTTGTACATAATCTCACAAACAAGCTTTTGAAGAGAAGCTTTTGAGCTACTTGACGAGAAGCAAATTTCAACTTGACTTCAAAAGTAGAAGGCCCAAAACCTGGGACGGGACCTTCAGAGGGAAGGGAGCTCAGTCAGGCTATTTGTACACTGTTAAAGATCGCTTGGAGGAAGAACTTTCAAGCTAGTGCTTCCATCCATCAATTTAGAACAACGTCAGGTCATGAAGCACAACATGCCAGACTTAGTTCTAGCCCACGTCTATTAAACGAGACTCCTGACATTACCTTCCATTTTGTTGTAATCCTCAACTGCCCGTGAACAACAGAATCAAGAAGACAGATCTCTCTGAAAACGCAAATATCCCCTCCCGCCGTCACTCTAGCAACATGTAAGTTAATCCTCCCAAAAAGCAACGATAACCCAAAATGAGACCTGTAGAAGCAGCAGTGAGTCGAGGTGGTAATCACTTGATAATTAGAAGCTTAGAAACCAACGAGAGCTTCTCTACAAATATTATGTTTCAGCTCTGACTCTCTGATGGGTCTGAATCGTCTGATCGTCCTGGCACCTGCAGCGCACTCTTGCCCAGTTGAATATTTGGTGAGCAAAAAGAAAGATTCAGCAGCGACACAAACAACCAGGGATTAAAAAGCGGGAAAAAAAAAACAGAAAAGAAGATCCCCGGAGATTCAAGAGTCTGATGATCAGAGGGGATCAATTAAATGGCACACAACAAGGCCTAACTTACCTGGCAGAATGTGTCAGGCGTCGCCAGGTCTCTAGCACATTACCTTAGTACCTTGGCCAGTTCGACACTAATTATATTATTTTTAGAAATGTTGAAATTTTCAAAAATTATTTCTTCCAATTCAAAAAATATTGTGAAGGAAAATAGTGAATATTTCGTTTGTTGAAATTAATGTTTCAAAATTAATTAATTATTCAACGAAAAGCCATGCTACTATATGAACCCCAACCCCCTCCACTGTCTTTTTATTCATCCTTGGTAAAATAACGTTTTAGAATTTTGTCTCGTCTGAGGTTTTGACAACAATCCAACTTGGTAGGATTTACCCATCATTAGGAGGCCTGGAAGCCAGGATCGCATTTTTGTTAAAATTCTGCATGTATTGAAATGACTAAGGTACTACGATATTCTCCCATACCTATTGGGAAAAAAAGAGTTCCTAACATCATTATCCTCTACTCTTGCAGGGCATACCTATTAATACCTACTTCAAGTTTGAAATGGTCACCCCTCCAAATCAGCCTTCTAGGATCAGTCTTTTTGTTTTCAATTTTGTAATGCAGCCACATTGGCCAGCATCCACAGACACATTTTGCTTTAATTTCCGACACTTTTGTAGAGGACCACTAAAACAGGAGCCAGTAGACAGACCTGTGGCGAGACTCACCTCTGAAAACAAAAAATTTAGTGTCTTTTATGAAGAAAGGGAATTTTGGCCATTTGCTTTTACCTGAGAGCTAGAAGCCCTCTAGCAATTTTTCACCTGAAAAAAAGGCTGTAGGGACCCAATTTTTCAAGGTGCGACTGCCGACCAAGTGTAATGAGACTCATTTGATTTAGAAAAGTGGCTCCAAGCTGTCACGAGGAAAGATGTATTTGTCACTAGCACAGGACTTTTGTTGCCCAAAACCAAATAGCTGCAACCAGCGGGTCTTTTCGTTTCTACCGCTAGTGCTAGAAATGGCAGCTCTATATCCCTAGGCAATCAATGGCCCTGTACTTAGATTTGTATAATATTTAATGGGACAAACAAACCATGATGTATGGAAAGCCATAGGGCCTCGTTTCTTGCTCTAGGGACAGCAGCTTTCCATTAAAGCTGCAAGAGCGTTGAAAAATTGTTGCAAGCGTGTTGAAAAACCTTGCAACTGCGTTGAAAATATGTAGTTTAACCCCTACATGCCAACGCGGACCAATTCGGTCTGGAAACATGTGCATTAAGTTGCAAATGCATTGAAAAAACTTGCAATTGTGCTGAAAATATGTAGCTAACCCCTGACTGTCAAGGTGGACCAATTTGATTTGTTTTTTAGTGTATTTCTGAACTCTGGTTAATCATGTTAGGAACTCTGGGAACATGTGTTCATGCAAAAAAAAGGATAGATGTCACTTGATAATGAGTCACACCTGTATTCCCAGCTCGTGCAATTGGTCAATGTTCAAACAGTACACCTGCAAGTGCACTGCGAGTGCAGATGTTAGTGCTTGGCACTTCTGCGAGTCCAATGGAAAGCTGGTGTGATCAGGACAACCTAATGCAAGGACATATTACTGCTTGGTAAGGCCATAGTTGTTGATGACTGTTACGCTTCCAAATAAACACAAAAATAAATTGATGACAGCTCCAATCCTCCTCTAGTGTGCAATTTATTGACCTGGTAAGGCAGATTACCATGAATTGTAGTTTCATGTCACCATAGTAGACAAACTCTGCTTTGGAACAAATTATTCAATTTTTTTGGGCCTTATAAGATAAAAAAGCTTCAAGGGCATATTGAAATAGTGTATAGCTATAAATCAACTATTGATTAAAATGAAACAGTGAACAATAGACTTATCCATAAAGTCCCATGGTTAGCGTACAAGAACACTCAGTTTCATCGCATTAGGGGTTGAAATGCATAATAGGAAATGAGATTTTAACAAACAAAAATAATAGGGGACGTAATTGGTTTTGGCACCAAAATTGGGCAAAAAATTCTCGACCTTTCCTTTGGCCATAATTTATGTTTTAAGTATCCAAATGGGTCAGGCATGCCCATTTTAAATATCTATGTTCCAAGAGCTTTACATTGATATAAGGAAATTTTTCATACAATGAGTTTTGACCTTTGCAATTGCTTTTTGACTCCAACTCCCAAAGTGGAAGTTCACTTGGGAGTGTGTGGGTTCATTCCCTTGCACTCTCTTACACTCCTAGAACATGAAATGTGACTCCCGGGCTTCACTCTTGGCCTGTACCTCCGCAAGCCTTGCCTTGATCGCAAGCCCAAAGCTAGGGTTACGACATTCTCTCTCCCTCACAAAAGTGCATTCTTTCTTTTTCAAAGAAATTAAAACCCAATTTTTTTGGAAACAAATTTCTTTGTTTCCACAAAAAAAAAATTCCCTATCTTTCAAAGAAAGTGAAGCCCAATTTTTTTGGAAAAGACTCTTTCTTTTTCGCACATAATATTTTTTCCCTCTTTTTAACAAATTTTTCTTTCTTTTAAACATGGTTTTTCTTTCAGAAGCTCCTTTTCTAGCTTGTGGGTTCACAATTTTAAAAGTATTGTTGGTGCAAAAAGAGGTGACCGATGGTAGAATATGACTTGAACGTGATAATAATGGAACAACTTAGGAACACGATTACCTATAAGAACACCAATGGTGGAAAGCAACAACGTCCATTTGTTTTTGGTTGAATAGGGTTGGCATCTATGAGGTTTGAGTGAATTCTAGTTAAGAATTAAAGTTTAGGGAAATTATGTTAGGGTATAATTCTAATGATGATGAATTTATTTGTTTATTATCAAGGGGAAAACATGGATTTGTGTTAAAGCTTCTTGTTGTTGGTGTGGTCAATTGCCAGATTTTGTGTGAAGGTTGTCAATTTGTCCAAAACCTAATAGCCACATGATTTGCCATTCCTTCAAACATCCTACCCCAATCCCTCTTACAAAAATCAATGCCCAACCTACCCAACTTCCCATGCATAAAAGCCTTGAACCCCTATCCAATTCCAAGGTTCCTTGTTGTACACTTTCCCAAATTCATTAGTCTTAAACCACATCTTTACATGTTTTCCAATGAGACCATCAATGTTATGGCGTCTTTACCAGGTGAACAAGGGTTGGTTTAGGGTTGTTAGTAAGAATGTGGTGTGGAATGACCTATAAATTGTTAAAATTGATCATAAATGATACTTTAATGCCACTAAAAAATATGGATTCGAGAGGCAGTTTCTTCAAACTCAATTTGATTTCGAACTCCATTGCTTGAATAAGTGTTTCTAGGTGTGGAGGAACTACTTCTTGATTGTAATTTCAAATACAAATTCATGTGCTGACCATATTTAAAGGTTACATATGCCTAGGTAAATTGCAAACATATTCAATTTGTTATAGGTTTTGGACATCAAGCTCAACATGTACAATTTTTTTCCCTCCTTACAATGAAGACTGAACTTTCCATTCAAAGGTTTGGTGCACCTTTTTTTCATTTTGTATTTGGTTGTTCTCTTCATACCCTTCTTATTATTGTTTCTTGATGGCTTCTGAAAGGTTTTATTATCCTCATATTAACATGCTTATGGTTTGAATAGTCTCTTATCAGCCTACTTATGGTGTCTTTATTAGCCCACATTGGCTTTGTTCACCTTCATTTTAATGTAATTTGCCTTTTATTTATTCACCCACTTATGGTTTGAATAGCTTATTCTTAACCTACTTATGGTTTGAATAACCTCTTATTAACCTTTTATTGGTTTGCTTAGCTTTTTATTAGCCCACATTGGTGTTATTCACCTCGTTTTTGGTCTAATTAACCTTTAATTAGTCTAGATTGGCTTTGTTGGCCTTGATTTTGGTATGATTAACCTTTTTTTTATTAACGTATGATTAGCCTACTTATGGTCTAATTAGCCTTTTATTACCACTATGAAGCTTTAATTAACCTCCTTTGGTCTAATTAATGATTATTTAACCTCCTTATGGTATAATTAAAGTATGATTATCCTCCTCATTAAGGATAGATTAATTTACTCATGGTTTGATTCAATTCTAATTAGCCCCCTTATGATTCATTAAGGACATATTAACCTCTTTGTGGTTTGATTAAAGTATAATTAACCTCCTTGTGCTTTGATTAAGGTTTGATTAGCATTCTTATGCTTGATTAAGGACATAATAAGTTACTTATGGTTTAAATTAAATCTAATCAACCTCTTTATCTCTCATTAAGGATGGATTAACCTGTTTATAGTTTATTTATGGTATGATCAACCTCTTTATGTTTCATTAAGGATGGATTAACCATCAAGGACACAAAGATTCACAAGAACAAAAGTTAAAGGAAAGGTTTAGTTTAATTTTCAAACACGAAACAAGATTATGTGATTTATAAACAAAAACACAAGATGTGCAAAACAAACGTGAAAACAAATCTTTATTATGTTAACATATGCAAACACAACATGAAAATAACATGACAAGGCTATGGTGCAAAATGAAATGTTTTGACCATCAATGACCTCAACTGGCACTAGTGTGTTCTTTTCCACGAAAGCCAACTTGTATTGTCACACTAGCTCTTTGTCCATAAAACATGTTGATGTGCCAAAATCAAAAAATGTTTGGGCTTCCATCATCATAAGCTTATTACATTTGATAATGATTGGTACCAAAAAAATGGTGCTTGGTTTGAAGATAGGTTGGGACCATTCTCATTACATGATGCATCAAAGTTGGGCCCCACGGTCCCTATTAAAACTGGACATGTTCATTTTTTGATTCATGTGGTTGTGGATTGGCAACAAAGATGGCGCGTGTGGCATGTGGTCCACATTTCTTTAGACATTCACGAATAACATGACCTAGTTTTTCACAATACAAACAAAGATTATTTGTATGTTGACATTATTTTTCTTACTCGGTGATGGGCTTGAATCTTGTTTTATCAATCTGCATGGGGTTGTCTTTTAGCAGGGTTATCAAAGGTTAGGCTGGTGTTGTAAATGGAAAACTTTTTTATGTTGCCAATGGTGCAAAATTCTTTTGTGTTGTTGATTTGGGTTCATGGTGTCTTTCTCATGTTCAAAAAACCTATTGTCATACCAAACAACTTATGCAATGGCTTGACTTAATGTTGAAAGGTCTAGCAAGGTGAATAGCAAATCTTTCACATCACCTCATAACCAAACTAAAATTAACTTATGAACGTTGCTTCACCCCATGAGATATCACAAATCAAGTGTCTAAACTCTAATGCATATATTGTAGCTAAACGTGATCCTTGACAAAGGGATTTTATCTTGATGTTAAACATCTATTTTTTCTCCAAATCTCCAAAAATGGTATTGAACTCTTCAAAAAACACTTCAAAGTCATTGAACAAGGGTGATTAATGCTCCAACAAAGGTGCAAAGCAAGCAAAGGCCATGCCTGACAACAAGGTGCCAATGAGTCCAACTTGAGCTAGGCCAAGTGGGTCACAGTTTGCTTAAGTGGTTCAAGAATATTGTCCATCTCATACTATTGGGCAATTTTTGAAAGAAAATATTACATAAGGCATAATTAAATGTATGCTATTGAAAATCTAAAATTATGTTTTAATATTATTTAATGTTTTGATCATAATAATATTAAAATATTTTCATGCATATGAAAAAGGTAGTGAATAATCTTGAATGTTCATTGAAAATATCTAATTCCATCAAGGTCATCCTGGTGTTGGTTCACCCTTGAGAATAAAAATTAAAAATCAATCAATATGAAATTTCATTATAATTACAAAAATATTGAAATTTTAAATCAATTATTTTTTAAATTTTTAATAATGTTTTTAGTCATATTAATAATAGTATAATAAATTTACATCAATCATAATTTATCAACTAAATAAAATATAAAAACATAGAACCATTAAATTTCATCTTAAACTTTAAAAAAAGATTTTAGTGGACATCTTTTAATCAAAATTTTAAAATATTCAAATCAACATTGGAAATGAAATATCCATTGAATAACATTTTTATCAAAGTTGAAAAATATACATTATTTTTATGAATGTTATGTTTACAAAAGTAGGTATATTTAGTATATTCATTTAAAACATCACATTCATTAATATTTAAAAGGAAGTGGCATTTAACAATCTTTTAATATTACTTCCACACATGAATTGGGGGTGCACATTTTGTTTCGCCCCTTCTAACTGCCTTCTAGTTACTTTCCATTTTCAAATCAATAAAATATATTTCCCGATTCAACTTTTTTCTCTTTTAGCACTAGTGGAGACTCGACTTGTTTAACATTTCCAAAGTTTTTTTAACTTTTAAATCACTAGGATTCTTGTTAGGCCAAGGTCTTGAAAAGACATCCCAAGATGGGATGTTAAACTAGTAAACATTCCCAAATCTAAACATCCCTAGTCAAAATTTAAATTGGTGAGATGTTTTGGTTTGGGAATAACTTAAGCTTGGTCAATAACCAAAACACACATGGGCAACACCAAGGATTTGAAATATGAGGAACAATAAAAAAGATGCAAATGTTGACAAGGAACGACATAATGACAACAAACAATGATGCAAGGGTGTTAGAGTGGACATGAGTTGTTTATTTTAGCAATTGAGGGCACGAAGATTTTGGATATAATGTCAAAGGAAGCTAAGAGTACATAGGGGATGTTATGGGCACTGAAGTCAAAAATGTTTTATATATATTTCAAACCATGGGTCATTGGGAAGCATGGTAAAAAGGATGTTGGGGGATGTTGGAAAGGCCCAAAAACATTGTTTTTAAGGCAATGAGGGGTGCCAAAAAGGACATCATGGGTGTTGAGAATGTTAATGTTTTAGTAGGTGAAAATCAAATCTCATATATAAGAAGTACTGAAAGTGGAAATGATTTCACATTAGACAATCTATATGATTATGGATTACTAATATTTGGTAATTAATTTTTTTTAAAAAGATTTCAAGAAATTTTAAATATATTAATCTTTGACCTTATGTCAATTGATTGTCAATGGTAGTGCAAAGCAACATGAAGCCCTATTTTCATAAACATAACATAATAAAAATAATGTAGACTTGTCCTACTTTGATAAAAACGTTTTCATTGATATTTTATTTTCAATGTTGATTTGAATATGTTTCCAATTATGATTAAAAGGATTTAACTAAAATGCTTTTTAAAAAACTTAAGTTCAAATTTAATGGTTATATATATATATATATATATATGACTAATGTATATTTATTATATTATTATAAAATTTTGATCAAAATACTAATAATTTTTTAAAAATCAGTAATTTATTTTTAAAATTATAATGAAATTTGATGTAAATTTATTTGTAATTTTTATTTTTAGTATGAACCAAAAGCTACCATCATGTTAAATTCAATGTTATCATTTGTTGGAATTGTGAACATTATGAAAACTAGTCAATATCAAATTCATTAAAAAATGTATGGATGTAAAATGTGTTTTAATGGTTTGAAATACACCAAGACATGTTGTTCCTTTCATGTGAAACAAGATGTTGAAATTTAAGACATCTAAAACAATTTGCAATCATGATGTGTAGGTCAAAAAACTTGAATTATAGTTGAATATTTATCTTTCAAAACATGAATAATGTAATAGTTAATAGGTCATTATGTTTAAAATTGTAGTTGTTGATTGAAAAGGTGAAACACAAATGCACTTGAATATGAATCATGCATTTTAAAATGATAACATGCACAAAAGAATCTCAAGATTTTCAAGACCTTGGTGTGATACATTATAATAGTAGGTTGAAAGACCTATGATTTGCAGTTAACATCATGCAATTGATTTAACCAAAATATTAAATCTTTGAATAATGTAGAATTTGAAATCAAGAGTTAGGCTTTGAACACGTTTCAACTACATAGAAAATAGAAAAAATATTCAATTAAAAAAATGAAAAACATTGTGATCAACTTTTATGGGTTTTAATCTTGCCTATCTCATTTTGCACCCAATTTGTGAGCATTAGCTCACAAATTAACTCATTTCTTTTTTTTCCTTCCATTTTTATGTTGCCTTTTTTACTTCCTTTTTTCATTCTTGTAAAACTTTTATGGCAACAAATCATTCATCTTCCCATGTTTTAATTCAATTAATGACACACATTAGAAAATCGTAACCCCAACATATTCATGGGATGAAAAAAAACACATGATTTAATAAATTCATAATATTTGCATTATTGCTTAAATACTTTTGATTAATGTAGTACAAAGGTAGCTTCAACACATGTTTGTAGAATAACTAATGAATTTTGAAATTTTCATGTCAAAAATATATATTATTGAATATTCTAAAAGGTTGTATTTTCCTTCACAAAACGTTTTTCTTTGAAAAATTAAATTAAAAAAATCTATTTACAAATAATATTATTAATGCCAAAGATGTCAAGGTTCTACAATAATGTTACAATTTAAATATGAAAATGACATCAATGTATAATAAGTTATGGAATAAAGAAAATGATTTTTTTTTTAATATTCATATTTGTAGAAAGGACAAGGATTACCAAATGAATATAAAAATATACACAAATCATTTGATCTCATCAAGGTGTGTTTTTTTTATGGACATTTCCATCTTTTGTTCTATTCTACAATTTCAATAATAATTATAAGGGTTTTCATCAATTGCAAGGATATTTTAGGTTCATATAATAAAAATATTAATTTTTACATTGTAAATTTATTAGGATTTGTCATAAAGCAATGGCATTGGTAATGGGGACAATGTTGGGTCATCTACCCAAGTAATTAATGATGTTTCAAATTAAATCTTAAATTAATGAATCTCCAAGAAAAACTAATGAAGATATCAAAAAATTAATCAACCATTAATACATAGAAAAAACATTTTCATTCAATGGAAGATTCAGACCAAGATGAGAGGAAAATTTGAATTGTCAAACATGCCATTATCCCAAAAGATTGTTAATAAATATTGATTTTGTCACAAATCATGCACAAAATTACTTTACTTTATTTATTCATAATATGTATGCAATCTTGTAACAAAGATCAAATGGCATTTCGCAAGTATAATTCCTTGTAAATATCCATAATCCTTGTTCAATTTTGCTAAGGACTGATTTTACAAAATGACAAAACATCAAATGTGGATTTCAAATGTAATATTATTCATGAATATACATTTTAACGATTATTTGATAAATTTCTTTTGTATTATTGCATCTTCAAATTATTTTATATTTTGCTCATGGATTTTGGTTAAGTTCTTTGACAAATATGTAAGTTTTAAATGTATATGTTTTCTTTTTTCTTTTGAAAGATGAATTCCCATGTCACTTAAGACTTGCATGTACAGGTATAAATGGATCCAAATGTGATATTTAAAATTTAGTCAAATTATCAAGACACATATCAGAATATTACTTTAGCAAATAAAAATAAGTATATAGGAAGACCATTGAAGAGAATAATAAATCTTTCTTTGTTTAATCCACTAATTATACATAGTTTTAATATTTTTAATTTTATGGTCAACCTTCATTCTTGTTTTGTAAAAAGTTATGAAAATTAAAGTTGTCCTACATAAACCAACTATGATGAATCATCATTAGTGAATTTTTTTAATATGCATATGTTTCAATCATCTTATATTTAATTATAATTTTTGTTTGCATGCAATTACAATATCTTATATTTAGTTTAAAAGCTTTTTAGTATGCTTGAAGTTGAAAAAGAAATCAAAATTTTTTTTTCAAAGATAAATCACTAACATAATGAATTGAGATGTCCAAAAGTGTTTTTTAATAATTCGTTTTGTTGTAAGTAGGGTCAATGCATTTTGTGGCCAATGTTATTTCCATTATAGTTTAGACACATGATATTTTGAAATTAAACAACATTCATTGCTACAGCTTGTAATTTGAAATGTTAATATTGGCCAATTCAAGTTCAATCTTCAAATAGTTTTTAATGCATAAATAAAACAATAATATAAAAACAATAAACCTAACCTAATGATAATTTCTATGATCTCGCAATTATAGCACCACACATGATCACAATAAAATATAAACTAATTATTTTGAATCTATTGCATGTGGTGAATCTAACATATTTATTGTAATGTTATTAACTATTCACACCATATTGATGATGTTAATGATGATCATTATGAAATAATACCACTAATTAGTAGACCCTACAGAATACCTCGTTAAGTTATATGAATTTGGTAACTGATTGTTCAGTAAGTTAAACAACATATCGTGCATAGGTTATGAATAAAAAATACAAGCAACAAAACAAAAGTTATTGAAATTTAGAGTGATTTTTGTGATTGAAAACTAATTAAAATCCTACTTTCAACTAAACCATGCATTTTCATATCACATGAGAAAATGGATCAATAGGATTAATATTGCCCATCCTTCCATTCCACCATCTGAAGGTCTAGTGGACTGTTGAAAGTCCGTGTATTCTGTCCTTTAGTAAGGATTTCAATCATGCACATGCTTCCAAAGGTCTTCATGAAAATTTATTATTATAACAGAAACTTGTAGGAATGCATCAGATGATTGAAGATTGAAATTTTGAAACATGTATTAAATTGCTAGACATACAATATTGTAATAGTTTACACCTCAGTTGTCTGTCACATAATAAATGCTATAAGACATATATGATGATGCCTTAATGCAGGTCCACTTTGCACCAGGTTGACAGAGCCAATTTGATCCTAAGCATCATACCCTTTACAATTAAAGAGTTCTGCCTGTACTCAAGCTTGAAGTTGCTGAATAGAGATAGTCAGGCCACATAGTGCTACAGTTATTGATGAGACAACCAAACTGAACTTTAAGCGCTATCATGAGATGAAAAGATGGAATTTTCAGAAGGAAACAGAGCACCCACCATCCAAAAACCGACCTACACCAACATTGCCCTGCACGCGCACTGAGAATCAACAGATGCATATATTGGCAGTGACTACAAACTACCATACATTCCTAGTTATCTCTTCACAACTGTGGTTATGGGTTTATGTCAAGCACCTATGTGCAAACTAAGTCCACAAGTGGGGTAAAAAATTGAGTACAAGAAGACTTGTTGGAGGCCAACTACAAGTCTTTTCAATAGACAAATCAATTATGAGAGAGTCACATTGATTCTCTCAGGTTCAGATAATATAAAGATCCTCTTTACTGATGTTGCAAAGTTCCTGCAGATCAACATCCAGACATGCCCATTAGATGTCTCAAATGATGGTCAGGAATCTATCAATATGGCCATCAAAGACATTAATAGAACTCACCTGTAGGACTCGTGGCCAATGCCCTTGTTGAAACCATTTGCTTTGTACACAACCCGATCATGGAGAAGTGCTTTTGGAATACTAAACATGACTGCTAACCGCTCGTAAAGCTCCTCGTAAGTCGCAAGCTTTGAAAGATCTAGAGTGCGCCCAACCTCTTCACATTCACGGAAAACTTTGCAAAGGAAGGGTAAATCACCACATAACTGATCCTTACCCTGTGCAGGGCTTATCGATTGCCCAAAAAGAAAGAATGAACTTGGACTGCTCTTGGTAGTGGTATTGGAACGTTCGGTTTGAACATTTGCCACAGGTAAAGACATCCGGTCAGGCAACGATGAAAAGATCCTGGGGTCAGGCAAGAGAGGGGCTCGTGCAGGCTGAACATGCTCAGCATGGAAAATATTATTAGTGTCTGGAAGGAAGTCATGGGGGTGCTTGTAACCAGGACGGAAGTCTGGGACAAATAGCCCATAAATGTGATCATGCCTGGCTCCCTGCATGCCAGCAGAGGCGTCTTCTAAGAGGGCAGGCAGCTGCCCAGGGACAAAATTGTTGATGGACAACCCATTTGGAAGCCCAGGTGGCTGCAGCTGCATCAGCTCTGATTGCAGGGCAGGTCGAGATTTTTTCTTGGTCACAGGGAGTGGAGGTAACTGCAAGGGCAGTGTTGCCACTAGCTCTACTTGCCAAGGACTAACCCTGCCAACCCCCCGTAGTAGATCTGGCTCGTCCCATGTCACCTGCCCATGAAACCTCCTCAGCAAAGGCTTTGTCAATGATTCACTAAGATCACAAACCTGCAACAGTCTAGATGGAGGATTCCTGTTGAGGAGAAACATACATGCTACCCATCTCAGAAATTAAAAACCATACAATATTACCTGCAAGACACGCCATGGAGAATTAGGCCAAAGGATTGGATCTGCTGGTTGGACAGCTGAGATAGTTCCCATAAACCAGCTTACTCGGGAAAAATCCTCAGTCTCAAAGGCCATTTTGAATCGCATGCCTCCACACCATGCTTGATCCAATGCCTGCTTCACAAGTGCAGCTTTCACACAAAACTCTGCTGTACTGGCACGTGGGTAGTACTCCACCTCAAATGGTTTTCCAGCAACAGCCAGCATAGCTGCTTCAAGCACAGATTTTGCCGTCACCCGTGCATGACTCTGTGCAAAACTGCTTGTGGAGGAATTTGTAATGCCACCAGGCCAGATCACAGTGTTTTCTCCTCCTCCAGTACCAGTGGCAGCATTGTAATCAAAGATACTCTCAGTACCTTTTACTAACATAGATGAGGTTGCAGTGATTGAAGAGTGCCATGCACTTGAGTCACTGCCTGCTGTACTACGCATTGACCGTCGCACCCCAACACAAAGCTCGCCAGATGTACCCCGGAGGAATACAATGGCATCCCCTGCCACTAGCCTCTTTTGGTTCACAAATGTACTCCACCCTGTCGTCAACAGATGTCTCCTCGGTGTTCCCCTGCCATGTAATAGTTTCCTTTACCCTCAGTCCAACTTCAACAGCAAGAAATACCTCAAACAAAACAAAAGACGGACAAAACTTCTAGAGATGATTATAGACATGTAACCTATAATAATACATATGGGATGATTTCTAAAAGCAAGAACATCATGCTGCCAAATACCAAAGAACCCCATCTCTTTTCTGCAAGCACACTTACCTATATATATGCCGGAATTTCCAAACGTTGCCATGAACATCTTTAGCAAGGACAGTCTGAACTGGTGGCTCAGTATTGTAATCAAGTGGGGGAAAGATGGTCTCAGCACAGTATCGAGGGACAGAAAATCCACCTCCATTGTTAGCATCACTTTGTGTAAGTGTCTTTGCAAAAGAAGCTGGTCTTTCCCGAGGTGGAGGAGGCATATCCTCTTCCTCCACTACTCTGCCATTCAAATACATTGATGACACTGGTTCTGGCTGTAACTGCAAGCGGGCAAAAACCTCATCTGTCTCTACATTAGCCATAAATCTCACAGACACTACTTGACATGGGACAGTCCCCCAGGGCCCTAAAGACCTGGGGAATTCTGGGGTTGTTGAAGCTTGCTCTGCATGTCCTTGTGGAAAATATACGACTTTTGCTCCAATTGAGGGAAGCTGCACCATCCCCCCTGCACATGCATGCCATAGCTGGGGATCAAGACTTCCAGTAACCTCAACAACTCCTGTTCTCCTCCTCTCACGTCCTCCAGAATCATGATCTAGGGTTTCTGCCTTCACATTCATGTTGACCTCAGGACTGAGTGAGTCCAGGCATCCAGAGGATTTAGTGATGGTGGTCTGATGGTGGTCTGATAAGACACTCCGCATCATCATCATGCTTCTTCCATGCCAAACCTACAAAGCAAAACTGCACCAGACCTCCCCCACTTGGGTGGGTTTTCACAGCCAACCTACTACGAAGCCACCTTGATGGTTTCCGACATCCACAAGGAAAGAGAGAATTGTCCGCCACTGCCATATACAAAAAAATGCAACAAATGTCAAGACATATGGACAGCGTGTAGACAAAATGGTCTCCTATGTGGTTGCAACTGTTTCAGCATTGCTGGAAAAAGCTTTCATAACCCCAATGTATACATACCCTACGGACTCGGAAGGCTTCTGTGGCTACAGATTCCAACCCAGACCCAAAAAACCACAAGCTACTGATCAAACCCTGCAATCCACACCTGGAGTCCACAACTGCAAAGAACAATCCACATTTGTTTGAAGAGGCACAGAAGACGATGAAAAGAACAGAAACCACAGAAATTGTATAGCAATATTTGAAAGTGCTAACTAAAAATCCTTAGATCTTGTGAAAATTGCGAGAGAGATAACAATCGGCTAGACTGATGATCCGATGATCGATAACCAAAATTCAAAAGTGGTGAAGTCACTCACTTACTCACTCATACCCTCTGTTTTTTTCTTTTTTCTTTCCCATCAGAAGCTAAACAAACCAATGGGGAACATAGATGGCAATACAGGGAGCACCCTATAGGAAGAAGCTAGTGAGGGTCAGAGAAGATGCAAACAGGAACAACACAAGTCCCCCTCTTCCCACCCGCTCCTTCCAAAAAAAAAGGCAAGCTCCTATCTAAAAAACAAACACAATTAAGAACTTTTCTTAAGCACTGGAAAGAGAAAAGCTCACCAAGAATCCGAACCCGTGGAGGAAGAAAAAGAGGGGGGAGTAGGAACCAAACAAAAGTCCTTGCAAAACACGGGGTATTATGATGGTAAAGCGTTTCAGAAACATGAAGGAGTCTATAGCTCTGCCCCTCTGTTTTCCTTCACACAAAAAGCACACAACCCAAGCTTCGTAAGCTCAAATAGGTACACCACCAAAGCCTTCGAATACTCCCAAGTGGCAAAAACCTCAAATTTTGCAACAGCTATGGCAAGAGGGTTAAAACCACTCGACCCCTTCCTCCCTCCCTCCCCCCTTGGAAAGTCTCACACTAAGACCATCATCATTATCATCATCATCTCGTCAAGACCCCACACACAACACAAAATCACATCTGCATAGAAAAAACCCATTTAAGCTACTTCTTTCAAGTAGTGAAAGCTTTAAGTTTGCTTGTTTCCTTCTTTCCCCGTCTCCGCCTTCCTCCACACACCACCCTCCAAACTAGACTACTAAGCTTTCCAAAATGTGGCACAAAAACTCCTTGTATTCAAGCAAGAGGGTTAAGTTTTAGGTAGCCATACAAGATTTTGCCCAAAATTTAAAAACAAACGCCACCATTATGCCTCCGCCTGGCAAGATCCTCCCTCCTCCCCTCCCCTCCCCTCCCCTCCCCGCCCACAAAGTACACAAATTTTCTTCACATAGTTTGAGAGAGAGACAGAGTGTAAGTAAGCTTCCAGATCCTCAAATCTTGTGAACAAAATAAAAAGACACTACGTAGTAAGTACTCCTAATAACCTTGTCCTTGCTTTTTTTTGCTTTCATTTTCCCTCTTCTTCTTCTTCTTCATCACGACCCAGACTTTAAGGACCAGATTATTAGGCGGCGCAGAAAAGGGTACCTGCCAGTGCTTTTTCTTTTCCATATTTTTTATGTCCAAATTTTTGCGAATTTTGATCCAAATTACACTAGAAAAACACATTTATCCAAATTTTCTCAGATTTTTTTGGTAAATTCTATTCTATTCTATTAATTTAACGTCAATACCCGGACCAGAGAGATCCATTTGGTAAAGAAAATGGAAAATTCGCTCCCGAAAAAAAAAAAAAAGGGGGAGGGAGGAGAAAAAATAAGAAAAAATAAAAAAAAAAAAAAAAGAGAGAAGGG
>Ga0116231_10009293_pt1 | contig 16673 bp, 11 predicted proteins | sample S1TSphgellanicum_2_FD_89695 | JGI IMG/M metagenome (GOLD analysis project Ga0116231, IMG submission 89695) | Host-associated microbial communities from peat moss isolated from Minnesota, USA - S1T2_Fd - Sphagnum magellanicum MG | ecosystem: Host-associated > Plants > Peat moss > Unclassified...
GTCTTGTTGCCCGTGTCGACGAGGCCGCGGCCGCGTTGAAGGGTCAAGGTCATACGTCTGCCGCCGATAGTCACCGCGTAAATGCCGCTGTCGGCATCGAACAGTTTCCATGTCCCGCCGCCAGCGTTCGAGGTAATAATGGTGCCATTCGCCAGGAACTTGACCGCGCCGAGTTCAGGCTCACCCTGAAACATCATTTTTTGGGCGTACACGCCGACGATGGCGTCGGGTCCGGCGGCGGCGGACCCGAAGGACACGTTGCCCGTTACGACGATGGTGTATGGCGTCGTCTGGCGGACAAGCTTGCTATTCACCGGAGAGACACCGACCAGCACACGGGTACGCTGGGTGACGGTGCCGTCGTAAGTTGTGCCGTTGGGAGCGTTTTTGAAACTCAGGGAAGACCCTGCGGTTTTCGGATTAAATGCAGCCGCAAAGCTGGGTTTGCCGCCAATATTGAAGCCTTCATTTGCGCCGCCCCAGGTCCAGCTTATGTGGAACTTGCCCGGCTCGGCGTAGAAGAAGTAGTAGTGATCGCCCACGAAGCTGTCGATGAGCGCCTGGTTGTTGCCCTCGTGCAACGGCGCCGGAGCGTCCAATTTTAGGGACTGAGAGCTTGCAAGAACGGCAGTTGCCAGAATGCAGAGCGAGAAAAGAATGTGCGACGGAATGGAGCGGTGCTTCATGGAAATGTGCTGAGGCCGGGAGCAGAGCCTATTAGCTCCTAAGGTGAAACTAGCATCAACGGTAAAGACCTGGCCCTACCTGAACAGGTAGTTTTGATCAACGGAGGCAGCCTCGCTAGCGAAGCAGCGAATCGGCCAGGCGGCCGCGACGGCTCCACTCCATCGGGTTATATCGCGTCTCTCCATGCACACCATTCGCTGAATCTTCGGCTTGTATTACCTGACCGTCGGAATCCAGCAGTCCAATGTGGTGGTTGCCGCGCGTCAGAATATCTCCGGCTACCGGCGGCGCGCGGCGGTCGACCTCCTGAGTCTGCGCGTTGTACTGGTCGATATTCATCGACCAGTTGGAGCGTATGGTGGTCCTGGACAGCACGAAATTAACGAAACTGATGCAATCGAAATGGCGCCGGGCCCGACAATCTTCGCCCCACACCAGTTGCCTGCTGAGTTTTTTTCCCTCCATCATGCGCGGAGAGAACCACTGAAAGTATGGTTCCCATTGATCCGGCTTTTGGCCGGCCAGACCATTCAAGTATGCCACCAGATCCTGGTCAGTGGAATTCGCCAGGCGTCCGCCGCGGATCTTCTTAAAGCGGCCGGCGCACACCGACTTGCCATCCACGCTGCAAGTGGCCGTGAAGATTTTCGGATCCTTCGGATCGGTCTGGGCCGGGTGAAGCGTCACCACGGCGGCCCGGTAAAACACACCATCCGCATTTCCGGGCGTGGAGCCTCCGGCTCCCCACAGATAGTGACTTCCGGAAAAGTCGCTGGCGAAATCGGCAATCAGTTGGCGGGCTCTGTTCTTGTCCATATGACTGCATGGTGTCGAAGCACCGCTGCCGTTGTCACTACCTGTTCAGGTAGTCCTCATTTGGCGGTCATGTTAACGTGGCTCGTGCGTGATTTCAGCATGAAGTGCCGGCTTGCCATGATTTTCCTGGTTATGTCAACCGGGGTCTGGAAGGTCAGCGCAGACCAACTGCCAGCACGGGCTTATACTTCGGCCGACGGTCTACCCATGAACAGATTGAACGACATTCTGACGGACAAGACCGGCTTTATGTGGTTTGCGACAGATCAGGGGCTGGCGCGATTTGACGGTTATGAGTTTCGGACGTTCGGAGTGGAAGACGGGCTTCCGTCAAAGACCGTTACGGCGCTGATGCAGGATCGCGACGGCAGTTACTGGCTGGGGACCAACAAGGGCTTGTGCCACTTTGATGGAACCCGCTTCAAACTGTATCCCCTGTCGGCCGGGAATTATGTGACGGTCCTTTTTCAGGACAGCCGGGCACGCATCTGGTGCGGGTCGCTGGCGGGATTGTTCCTGCTTCACCAGCCGCCGGGCAAAGAAGCGTATCTGAAGCAGGTACCGCTGAAGACGGCGCCACACGGCGACCCGGCGGTTCCGGCGATTGCGGAGGACAGCGCGGGGGTGATATGGGCAAGCTCGCTTGAGACGTTATATAAGCTAAAAGGCGAAGAAGCGGAAGCTGCTTTCAGGGCGGCGGATGGCATACCGGGCCGGATCAGTTCGCTGCTGACCGACCGGCGCGGACGCGTTTGGATGGGCACATGGGGCGGTCTTTGCCTGCTGAATTCCAGACCCGTGCGCGGATCTATTGTGCAGCGGGTCTGGACCAGGAGAAACGGGCTCAGCAGCAGTATCATTCAATGTTTATTTCGGTCGAGCGGCGGCACGATCTGGGCGCTGACAGAGCATGGCTTAAGCAGCTGGGAGGAAGCTTCCGACAATCCGGTGTTTCGCATTCGCCACGACGCCCAGGGCTGGCTGACGGGCCGCAACGAGGCTGCCGGCGAAGACCGGAATGGATCTCTCTGGATTGGCACCGAAGCGCACGGTGTTGTGCGAGTGTCCTTGAACGGGTTTACCACGCTGGGCACGGCGGAAGGATTGCTCTCGAACAAGATTCGCGATTTGTTTCCGGACAAGAACGGAGACCTGCTGGCGGTTACGCGAATTGATTCCCCGGACACCGCTTTGATGAGGCGCTACCGGGGGCAGATTTTGTACCGCCTCACGGAAGACCGGCTGCGGCCGGTTAGTCCGGCCTATCCGCAGAGCCTGAAAGAACCAGGCTGGGGAGAGCGGCAAATTGTGCTTCAGGATCATCTTGGCGAATGGTGGATTACCAGCGGAGAGGGGCTCTTTCGTTTTCCGGCCGTGCCACTGGAGAAGCTGCCCGAAACAAGGCCGGAAGTGAGGTATACAGGCGCCGCGGGATTAACAGGTAACGATGTGTACCGGCTGCACGAGGACTCGCGCGGCGATATCTGGGCGGGCACGATGAACGGCGGCGTCTTTCGCTGGCAGCGCGGTTCCCAGCGTTTTGAAAGGATAGGCGAGGTGTCGCCGAGCGCCAGTGCCTTTGAAGACGACAACGGGGGCGATGTGTGGCTTGGGTGGTGGAGCCGTGCCGTGCTGGGACGCTTTCGCGGCGGTCAACTGGAGAACTTCGACAAGAGCAACGGGCTTTCTCCCGGCTGGGTGACCGGCATTTTCAAGGATCATCTGGGCCGGATCTGGGTCACCACCACGGGCGGTTTGAGCCGGATCGACAACCCGGCGGATGCAGTGCCCGTCATCCGGAACTACGCGCGCGTTGCCGCGCTTTCCGGGCACCGGTTCTACTGCCTGACGGAGGACAGACGCGGAGTGCTTTACGCGGGCACGGACAGCGGTTTGGAAGAGTTCAATCCGGCAAGCGGAGCGATCAGGCATTTTGGGATGAAGGATGGTCTGCCGGACGAAGAAGTAATGAGCGCCTACCGCGACCGGAAAGGCATTCTTTGGTTTGGAACGCATGGCGGGCTGGCGCGGCTGGAGCCGGTGAGCCGTCCCGCGAGACAAGACGTTCCCCTGCGAATCGTGGGGCTGCGGATTGGCGGGCAGGAGTGGCCGGTCGCTAAACTGGGCGAAACGCAGACTGGGAAGCTGCGCCTGAGTGCCGGGGAAAACGTTCTGCAAATCGATTACACGGACCTGGCATTTGGGGCCGCGGGCGGGCTTCAATTCCAATATCTGCTGGCCGGGTCCCGCGGCGGATGGAGTGTTCCGTCGAAAGACCGGACACTGCATTTTGCCGGGCTCGCGCCTGGAGCTTACAAGCTCTCCATTCGGGCCGTGGACGGGCTGGGGCAGCCGGTGAGCGACGCGGTAATGGCGGACTTCCAGGTGATGCCGCAGTTCTGGCAAACCTGGTGGTTTCAGATTGCATGCTTTGTCTGCGCGGCCGCCGTTATCACCGTGATTCACCGGTACCGTATCAGCCGTCTGATTGCGGTGCAGAGCTTGCGTTCGCGCATTGCATTCGATCTGCACGACGAAGTTGGTTCGGGTCTGACTCAGATTGCGATATGGAGCGAACTGGCGCGCCGAAACACCGGGCGGGAAAACGAGAATCATCTGGAGCAGATTGCCGCGTCATCGCGTTCGCTGGTGGATACGATCGGGGACATCATCTGGACGGTGAATCCGCAGCGTGATTCGGTGCGCGAACTGGTGCAGCGGGTGCGCTACTTCGCCACTGAGATCTGCACGGCGTGCGATATCGATCTGAAGTTCGAGACCAAGGGCGATGAACTGGACAGAGAAGCGACTTCGGAAATTCGCCGCGACGTGTTTCTGATTGCTAAGGAAGCGATTCACAACGCGGTGCGGCATTCCGGCTGCCGCCAGATTGCAGTGCAGTTTTGCATTCAAGCGGAACGGCTGGAAATGGAGATTACCGACAACGGACGGGGATTTGCGCCGGGAACAGCCGAAGGCAATGGCTTGGCGAGCATGCGGCAGCGAGCGAAATATCTGGGCGGGAGCATCGAGTGGCTTGGCGGCGCAACGCCGGAGGGAAACGGCGGCACGCGCGTACGCCTGCGGATGCCGCTGGGCTCCTCTATCTTGAACAAGCTGCGGCAAAAGCTACCTGTATAGCTAGCTGTTTTCAGCGGTTGCCGGTATAGGCTGATAGCTACTCTCTATATGCAAAGTTCTTCGATCCGCGTCGCGCTTGTGGAAGACAGGCACGAGATTCGCGAAGGCTTGCGCGAATTGATCGCCGGAAGCGGCGGCTTTGAATGCTGCGGAGCGTATGGAAGCATGGAAGAAGCGCTTCCCGCGTTAGGCCCCGGCGCGCCCGACGTGGCCTTGATCGATATTGGACTGCCGGGAATGTCGGGCGTGGAAGGCATTCGCGAAATTCGCAGCAGATATCCGGGCATCCGGCTGCTGGTGCTTTCGGTTTACAACGACGACGGGCGGGTTTTCAAGGCGATTTGCGCGGGAGCATGCGGATATCTTTTGAAGAAGACGCCGCCGGCCAAGCTGCTGGAGAGCATTCGCGAAGTGGTGGCCGGCGGCGCTCCGATGTCTCCTGAGATTGCCAGCCGGGTGCTGGCACTGTTTCGGGAAAACGCTCCCCCGCCGCAAGCCGACTATAACCTGACACCGCATGAATTGCGGCTGCTCAAGCTGCTGGTGGAAGGGCACAACTACAAGACCATGTCGGGTCTTCTGGGGGTGACAGTGCATGCCGTTTCCTTCCATATGCGCAACATCTACGAGAAGCTGGAGGTGCATTCGAAGTCGGAAGCAGTGGCTAAGGCACTTCGTCAGCGTCTGATTGATTAGTGCGATTGCGCCCAGGACGTGATTTATCATAATGACTTGTCTCGCCCCATGCGAAGTTTCATCTGGTTCCTGGCCGGGGGCGGCATAGTCATTTTCGTTGCCGGAGGCGTTCTGATTTTCTGGGTGGCAGCGTTCGAAAGCGGCTTCAGCGCGCGTGTGCCTCCCAGCGCGATGGAAAGCTGGCTGGCGCGCCGAATCCGTCATTTCTCCGTTCCGGAAAGCGCCAAGAGGCTGGCTAATCCGGCGGCCGATTCTGAAGAGGTGCTGGCGCAGGCGAGCGCCCATTGGGCCGACCACTGCGCCGGGTGCCACGCCAACAATGGCAGCGGCGATATCGCCATGGGACGTCAAATGTATCCGCCCGCGCCCGATATGCGGAAGGCGGAAACGCAAGGTTTGCCGGATGGAGAGTTGTTTTACATCATCCAAAACGGAATTCGCTTCACCGGCATGCCGGCGTGGGGAAACGGCGGCACGCAAGACACGGAGGATTCGTGGAAGCTGGTGCGCTTCATTCGGCATTTGCCCGCGATGAGCGCAGCCGAGGAACGTAAGATGAAGGACATGAACCCCAGGACTCCGGACGAGTTCCGGGAAGAACAGGAAGAGAGAGACTTTTTGAATGGAAACGATTCACATGAACAAACTCAGCATCATTAAGACGAATATACAGCTTGCCATCCTGGCGCTGGCGTGTCTGGCGTTGCTGTCAACCAACGCGCATGCGCATGGCAATGAGATTCACGTCGTCGGCATTGTCAGCAAGGTTTCACCGGCTGGTATTTCAGTCAAAACCAGAGACGGCAAGACTGTCGAAGTAGGATTCGGCGAGCAGACCAGTTATATGCGCCTCACAAGGCCTGTCGACAAAAATGACATTAAAGTGGGGGACCGGGTGGTGATTCACGCAGTAAAGATTAAAGACAACCTGGTGGCGCACACGGTGGAGCTGGGGGCCGTCGTTTAGCTTATTTTAGCGGAACGACGCGCTCCGGCAGGGGCACGGGCTTGCCCAGAATGGAGAGCATGGTGGAGGTAAAATCCAGGCCGTCGTAAGGCGCGTCGATGTTTTTTTGCGGGATGCCGGCACCGGCCACCATCCAAACGGCGTGTGTGGAGATGCGGAAGAATGCGCCGTGGTTGCCGCCGGGGTTCGGGAAGCGGACGTTGAAATTCCAATGGTCGGCGGCGAAAATATGGAAATCGGCTTCCACCAGTTGGCGGCGGCGTTTTTCATAACGAAGCAGCACCGGGTCCAGGCCGGGCTTGCCGGGCACATCGGGCGCGATAGGTGATAACTCCTCCACAATTCCAATGACGCCGTTGGAATATCGGCATTCATGAATGGCCTGCATCCATTCGCGTTCGCTGTGCCAACTTGAAAGCCATTCGGCTCGGTCGCTGCCAGGCGGGATATGCAGATTCGCGTCTTCAAACAGCGCCAAAGGCAAACCATTTTGCCAGGGAATGTCTTCGCTGTTCACCGGCGCTCCGGCGTCCGCCTGATTCAAGTTTTTGACGGGCCGCAAGCAGATCTGGCCGCCGGGGTTGGTTTCAATGATCAACTGACGATGGTCGTCGTTATAAAGCCAATAAGAATGCTGGTCCGGCAGGATCATGGCGACAAAATCGATGGGCTGATAAGACAGGTTTTTTTGCGGCACATTGTTGGCGCGCTGGCGCAGCAGCAGTTGCGGATAATTGACGTGCCGGAAGGTTAGCGCCTCATCCAAATTTCCCTGGCTGTCCAGCGTGATGCCGGCTGCGGAAACGCCGACAACATAATGCTGTATCTGGCCCACGCTGTTGTTGTCGCCTTGCGCCAGCACGGGCATAAAAGCGTCCACTTTGTCTTTCAGCGGTTTTTCGGTGTCGGGCTCATAGGCGAGCAGCTTTCTTAAGTGCTGAAGATAATCGGAATAAGCGTCCACTTCTTCGCGCTCATCTGTGACTTGCTTGCGCGCGCGCAGTTCCGCGTCGCTTTTCTTGTCGATGTCTTTGGGCGCAGCGGCGACGGCGGCGGAAACCAGCTTCAGCTCTTCCGTCATTTCATGATCGGTGCGCGTCCAGGATGCGCGGTTCTTGTCCACCACAGCGCGCACGTAGAGCGCGGCCGCTTTGCGCTGCGCGGGTGAAATATCTTTGCGCGCCAGCAGCTTCAGCAGAATGTGAATCTTGTTGAAATCGTTGTTGCGCAGGCCGACGGATGTGCGCTCATTGCCGTCAATATCCAGCCAGGCGGTAGGATAGCGGTTCGCTTCATCGGCCAGATAAAAAGACGTTTTGGTGGGCGTGACCACGCGCGTGGTGAACGGGTCCAGGCTTTTCAGCTTGAAATCGCTGAGCTGCTGGCGGTCCGTGACGATATGATGGCCGCCGCCCGCTGGACTGCTGAGCAAATCCGTCAGGCTGTAGGTCTGGCTGATGACGCCGGGGACGTTATTCATGCCGTGGTCGGACACCATGGCGAAGACGGTTTTATCCGCCAGCGGCCCTCTTTGAATTTCGGTCCAAAGTCTGCCGACGCGCGCATCGACGCCGCGCAACACCTCCAACAGCGCGGCTTGCTGGCTGGTGGCATGGCCCTGGTGGTCCACGTCGCCATCATAAAAATCCAGATAGAGCACTTTGTTTTTGGCAAGATCGGCTGCCAAATCGGCGTCGGTTTGCTTTTCAAGCAATTCCTCATTAGAAGGAACGCCGGCGTTTTCAATGGTGGCGATGATGGCGTCGGTGGAAAAACGGCGCTGCAGCACATCACTCAGCGTTTCCCAGCGGACGCCGCGCTGAAACAACTGAAAGCTTTGGTAGGCCGTGTCGGGAGGCTGGAAGGAATCCATCAGCAGCGGAATGCCGGCACGGTCAAGCACTTCCACTCCGGGCATGTCCACCTGACGGCGGCGCGCTGAGGCCACATAGAGCGGGAAAAAATTCAAATAATCGTAGGAATGGCCAGTGTAGCGGTCGAACTCGACATTGCCGCGAATCACCGGATGGCGGCCGGTATCGAGAATGCTCCAGGAAGGCGCGGAGAGGCTGATGCCGCGCGAATAAAAATTGCGGAAGACGGTTCCGCCGTCGTAGAAGACGTGCTGAATCCAGGGAAGCTGGGATTTGCCGGTGGCGGGATTGATCTGGCTGGCGCAGCGGTCGAGAAGATCCTGATTCAGCCCGTCGACTTTCAGAATGACAAGACGCGTGTCCTGGGCCTGGAGCAGACATGCGCCAGCCAGCAGAAGAAGAAATCTCATCAATTGAACTCGTGAATGGCGGGCTCGGCCAGAATGCCGGGCACGCTGGAGGGGGAGAGCGTTTTGTCTTCCATCAATTTGTGAGACTCGCTGTCGCAGGCGGCGCGGAGGGTTTCATCGTTAGAGATTTTACCCAATGATTGCAAAGTGGCGCGCACATGATCGCGCACTTGCGTGGCCGCGATATCCGGCATCAAGCGGGTGAGTTCCGCAACGGAGGCGCGCACACGCTCCGGCTGATACACCACTTCGGGCGGCGTGCCGGCGGCCACCAGCTTGTCCAAAAAATCGAGATTGTATTCGACGCGGCGGTAGATGATGAGCAGCGCCATGTCGTCATCATCGCGTTTGGCGCGATGCGTATATTCACCCAGCGTCACGGCGTGCAAGGCAATATCCACGCCCTCGCGGCGCGGCGTGGCGCTGAACGACGCCAGTTCCGCGCGCCGCTGGTTGTTAATTCGTTTTTCCAGGCGGCTGCCATCGCGGGCGGCTTCGGCGGTCAGCAGCGAATAGCGCTGCACAGCGGAGGCCATTTCGTTGGCGGGGGAGGATTCCAGCGGATTGCTGGAAATGGAATCGGAGCGCTTCACCAGTTCTTTACGCAGCGCGGGGTCCATGTCATGATCCAGCGCCAGCGCCACGCGGAATTCGCTGTAACTATCCAGCCGCTCGGCGCGATTGTTGGTTTTTCCGCGGCGCTCCTGCACGAAGTTAATCACGTCGGCCGCCACAAAGTAATACCAGTTGGTGAAGTGCGACAAGCCGATGACGCCGCTGGTGACTTCGTCAATGGATTTTTGGGTGAGGTCGCGCTTGCGAAGATTGCGCGGGTCGCGAAAATCCACCAGCAGCAGCGGCTGGCGCGGATAGCTGAGGCTGTAGAAGCCCAGCGGGATCAGCTTGTCCGGCCGGCCCGATGGACCCAGGGTTCCGTTCCTGGTGAAGCCCTTCCAATTCAGCAGACGCGAATCGGAATAGGGGTCTTTCATGGAGAGCAGTTTCCAGATGGGGGCCAGGTTGTCGCCTCCGGGCTCCAGCAAGCCGCGCTCCGGGTACCAGAGCATGGCGTATTGCTGACCGGACCCGGCCAGTTCCATCGGCTCAAAAACAAGGCCGGTTTTTTCGGCGCATTGGCGCAGCAATTCCCAGTTGCGGCTGCGCACGCGTTCCTGTTCAAAGCCCGCCTCTTGGCCCAGCATATTGGCGCGCGAAGAACCGACGAAACCGCCCAGCAGTTTCTTGCGCAGTTCCAGGCGCGCCATGACAAAATCGCGCTCATCGGGCGTCAATTCATCGGGCGCGTTGCCAACGGGCGCATTGAGCAGGTAGCTGTTGGCTTCTTCCAGGTGCAGCCGTTCGTGATCTTCGGCGTTAGTCCGGTATTCGCGCGAGGAAGCGCGCACCGGCGTGTCGATGGTGTCCAGGGCGGTCCATTGCAAAAGCTGGCGCTCCACGCCGGAAACGGCCGGATTTTCGGGCGCGGACAAATCCAGCAAGGGGGTGGTGTCTTTGGTCTTCACCTGCGATGAGCCGTCGCTCAAGCTCCAATAGAAGAATGGAATAGCCGCCAGGGAGCGCTGGGCGATGGTGGGGTGGGAATAGCTCAGCAGCCAGACCGCCGTCACTTTATGGTCGGCCACATCGGGCTGGCCCAGGGTGTCGCGCAAAACGGAAATGAGCGGCACGTCCTGCTTTTCCGTTCCACAACTGGTGCAGAAAAGTGTCAATAATTGAGCGGTTTCCGGGTTGCCGACCGGCAAAGTGCGCCAATAATACGCGGGCGCGGCCGCCATTGGCAGGGCACAAAACAACAGAACCGTGCCCATGATTCTTGCTAAAGACAAACGCTTCAAGATCCTCTAACAAACAGATGCACCTTCAGCCGCTCATGTTACGCTGATGGGACGTGGCTTTTGAGTCTATCCTGAACGCGGCATGGCTAATGTTGGGCGTTATCGCCCTGATTGCCCTTTGCGCGCGCTCTTTCAAAGCCCGCAACACCGTGTCTTGCGGTATCGGCGTGGCGCTGATTGCAGCCACGTTATTTCCCGTTATTTCCGCTTCCGACGACGTCATTCGTATTCAGCATCTGGAGCGGACGCATCAGACCGGGCAGAACGGCGGGAGCACTTCCGGACATAAACGCACGACCGAGAACCTGATTCGCCTTTACGAGGCAATTGAATCTCCGCTGGTTCCGGCGGCGGTGCGAATTTGTTTTGTCCTGTTTTTCATTTTCCTGGTCCGGCCTTTATGCGTCGCTAACGCCTTTGAGCGCACAATGGCCAACGGTGGCCGTTCCCCGCCCGCGTTTGCTTAGCCAGTTGGCCTAGCAGATTGAAATTAGCTTTTAAACTTTTGCAACAAAAATCATGAGGAGGAAGTGTGCCACGCCACACCTGGCGTCAAGCCATACCACTCCTGATTGCCGCCGCCGCCCTGGCACAGAATCCCGTGCCACAGGCGAAGACCATCACATGGCAGGCGGCTCAGGACGAATTTAGAGCCAGCAACTCTACTCTGCAGGCGAGTGAGGTTTCAGTGGACGAAGCCCGCGCCGAGGAGATCACGGCCTATCTGCGCCCGAATCCAGATCTTGGATTCGGTATCGACCAGTTGACGCCTTTTACCACCAATCCGTATCGCCCTTTGTCGCAAACTTACGCGTATTGGAATATTTCTTATCTGCATGAGCGCCAGCATAAGCGGGAATTGCGCCTGCTGACGGCGCAGCAGGGAACGCAGATCGCCATCTCGCAGAAGAACGATTTGGAACGTAACCTGATGTTCAATTTGCGCGATGCGTTTGTGCGGGTTTTGACGCAGAAAGCGATTCTGGCGCTGACGAAAGAGAATCTGGATTATTACGACAAGCTGCTGAAGATCAACACGGACCGTTTCGACGCCGGCGCCATCGCGCATGTGGATTTGCAAAGGCTGGAGCTGCAGCGCGTGCAGTATGAATCGGATTTGGCGACGGCGAACGTGAATCTTCGGACGGCGAAGATCGATTTGCTGCAACTGCTGCAGGACCGCACGCCGGTGGACAGTTTTGACGTTACGGAAGATTTCGATTTCAGCGACAGCGTTCCCGGGGCCGAGCAGGTGCGGCAGATGGCGCTGGACGCGCGGCCCGATTTGAAGAGCGCGCAGCAGACGCTGGACCAGGCGCGCACCAACTACAAACTGGCGGTTTCGAATGGCTCAACGGACCCCACGTTCGGCTTTGACGCGTCCCACCAGCCGACGCCGCTGAACACCTATATCGGATTCAGCGTGGATATTCCTCTGCGCATCTTTGACCGCAATCAGGGCGAAAAGGCGCGCACGAATTTGGACATTGGCAGAAGCCAGAAGCTGCTGGACGCCAGCCAGATAGCGGTGATTCACGACGTGGATTCGGCGCTGGCCACGCTTGAAAGCACGCTGGTTTTGCTGCGGCCTTACAAAGACAAATATTTGAAAGAGGCGGAGGATGTTCGCTCCACCATTTCTTATTCCTACGAACATGGCGCGGCGTCTTTGCTGGATTTTTTGAACGCCCAGCAGGATTACCGTACCACCAAGCTTGCTTACCTGAACCTGGTGGGTTCTTACAAATCCGCCGCAAATCAACTGAATATGGCCGTTGGGCGCGAGGTTATTAAATGAGACAAACACGCTTCCGTTTTGCCGCAGTGACGCTGGCCGCAGGTGTGTTCTTTACCGGGTGTGCCGCCAAACCCAAGATAGACGAAGCCGCCGCCGCGCCGCCGCCCACGCAGGTGGTGGAGCAGGGCGACCCGAACCTGATCAAGGTGGATAAGCCGGAGCGCTTTCAACTGGTGGAGGCGACCGAGCACGATGAGCTTCCCACGATGCACGCCACCGGAGCCATTTCGCCGGACGTGGACAAATCCATTCCGGTGATTTCCCTGGCTTCGGGCCGCGCGCTGGCGCTCTATGCCAAGCTGGGCGACGACGTGAAGAAAGGCCAGTTGCTTTTGAAAGTGCAGAGCAACGATATTTCGAACGCCTTTCAAACCTACCAGCAAGCCAAGGCCGACCAGCAACTGGCAAAGACGCAACTGGACCGGAACAAGCTTCTTTACGACAAGGGCGCGATTGCGCTGAACGATCTGCAGGTGGCGCAGGACACTTTTGACAAAGCCGACGTGGCGCTAAAAGCATCGCAGCAAATGCTGCTGAACCTGGGCGGCAACACGAACCAGTCCAGCAGCGAGATTGATGTGTATTCGCCGGCCACGGGCACGATTGTGGAACAGAATATTGTGCCGTCGGCATCGGTGCATACGCCGGATAATCAGCCGAATCTTTTCACCATCGCGGATTTGTCCAGCGTATGGGCGCTGTGCGATGTGTATGAGAACGATTTGTCGTTTGTGCGGCTGGGCGACCGGGCCGACGTGGAATTGAACGGCTATCCGGGCCAGGTGTTTCACGGGCGCATCAGCAATATCGGCAAGGTGCTTGATCCGGCCACGCGATCGGCCAAGGTGCGGATTGTGCTGACAAACCCCGGCATGATGCGGTCGGGTATGTTCGTGACGGCCACGTTCTTCGGCCTGAAAGGCCAGCCGATGGCGGTTGTGCCCACCACCGCCATTCTGCATCTGCATGACAAGGACTGGGTTTTCATTCCAGCCGCGAACAGCAGCTTCCGGCGGCTGGAAATTACCGGCGGCAAGATTCTGCCCAACAATATGCAACTGGTGCAAGCGGGCATCGGGCCCGGCCAGCAGTTGGTGAAAGACGCACTTTCATTGGAAGCGGAAAGCGAGCAATAGGCACGCATGATTCAGAAATTTGTCAACTTCTCGCTAGGCAATAAGTTTCTTGTCCTGGCCATGGCGGTGATCCTGCTGGGCTGGGGCGCTATTTCATTCAAAGCGCTGCCGGTGGAAGCATATCCGGACGTGGCGAACAACTACGTTCAGATCATTACGCAATGGTCGGGCCGCGCGGCGGAGGAGGTGGAACAGCAGATAACGGTTCCCATTGAAGTGGAAATGGCGGGCATTCCGCAGATGTCGAATATTCGGTCCATATCGGAGTTCGGCATTTCCGTCATCACCATGAACTTCGATGACGACAGCATTAACGACTGGAATCGCGAACGGGTTTTGGAGCGCATTTCACAAGTGACGCTGCCCACGGGCGTGCAGCCAGGGATGGGTCCGGATTACAGCCCGGTGGGCCAGCTTTATTGGTACACGCTGGAAAGCACCAACCCTTCTTATGACCTGATGGCACTGAAAACCTTGGAAGATTGGGTGCTGCCGAAGCAGTTAAAGTCCGTCCCTCGCGTGATTGATGTTTCCTCATTCGGCGGCATCACGCGGGAATACCAGGTGCGCGTGGATCCGGATAAGCTGATTTCCTACGGGCTGAGCCTGGCGCAGGTGGAGCAGGCTATTCAGAACAACAACCTGAACGCTGGCGGAAGTTTCCTGCAGGAAGGGGAACAGCAGGTGAACGTGCGCGAGGTGGGCCTTTACAACACCACGAAAGACATTGGTCTGACGGTGCTGAAGACCAACAACGGCACGCCGGTTTTGGTGAAGGATCTGGGGCCTGTGGAGCAAGGCGCGAAAATTCGCCTGGGCCAGATTGGCAAAGCGGTTCATCTGCCGAACGGGAAGGTGATTGACAACCCCGACACCGTTGAAGGAATTGTTCTGCTGCGCAAAGGCGCGGACGGCGACGCGATGCTGGCCGCCGTGCATGAAAAAGTGGATTACCTGAACAACCATTTTCTGCCTCCGGGCGTGAAGATTGTTCCGTTTCTGGACCGGAGCGACCTGGTTCACTTAACCACCCACACGGTGGAGCACAACTTGATTGAAGGCATGCTGCTGGTGTCGGTGATTTTGTTTCTGTTCCTGGGCAATGTGCGCTCGGCTTTGATTGTGGTTTGCACCATTCCGTTTTCGCTGCTGTTTGCATCGACGTGTCTGGACCTGAGCCATGTGCCGGCCAATCTGCTTTCGCTGGGCGCGCTCGATTTCGGCATGGTTGTCGACGGGTCCGTCGTCATGGTGGAAAACATCATGCGGCATATCAGCGGATTTCAGCGGGCGGAAAAAACCGTGGCGCAGGCCATTCGCGAAGCGGCGCTGGAAGTGCAGCGGCCTGTGTTTTTCGCGGTCGCCATTATTATCACCGCTTATTTGCCCATCTTCACGCTGCAAGCGGTGGAAGGCCGTTTGTTCCATCCGATGGCCATCACGGTGGCTTTCGCGCTTCTTGGTTCGCTGATTTTTTCGCTCTCGGTGCTGCCGGTTCTGGCGCTGATTGTGTTTGGGCCGAAGACGAAGGAATGGGAAAACCCGGTTCTGCACGCCCTCATCAATGCTTACCGGCACGGCCTGGAATGGGCCACGAAAACGAATTTCCGGCATGTGCTGGTGCTGGGTTTCGCCGCCGGCATGCTGGCGTTTTCCATTTTCCTGATGGCGGGCGGCTATATCGGCTCCGAATTCCTTCCGCATCTGGATGAAGGCGCTATCTGGGCGCGCGGCACTCTTTCGCCCAGCACCGGTCCGGCGGAAGGGGAGCGCGTCATGCGCGAAGCGCGGCTGGCTTTCGCCAAATTTCCGGAAGTGACGAAAGTGGTCACGCAGGTAGGGCGGCCCGACGACGGCACCGACGTGACGCTGTTTTCCAATACTGAATATTTCATTGATCTGCTGCCCAAAGACAAGTGGCGGCCGCTGTTTCATGAGGACAAAGAAGAGCTGATTCGCGCCATGGACCGCGAAGTGGGCAAGATGCCGGGAGTGCTTTGGAATTTCTCCCAGCCTATTTCCGACAACATGGAAGAAGCGGTGAGCGGCGTCAAGGGCGAACTGGCCGTGAAGGTTTTCGGCACGGATTTAAAGCTGCTGGAAGCCAAAGGCGATGAGATTGTCCGCACCATGCAGGACATTAAGGGCGTCCAGGACTTGGGGCTGTTTCGCGTGGTGGGACAGCCGAACTTGAATGTCACGGTAGACCGCGAGAAGGCTTCGCGCTTCGGCTTGAACGTTTCCGACGTGCAGGACGCCATTCAGACGGCGGTGGGCGGCAATGCCGTCACGGAGGTCTTGCAGCATGAAGAGGTTTATGACCTGGTGATCCGCTATTTGAAGGATTATCGCGATACGCCGGAAGAAATTGCCAACATCCGGCTGCTGTCGCCGACGGGCGAGCGCGTGTCGCTGGCGCAGATTTGCGATATCAAGACCCAGGACGGCGCGTCGCAAATTTACCGCGAAAATAACAGCCGTTATGTGGCGCTGAAGTACAGCGTGCGCGGCCGCGACCTGGGCAGCACGGTGGAAGAAGCCATCGATAAAGTGACGAAGAAAGTGAAACTGCCGCCCGGCTATTACCTGGAATGGGCGGGCGAATATGAAAGCGAGCAGCGCGCCAACAAGCGGCTCGCGCTGATTGTTCCCGTCACCATCATTCTGATTTTCTTCCTGCTTTACACCATGTTCCATTCGTTCAAATGGGCGGGACTGGCGATGGTCAGCGTGGCGCTGGCGCCCATTGGTGCCATTCTGGCGCTGTGGTTTACCAGGACGCATTTCAGCGTTTCTTCCGGCATTGGAACGCTGGCGCTGTTTGGCGTGGCGGTGCAAACCGGCGTCATCATGATTCAATACATCAACCAGCTTCGGGCGCGCGGATATAACATTCGCGAAGCCGCCATTCAGGGCGCGGTTTTGCGTCTGCGGCCTATTATGATGACCATGACGGTGGCGACGCTGGGCTTGCTGCCAGCCGCTGTTTCGAACGGCATTGGGTCGGATTCGCAAAAGCCTTTCGCCATTGTGATTGTCGGCGGATTGAGCGCCACGCTGGCGCTGAGCATTTTCGTGATTCCCATTATCTACACGCTGATTGCGCGCGAAGGCGACACGCTGCCGGCTTATGAACCGGAATTGAACGAGCCGCATTAGGAGACGGCGTCATCAGGCTGTAACCCTTCAGCAATTGTGCAGTGCGCGATTATGTGAAATCCTAATCGCGTACCCTTATGCCTTGCAATCCGGACATTCTGAAAAACGTTCCTCTCTTCGCTTTGCTGGATGA
>Ga0116231_10009294_pt1 | contig 16672 bp, 8 predicted proteins | sample S1TSphgellanicum_2_FD_89695 | JGI IMG/M metagenome (GOLD analysis project Ga0116231, IMG submission 89695) | Host-associated microbial communities from peat moss isolated from Minnesota, USA - S1T2_Fd - Sphagnum magellanicum MG | ecosystem: Host-associated > Plants > Peat moss > Unclassified...
CCGACTATGCCACGGGCGGCAGGCAGGCGCTGGCGACGGCGAACAACGCCAGCTTGTCGAAGCAGCAGCACATCGTCGCGCACAACGGTGCGCTCGATCGCTTGAAAGCCCATCGATAGGGGTGCTCATGCAGGGACGCAAATCGACGGGTCGACGGGCAATGTGTGGCTGACGCGAGAGCGAAGCTGGGAAGCTTGATCGGGGGTCTTGACCGGGCGCGCGTATATCGGCTCTTTGCCGAGGCGCTCGATCACCCCCAAGAGTTGCGTGAGCAATTCTTGCTGCTCGAGTGCGGCGACGACACGGCGCTTCGCGCCGAAGTCGATGCTCTATTGCTGATCGCGACCAACGATACCGCCGACCCGGGCGCGCTCTTGATCCCGCCCGCGCGTCTCACCGAAGATCTCGCCGGCGAGACGTGCGGACATTTCCGCTTGCAGCTACGGATCGGCGAGGGTGGCATGGGCGTCGTCTATCGGGCCGAGCGCACCGACGGCGTGCAGCAGTCGGTGGCCATCAAGCTCATCTCCACGACGGCGGGTCCGGCCGCCCAAGCACGATTCGAGCGCGAAGCCCAACTCTTGGCGCAAATCGAACATCCTGCCGTGGCGCGACTGGTGGACGTCGGCTTGCAGCGGGGTCGCGCATGGATTGCCATGGAATTCGTCAACGGCCTGCGCATCGACGACTATTGCCGCGCCAGGCAATTGAGCGTTGCCGACATCGTGGGACTTCTGGCCCAGCTCGCCGGGGCGGTCGCCGCTGCGCATCGCATGTTGGTGGTCCACAACGACATCAAGCCCAGCAATGTGCTGGTCACGGCCGACGGGGTGCCGAAGCTCATCGACTTTGGCATTTCCAGGGCTTTGCAGGAGGTGGGCGCGGCAGGGCCGGATCGAACCGCGACGGTGGGTGTCGGTCGATTGTTTTCGCCCGGCTTCGCGGCACCCGAGCAAATCAACGGCGGCCCGATCACCGTCGCGACGGATGTATTCGGACTGGGGGCTCTCGCGTATCGATTGCTGACCGGACGTTCGATTTTTCCGGACGCGCTCAAACCCCTCGAATACATCTTGGCCATCGTGCAATGCGATGTGGAGTTGCCAAGCCGAGCGGCCCAGAAAGCGGGCCGCGCGGTCGAGTCTCGCCAATTGCGCGGCGACCTCGATGCCATCTTGTGCAAGTCGCTGGAGCGGGACCCGGCGCGCCGGTACACCACGGTTGCGGAACTGCAGGCCGATTTACATCGCCACCGCGATGGGCTGCCCGTAAGCGCGCGTGCCGCGACCTTGAACTACCGGCTGGCAAAGTTCGTGCGCCGGCGTGCCCTGCCGGTGAGCTTTGCCGCGCTCTTGGGCGTGGTGTTGATCGTCGGCGGCATCGTCTTCGGCTTGAAGGAGCGGGCTGTCATCCGAGCGCAAAACGTTGCGGCCCAGCGCGGCGCGTTCCTCGAGAGCCTGCTCAAGTCGGCGGACCCCAGTAGCGGTGAGCAGCCAAGCACGGTGGCGGCACTGCTCGACTCGGCGGCGCAGTCCGTCGATCAGCGATTTGCGGATGAACCCCTGGTCGAAGCATCCATGCTCAACACCATCGCACGCACCAACGTCGGGCTGGGGCGTTTCGACGCGGGCCTTGCGGCCAATGACCGGCAGCTGGCGCTGTTGCGCGATCACGGCGGCGGCCCGCTGGCGCTCGGCGAGGCCTTGTCCCTGCGTGGCTACATCTTTCAGGATCTGGGCCGGTGGCCGGAATCTGAAGCCGCCTCGCGCCAGGCGGTGGCCCTGCTGCGTCCGCTCAATGCCGCTGCATCGCTTTGTGATGCCTTGGACAATCTGGCGGTGGCGCTGATGTTCTCGTTCCGCGAGCCGGAAGCCGAGGCCGTCCTGCGCGAGGAGATTGCCATCGAATCGCGCGGCGGCGCCGCGCTGCAACCGCAGCTCATGAAGGCGGAGATCACTTACTCGGTGATGCTGGGCAATAACCTCGGCCGCTATGCCGAGGCCGCCTACTACGGTCAGCAAGCCTGGGACATCGCCCGCAGAACCTTGCCTATCGATCACACCGACCGGGTGTATGCCGAACAAACCTACGCCGGTACTCTCGTCAATACGCACCGCGCCGCGCAAGCCGAACCGATATTTCGTGACGTCGTTGCGCGGCGTACGCGGACGCTGGGCGCCGCGCACCACGACACCCTGATCGGCCAGTTGGGCCTCGCGGAAAATCTGATTGAGCTCGACCGCAATGCCGAGGCTGCCGCCATTGCGCTGCCCGCCGCGAAACTGTTCGAGTCGCAATTCGGTCCCGATAATAATTTCACTTTGCTGGCACTGAACTACTATGGCGTCGCTGCCTGCCAGTCTCGCCAAGAATCCGCAGGCCTCGCCGCCATGCAGCGAGTCGCGGCGGCACGTGCGCGCCTCCTGCCGAGTACCAACCGGTGGAATTACGTCGCCCAAATCGGGGTGGGGCTGTGTCTGACAAGCCTGCGGAGGTATGCGGAAGCGGAGCCGACTTTGGTCGCAGCAGCCCAAGGTCTCGAGGCTGTGCGCGGCCGCAATTTTCACTGGACGCAGGTCGCGTTCAAGGTGCTGCGCGATCTGTACGCGGCGACGAATCGGCGCGCCGATGCAGCGGCTTGGGCGAGCAAATTGACCGGCTAGCCGCCTCGCGCCGCGCATGCGCAGCGCATGACTCGCAAGCGACCATCACTCCGACACTGCTGCGCGAACTCTGCCGCGATTGCATGCGACATAACGCATCACCCATTGCGATTGTGGTCGGGAAAGGCAAATTCCTACCACCGTTCGGACCAGACGCATCTTCATCTGCCTGTTCTTTCGGGCTATAGTCGAATGAGATCAGGATTCGGGATGATGGAAACAGAAGCGGGAAATGACGTTCTGCAGGAACTCTTGGAGCGTTGGTCGCGCGGCGACCGCGACGCTCTCGATGAGTTGACGACGCATCTGTACTTCGACATCCATGCGATTGCGGTCCGCCAGCTGCATCAGGAGCGACGTTCGAGCTTGCGCCCGACGGCACTGGTCCACGAGGCCTACCTGAAACTCGCGTCCTTGCGCAAGATGCGGCTGCAGGACCGCGCGCACTTCCTCTCGATGGCCGCTCGCGTATCGCGTCAGGTGCTGATCGACGAGGCGCGCAGCCGGCGTGCAGCGAAGCGAGACGGCGGTGATCCGGTGACTCTGAGCGACACCAACCTCGGTTCACCCGATCAAGACTACGACGCCATCGATCTCGATGCATTGTTGATCGAACTCGAGCGCTTCGATGCGCTTGCGGCGGAAATCGTCTCCTTGCGGGTGTTCGGCGGTCTGTCGATCGATGAGGTGGCCGCCGCGAAGGAAGTGTCGGTGGCGACCGTGAGTCGTCGCTGGGCAATCGGCAAGGCATGGCTGACGCGTGAACTGACGCGCGAGTGACCGGCGCGATCGCGCCGTGATGAAATCAAAAAAACTCTCACTAAGGGCACGGGATGGCGGACCGCTGTGCCGCAATGGGTATTGGACCGCAATCGTTATGGGAAGGGGGAGACGATGTACCGCCGCATTGAGCTTGCCGCTGCGCTGATGAGTTTGAGTTTGGTAGCTTTTGGCGCACTTGCGCAACCCGACGCGCATCGCGCCGCTCCCGCGAGCCTGCCGGGCCCCGGGAGAGGTGTCCTGCCGGAGTCATCCGCAATTGCCTATTCCCAGTATCTGTGGCCGAAGGTGAACGGCGTCGCGACGGTCTATTACCTCATCGATTCCGCCTCCGATCCGAATGCGACTGCGAAGATTCAGACCGCAATTGCAACGTTCAACAAGGATTTCGCCAAGATCATTCAGTGGGTTCCATGGGTTTCGAGCAGCGGTCCCAACTACGTGGACATCAACTTGAGCGCCGGCGATACGAGCGGTGAATACGAGGCCAACGAAGGATATGAGGCCATTCCCGCCCAGCCCATGGCCGGCTCGACCGATTGCACCATCGGCACCATTCTGCATGAAATGGGGCACGTCATCGGACTCTGGCATGAGCAATCCCGGCCGGACCGCGACACCTACGTCACGGTCAACTACGACAACGTGATCAAAGGATCTTGGTCCAACTTTCAAATCGACACCGACAATCAGCAAATACTCGCAGGCTACGACTATGCGTCCGTGATGCAATACATCCCGTTTGCATTCTCGCGCGATGGCGGCCCGGTCATCGAGTCGATACCCGCCGGTATTCCTCTGTCGGGTTATGAAGGCGTGCCGGCGTACGCCGGCGCTCCGGGCACCGCGGCGCTGCCGAAATTCGATTACTCCGCGGGCGACAAGGAGACGATCATGCGCCTCTATGGCGCAGCGCCCACCGAGGTCACCGTCACCTCCAATCCCATCGGCCTGCAAGTGATCGTCGACGGGGCGACCGTGACGACGCCGCAGTTGTACAAATGGTCATTGAACTCCAGCCACACCTTGAATCTGCCGGACGGTGTTCAAACCCTGCCTGGGTATATTCTCAACAGCAATCCTGCGGTCGCCGCCACATTTTATTACACCTACGGACGCTGGAGCGACAGCACCGCTGCAAGCCATACCATCAAAGTCACCGCCGGCAATGGCAGTGGGGTGTTCCCGAGTACCGCGCCCGCAGTGGCGACGTATTCGGCCAATTTCATTGAACTCGTGCCGTATACCGCGGCCGTCTACCCGGCAAACACGGGGCAAGTCACGGTCTCGCCGCTACCGGGGGACTACGCGGAAGCTCCGGGGAGCTTCTTCGTCGCCCGGCAGCAGGCGACGCTGACGGCAACCCCGGCATCCGGATGGAATTTCTACGAATTCAACAACGGCCCTTTCTGGCTGCCGGGCGGGCTCGGATCCAACCCGAAGACCTTCTATGTGCCGGACACCGGCAATCCCGTCGATCCGACGGCCGAATTCTCGGATACGCCCGTTTACACCCTCGACGTGCAACCGGAGTCCTTCAGTTCGAATCTGTATGCATACATCGACTCGGAATTCTTCTACACCCCGAAGAACTTCTCCTCGTACTACGACTCCACCTGGACTGCGACCAGTACGCACACCTTGAGTGTCGATGCCGCGGAACAACCGTATAGCGTCAACAGCCGGTACAACTTCGCCGGCTGGAGTGATGGGGGAGCCATTGCACACCGCATTAGCTCGTTGCCGGCGACGGCAACCCGTTATGTCGCGACGGTGACGCCGGAGTTCCAGCCAGCCACGAATTTCGATTACCCGCCCTGCGGTGGTTCAGCTTCGATATCTCCCGCATCCCCGACCGATGACGGCTTCTATCCCACCGGTCGAGCCTTGAGCTTCAGTGCGACACCGGATGCCGGCTGGGTTTTCGCCGGTTGGACCTACGACATCACGGGCATCGCCAATCCGGCGGGCTTGACGGCCACGGACGAAACCCTGGTGTTCGCGAACTTCAATACGGTGGATGTGCCATTGACCCTTACGAGTATCAGCCCGAGCACAGCGATTGCGCGAGGCCCGGCCTTTACGCTGACTTTGAGCGGGACCGGCTTTACACCGGCATCGCTGGTCTCGGCAAACGGTCAGTACCGCGCTGTCACCTATGTCAATTCAACGACTTTGAGTGTTCCGATGACGGCGGCGGACATCGCTGCCACTGGGGCATTCCAGGTATTCGTCGAGAATTTTCCTACGGGTTCGAACGGTTGTGCGGTTTTTGGCGAAACGACGTTCTTGGTAACCGGCGGTGTTCCGCCGGCCACGATCCCGGTGTTCTCACCGGTCGCCGGAACCTACAAGACGGCCGAGAGCGTGACGATCACCGATGCCAACGCCGGCGCCACGATCTATTACACGATCAATGGCGGGACCCCGACGACGGCATCGACCTTGTACACGGGCCCGGTCAGCGTGGCCGAGAGCGAAACCCTCAAAGCGATCGCCTTGGCGACCGGCTACTCGCAATCTGGCGTGGGGAGCGCGAAGTACACGATCGAGCAACCCGCGGCGACGCCGGTGTTCTCGCCGGCCGCGGGAACCTACAAGGCGATAGAGAGCGTCACGATCACGGATGCGAGCGCCGGCGCGACGATCTACTACACGACGAACGGTTCGACTCCGACCACGGCATCGTCCAAGTACACGGGGCCGATCAGCGTGGGGTCCAGCGAGACGCTCAAGGCGATCGCCGTGGCCACGGGCGACTTGACATCCGCCGTGGGGAGCGCGAAGTACACGATCGAGCTTCCCGCGGCGACCCCGAAGTTCTCACCGGCCGCTGGAACCTACGACACGGTTCAGAAGGTGAAGATCACGGATGCCACCGCGGGCGCGGTGATCTATTACACGACGAATGGGACGACCCCGACGACGGCATCGACCGTATACACGGGCTCGATCAGCGTGAGCCATGGCGAAACGCTCGAAGCCATTGCGCTGGCGACGGGGGGTTCTGAATCGAAGGTGGCGAGCGCCACGTACACGATCGACTAGCTGGTTTGCATGAAGCCGAGGTTGCGCGTCGAGGCATTGAAATTGGCGAGGTTCGGGAAGATCGTCAACAGATTGGCATTACTGACTCCGAGCCAGGAGCCCAGCGTTGCGCCGAATTGATCCACCGCCATGGTCGGAACGAAGCGTCCCCGGCCGAGGTCGAGCGGCCCCACGGTCGTGAGATTGGGCGGCAGGACGGGCGCCGCGCCATAATAGTTCGCGCCGTTCACGGCTCCGCCGACGACGAAGTGTACGCTGCCCCAGCCGTGGTCCGAGCCGTCCCCATCGGAATTGAGGGTGCGGCCGAAATCCGAGGCGGTGAAGGTCGTGACTTTGTCCTGCAACCCGAGTGCGCTCATCGCGGCTGAGAACGCGGCCATGGACACGGCGACGTCGGACAACAACGGCGGCTGCAGGGTGGTCACGGAATTGTGCGTGTCGAAATTGCCGACGCCGACCATGAAGACCTGGCGTGTCGCGCCGATTCCGGCGTCATTCCTCGCCGCGATGATCCGCGCCACCGTCGACAATTGCGCGGACAGATTCGTCGTCGTCGTCGTCGGGAATGCTGCCACAGTGTTCGCTGACAGTGCGCCGCCCAGAATCTGTTGTCCAAGCACCGACCGGCTCACGATGTCGGTATACGTGGCTTCGAACAAATTGGCCGGATTGCCGCTTGCATCCTTGCGTTGTGCCGTGGTCAGCGTCTTCAGCGCCGACTGGCAGGCCGCGGAGCCGAACGGGGGTGAAACGATGCTGTTGATCGCGACCGCACCACGGGTCGGGGAGATCGAGAAACTTCCGCCGCCGACTCCCGTGAGAAACAGGCTGTCTCCGGCCGCAGAGATACACGTGAATAGAGAATTGCCGTTGCCGGAAGCCAGCAGGTCCGCAATCCGGCCGCCCCAGCCCGAGGTGTTGAGGAGCGCACCTTCGGCTTGATAGAAGGCACGTTGATCGAGATGCGAAAACAGCTGCGGTGGCAGGCTCGCCGGCGGCGCGGTCGCATAAGCGGCCGCTGATGCGATCGGCTCGATCAGAGTGCCGATGTTCAACATGATCGCCATCTGGCCCTCGTTGAACAGGGGCAACAGCGGGCTCAGCGCCGGGGCCAGGGCAAATTGCTCGCCAGCCGGAAGCGCCGTCGTGGGCTTGAGCACGGTCGAGGCGAGAGCGCTCGAGGCAGTGGCGATGGCGGGGCGCTGTTGCATGTAGAGCGCGTAATTCGCGGCATCGTAGGGAACGAGGGTGTTGAAATTGTCGTTGCCGCCGATCATGAACACACAGACGAGCGCCTTGTAGTCCGTCGCGGATGCGGCTGCGCTCTGGCCTAGCGCCGCAAGACTCAGGGCGAGCGGCGGTGCAAAGCGCGTCGCCGACAAGGCGGCCGCCATTTTCAGGAATTCACGTCTCGATGCGGGTGTGGTCACGGTGGCTGTCCTTTACTTCTGTATGAGATATTCAGGCGCGCACATGACCAGTATGATCGCGGCGTAAACCCGGTAGCTGACCCACGTCGGTGTGCTCACGGGCATCGTATCGAGCGCACTTTGAATGAGGGTCAGGGTGGGCGCAGAGATTTGTCCCGCCGCGAGGAGCATATTGAGTTCGGCGAGCAGGGCCGCGGAATTGCCGCCCTGGTTCGCCAAGGGCAGAAGGGCGGCATAGTTACCTGGCACGCCACCGATGCCGTTGATGATGATGCCCTGCATGAAATTCATGTATTCGGCGACCGAGGTCTCGTTCGTGATGCCGAACTCGGGCGCGGTGATACCGCTCGCCTGTAAAGGCGATTGGGGCGGAACGTACCCGGGCTGAAAAAAGAAAAAGACAGTCGGAGACCACAGGGGACTTTGACCGAGTTCCAAGGTCAAGTTGCCGACCGTGGCCCATTGCGCCGCGGTACCCGGCGAAAAGTTCAGCTGAAAGGTTCTAGCCCACTGTACGAACCGCACGACCGGTTCGCGCAGCTTGCCGGCCTGCGGATTCGATAAGAGCTCGCCGGACGTGGCCTCTGTATCCGTCAGGATCGCGGTGATGACGGATTTCATGTCGCCCTGAGTGGACTGAAAAATCTGTGCAACGCGATAGACGTAATCAGGGGACGGATTGCTCGTGACGAGACGCTGGATGAATTGACGCGATATGAACGGAGCCATGCTCGGCTGCTGCATCAGAATGCCGATGGCGGCCTCGAGTGTCTGCTCGCCGGTCAATCCGGCGGCAATGGTCTGGCCGAGCACGGTTTTCGCGGTGGTGTCGAAGTTCGCTGGATTGTTCACCATATCCGTCGCCAATGCGGCGCCGAAGCCGGTTTGCTGGTTGCCGCTCAGCTGCCAACCGGTGAACACCTTCGCCATGTTGAGTACGTCCGTCTGACTGTAGGTTGCCAGCGCGACGCCGGTGTTGTTAGGGTTCGGGACGGGTGTTCCGTCGAGATTCAGCTGCACGACGCCGATGGAAAACAGCTGCATGATCTCGCGGGCGTAGTTCTCATCCGGACTCGCACCCGTGATCGGGTTGGCCTTGACGCTGTTGAGATAGGTCAAATACTGGCCCATGGCGGGCGTGTGAGAAACGGCGAGCAGGAGATCCTTGAAATTGCCGAATGCGTTCGCCTCGAGCCGGTCCAGATAGTACGCGGCGGCCGTGCCGCGATAGGTGAATGGGAGATCCCGGGTGTTGATCACGAACAGATTGGTAAGCGCGAGCATCACGCGCTGCCGGAGCACGTCCGGGCTGGAGATGAGCTTGCGCCAGAACGAGCTTTGCACGCCGTTCTCATCAAACTCGACCGAGTTGAGGTTGTTGGCCTGCATCCAGGCGATGTTCGAGAGCTGGCCCGCGGGGTTGACCGGCAGCGCGAATTGCTGGGCAAGCCAGTCGTGAATCCCATTGGCTTGGGCTTGTAGACTCTGCACGTCGGAATCGGTGCCGCCGAAGGCGGCCTGAGCCAGGAAGCGCGCAGCTTGAGTGCGGGACAAAGGCGTCGACGCAACCGCAATCGGAGTGGCGGTGACCGCCGTGGAGACCGGTGACTGTCCGACGGCATTGGTAGCGGCGACTACGTAGGCGTAGAGGGTGCCGTTGCTAACCCCGGTGTCGATGTAGCGGGTCGATGAGGTCGTCGCGACCGGGGTAAACGTGGCGGTCGGTGTCGCGGCGCCGGCGCTCAGGGTCTGTCGTGACAGCACATAAGTCGTGGCGCCTACACTCGCTCCCCAAGTGAGGCTCACCTGCGCGCTGCCTGGAGTCGCGGCGAGGCCCGTCGGCGTTGGCGGCGCCGCGATCGTGGACGTGGGTGTCGCGGCGACTTGAGCAGAGTAGCCGCTGTTGCCGGCGGCATTGTTTGCCTTGACGACATAGTAATATGCCGTACCGTTGCTGACCGTCGTGTCGCTGTAAGGACTCGCCGGCGCCGCACCCACCAGCGTATACGGCCCGCCCGTCGCCAATGCCCGGAAAATGCTGTAAGACGTGGCGCCCGCACTCGCGGTCCACGTGAGGCTGACTTGTTTGTTGCCGGCCGCAGCGACGAGGTTGCCGGGAATGGCGGGCACGACGGTCACGGTGGCGGGCGTCGCGCTGACCACGTCAGAGTTGCCGCTGCTGCTCGAGGCATTGCGGGCCGAGACCAGGTAGTAATAGGTCGTGCCGTTCGTCACAGCGGAATCTTTGTAGGCAGGCGACGTGGAGGTGCCCAGAATCGTGACCGGGCCGGTCGCCTTGAGTCCACGCGACACGGTGTAGCTGGTGGCGCCGGTCGTTGCAACCCAAGTCAAGGTCACCATGGCGTTGCCGCCCGCCGCGCTAAGTCCTGTCGGAGACGACAGACTCGGCGCCGCAGTTGCCGGCGCCGCGACGACGGCCGTGGATGCGTCGGTTGTGACGGCCGCGGCAGGTGATGTCGCAGTCGGCGATGTGCCGCCGCCGCCGCAGGCCGCCAGTCCCAGTGTCGAGAGGCCCAGCAATGTCGTCATCGTCGGGATTGTCGCGTTGGCGTAGGAGTCTGTGCCGCCGGACTGCGCGCGGCGGGACTCTGCGCCATCGCCCGCGGCCAAGGTTTCGAGGCAATAGGCAGGTTCTTCAGCGTGCGCAAACTGTGGGAGTGTCGCGGGACTGGATTCGTGCATGGTGATGATCCCGGGGATGAAACCGCGTGTTATCCACGCATAGGCAACTCTGTCTGGATAGAGTTTTCGGCTCCGGGGTCGCGTTCTTGAGTAACGTGGGCGAGACCTAGTGCACGGTCTAGGCGGCCAGAATGAACAGCAGCAGTGATCGCCGGTGCCGGTTGCCCGGGCTTACTTACCCGACAGCGGTACTGACCGGCAAAGGTACGGCGAGGTCTGCAGGATCTGTCGAATAAATCTGATCTGTTCGGCAGAGGCGAGCTTGCAGCGTGTCGGCGAGGCGCAGCGCCAGCAAGGCGATCGTAAAGGTCGGATTCGCATAACCGCCGGTTGCGAACACAGAACTGCCGGCCACATACAGGTTGTCAATCGAATGAACGCGACAATCCGCATCGACGACCCCGAGACTCGGGCTTGCAGACATGCGTGTGGTGCCCATATGGTGCGGTCCGCCGGTGATCCGCGCTTGCCAATCCGGTTCGGGTGCAATGACCTGCCCACGACCGCTGTCGCGCCATTCGCGATCGAGGATTGCAAGCCATCCGTTGATATTGGCGATATCCATCGGCTGGGCACGCCACTCCAGCCGTGACCGCGGTACGCCGAGCGCGTCCGAATCGCGGCCGAGGACCACGCGATTGGATCGATCTGGCGCCTGCTCCGCGCGGAAGTACAGAGAATGAATCGTTGCCCGAGGATCTACGACCGGGAGGCGTGCACGGGCGCGGGAGGCGAGAACCCAGGTGCGTAAGCGGTTCGGCGCCGAATGAAGACGTTGTGCGACCTGTTTCAGTCGTTCTGCCGTTCGGGACAAACCCCAGGCCCGCAAGCGCTTGTATGCGCGCACGGGTAAGAACATGACGGACGGCGGCCACCCCACGAACGGCGTCCCCAGCGCATAGCTTCGCGGCTCGAATGCGATCGATGTGCCGAGAAGCTTGTGCGCGCGCCGGGCCGCCGCCGTTGTCGCGATCACTCCGCGAAGATGGGACTGGGTGAAGCGCTTCTTGCGGAAAAAGTCCATGCTTTTGACACCGGCGCGCGTCAGCAAGTGTCCCACCGGAACATGTAGATGCTCCATGAAGTAACGTCCGACCAGATCGTGTTCATTGCCGAGTCCCGACGCTCGGTCATCGCGAGAAGCCAACAGCAGCCTGGCATTTTCAATCGCGCCCGCGGCCAGTACAGTGATCCGCGGCTGACAATCGAACCACCGCCCGGTCAATGTCGCCAAGCGCAGCGAGCCGATGCGTGCGCTTCCGGGATGTAGAGACATACGGAGGAGGTTGGCATGCAGCAACATCGTCACGCGATCGCTCTCGATGAGACGAGACCGGTAAACCTCCCCGAAATTGGTCTCCGGACTGTGCTGGAAGACGACGCTTTCGAAGGCGCTGCCCGTCAGGTCAAATGGCTCGGGCAAGTCGCCGCGCCAGTCCGCGAGCGCGAAATTGGCATTCGGCAATTCAAAGAGTTTCGCCGCATCCGATTCATAAGGGCGTAGGTGTTCAGCGCCGATGGGCCAGCCGCTGCCGGGTATCCATTCTCGGCGCTCATAGTCGGCCGCCTCGAGTGGCCGGCACCATCCGCCCCAGCGGTTCGTCGAGCCACCGAGCAATCGCCAGCGGCAGCCATCGAGTCGCGAGTAGGGATCGCCTTGGATCTCACCGTGATAGAGATTCTGCGTCGGCAACTCGAAGTTGAGGCCGCCACTTTCAACCAGAATGATTGACAGGCCCGACGTGCGCAAGCGGTCCGCGATCGCGATGCCGGCCGGACCCGCGCCCACGATGCACACATCGCAGTCGAATCTCCTGCCCGAGTCGATGGAATTACAATCGATCAGCACCCAAAAGGCTCCTAGCTAGCAGTACCCGTCCCATCTTGACCAGGTATGCGGCAGCTAACCGAACCTTCGTCACGTTACTGTGATCGCTGCGAACCAGACCGAGTTCGCAACATCGCAAAACAAAAAATAAAGAAACAATCGACCGAGAATGAACTATCGACCGAGCAGAGACGAACTTGAAGCCGCGTGTTCCGGCTTGCAGCGTTGCGTAAGTCATTGTAATCAGACAACAAACCCGCGTGATCGTTTCGCAACATAATATCGACTCTTGGCGCAGCGGCGAGCTACCTTGATCTAATCTGAGCACTTGGTGCAGACTCCAACAACTCGCTGCGTAGACAGACCAGTTAAAAGCTCACCCGAAGTTGACAAGAACGGTTGCCAAAGTACCGGTTCCGGATCCTCCCTCATTCGCGGCACCGAACGTCACACTCATGGCTCCTGAGCCGCGTCTTCGCGGCGCTGCATTGCGCGGCGGTGCCTTCCTGGTCGGACGCCAAGTCGTCTCGATCCTGCTGAAGTTCATCGGTGTGCTGCTGATCACTCGCGTTCTAGGGCCCGCCAGCTACGGTGCTTATTCGTCGGCGAATAACATTTATCAATACGCGGTTGCGATCAGCTACGCCGGGGTCGGTATTTATCTGCTGCGCCACGAAGGGGATGTTCCCGAATCTTCTTTTGGAACGGCCTATTCGATTCTCATGATCACGGGATTGCCTCTCCTGATCTTGATCGAACTGGGCAGCGGGATGCTCGCGCGCTGGACCAACGTCGCGGGCTTCGAACCTGTCATGCGTATCATGATTTTGGCCTTGCCCGCGCAGGTGCTCGCAATGCCCGCGAGCGTACGCCTGGAGCGTCGTCTCGACTACCGCAGTGTTGCGATGATTGAAATTCTAGGCCAGGTGGCATTTTACCTTCTCGCGATTCCGCTCGTCATGCTGAAGTTTGGTCCGGGCGCTTTGGCGGCCGCTTGGGTGCTGCAGCAGGCGATCACCTGCCTGGCGGCCCATATCGCGGCGAAAACCTTGCCTCGATTCGCCTTTGACCCCGCTACGGCGCGCCGCATCATTCGATATGCCGCCGACTACTCCCTGGCCAACTGGATTTGGCAGGCCCGCATGCTCGTGAATCCTCTGATCGTGGGCCCGGCGCTCGGCGCGCGCGCGGTCGGAATCGTCGGCATGACGGTGGGTCTGTTGGAGATGCTCAGCATCATCAAGACCATCGCGTGGCGGCTGTCCGTCGCGATTTTGACCAAATTCAAATCCGATGCCGAACGCTTGCGCAACGCGGTAACGGAAGGCATGGAATTGCAGGCGCTCGCGGTCGGCACCATCTTGCTGGGCTTCGGTTGGACGGGGTATTTCATCGTGCCGCATTTGTTTGGCGCCCGATGGCTAGGCGTCATGGATATCTACCCCTTCATCGCGCTGTCCTATTTGACCGTGGCGACATTCAATATTCACTCGGCGACCATTGCCGTCATCAATCGCATGCTGGGGTTGGCCGGTTACCATATCGTCTCGGTCGGTATTTTCGCGTTGGTGGCGTATTTTGCGGTAAACCGATACGGCATCTACGGCTATGGATATGCCGAAGTGGCGACTCTGCCGGCGTACCTATTGATGCATTGGGTCCTGGCACGCGCCATCGGTTCGCCGAATTATCGGCTGACCGCAATTTGGTGGACGGGAGCGGCTATCGGGCTCTTTTGGCAATACAGCCCATGGGCCATTGCGGTGCCGTTCCTCGCACTGGCGATGCCGATTTCCATCCGGAAACTGAAAAAATACTACCGGGATGCTCGCAAGAGGGGCTAAGTCCTACCGCAGGCCTGGAAAATTTGTGAAGGAAATGACACCATAATTGATTAGCGGCGCTAGGACGCGGGACGTGGTCGTAGCCGCGTTCGTCAAACTTGGTCAACCCGTTTGCGGCTACGTTCCATCGTTGACACCACGGAACAGACGCCAATGATCGAGATGAATTCTGGCATTCAAGCAACGACTCGAGACGGCGGGATCGACCAGAAGCGTGACCGACCCACCGGACTGAAGCTCTATTCGATCCAGTATCTGCGCGCCATTGCAGCGGTCGCTGTGGTCTTATCCCATGCGGCCACCGCGGTCGAGGGTCATGGGGAGCATCTGATTGACCTGCAATATGGCGCTTGCGGCGTGGACGTCTTCTTCGTCGTCAGCGGCTTCATCATGTTTTACACGACTTTCGATGCGCAGAGGCGCGCGGGCATATTCCTCGTCAAGCGTCTGATACGAATCGTTCCCCTCTACTTCGTCCTGTCGACGGTGATGTTTGTTCTGGTCTCGGTCAGTCCGGCCAGTTTCAATAAGGAATCGCCGGATTTTCTGGCCTATCTGGAATCGGTTTTGTTCATCCCGCACTGGAACCCGCGATTGCACGATCTGCAGCCGATCCTCGGCCAAGGTTGGACACTCAACTATGAGATGTTTTTCTACATGATCTTTGCGGCATCGCTGGTGCTACCGAGGACGACGGGCACCGTTGCGGCGATCGGCGCCATCGCTGCTTTGAGTGCGCTCGGCTATTTGCACCCGATCAACGATCCTTTCTTCATTACCTATACCAGTCCGCTGTTGCTGGAATTCTGTCTCGGCATCGTCGTGGCGGCGTGCTTTATCGTACCCGTACGTCACCATTGGGCGGCACCGGCGGCATTACTCGTCATTCTCGGCGGCGTCAGCCTCTACGTATACAGCTTTCTAGGCACTCTTCAAGGACTTCAGACGACTCGGCCGCTGTTCATTGGCGTACCCAGCGCACTCTTGGTCACCGCATTCGTCGCCCTGGAACGAGGCGGGGCGCTGCCTCGGGTGGAAATTTTGACGCTCGTCGGTAATGCCTCCTATAGCCTCTATTTGGTCCATGGCTTTGTTCTCGCGGTCCTACAGCGTCTATGGGGACGTTATGTTCACGTCCACTCGGTTTTCTACGATGCGATGTTCATTGCCGCCGTTCTGGCTGTGAGCGTGGCGGTTGCGATACCGGTTTACCGGCATATTGAAGTCAGGTCTGGACAGTGGCTCAATAGCGCCTTGAACCGGCAGCAGAAGCGTCTAGCATGATGCCCGAATCGCTTGGGCAGCGAGCGCGCGTTCGTCAACCTGGGAGTAGCGAAGATGGCTGAAGTTGACCGCTTGCGTACTGCCGTCCTTGTCGGCCAAAGGACCTTGCTCATGGTGGTATTGCTGGTCTATGTGATGGGCCTGTTCTTCCCCTGGGGGGCGTTCATAAATCCTCCCGTCGGGGAGACCCTTACATCCGTGAGACCGGATGCGGACCCCGTAGGCAAGGTCGTTTACCTGTTTAGTGCGATGATGATTATCCTCTTCGTACTTTCCCGGCCCATCCGCGTCACGAAAGTACTCATGGATGCCTGGCCCATCATGCTGTGGGTCGCATGGATCTTTTTGACTACGACTTGGGGCAAGGACCCCATCGTGAGCTTCAACAACGCGCTGCGTTTTTTTCTCGTGATCCTGGTTGCCGCATACATGGCGTCCTGCTTCACATTGGTGGAGTTTGCGAGATTCTGTACCCGGGGCTTTGCAATCGCGGTGTTTGCCTCGGTCGCGGTGTTCATCGTCGATCCCTCCTTGGCGCTCAGCCATCAGGGCGGCGATTATGCATCCGCGTGGCGAGGAGCGTTCACCCACAAGAATTGGCTCGGGGCGCAAATGTCGTTTGGCATCCTGACCTGCGCATATTCCTATGTAACGCGTGCTAACAGCCGGTTTCTGTCGTTACTGACTCTGTTCGGATGCCTGGCGCTGCTGGCGCTGTCCCGGTCCGCTACCGCCTTGATCGCGGCTGCGCTGTCGGTGGGGGTGGCTGTTGTTGCCGGAGCATTGCAAGGCACGGGTCGTAAAGCCCCGCTGCGTGCAATTGCGCTCATCAGCGTCGTCGCAATTGCTCTGTTGATCCTTATTTTCCCGTTGACGAACCTGGATTTGCACGATGTTCCGAAGCTCTTCGGCCGTTCCAGCGACCTCACCGGGCGTGCCCAGATTTGGCGCGCGGTTCGGATGATGATCGGCGAGAGACCGATGCTGGGCCAGGGTTATGCATTTTGGACCGCGAGCAGCGATGAGAGGAATGACATCTGGATGGCCGCGGATATGGTCGTCCCCCATTCGCACAACACCTGGCTGGATGCA
>Ga0116231_10009295_pt1 | contig 16671 bp, 9 predicted proteins | sample S1TSphgellanicum_2_FD_89695 | JGI IMG/M metagenome (GOLD analysis project Ga0116231, IMG submission 89695) | Host-associated microbial communities from peat moss isolated from Minnesota, USA - S1T2_Fd - Sphagnum magellanicum MG | ecosystem: Host-associated > Plants > Peat moss > Unclassified...
GCCCGGGTTGGCGTGGCGGAAACCCTACCACTCGTTTTTCTTTGTGTGGCCCGTGGTCCCCGGTGCCGTGCCAGCAAACGACCCCCCCCCGCCCCCCCGCACCCCCTCCCCCCCCCCCCCCCCCCCCCCCCCCAATGAAGAAAAACAAAACTGGGCCCATTAGGTGCATGCTAACTCACCTCATTTGGCTGCCCAGTATGCCTTCCTATTGGTGCTCTTTACCATTTTTGGCCTAGGCTAATGGAAAGGGGAATAATTGTGGGGACATAATTAGGCAAAAAAAATACTAACATGACAGATGTATGGAAGGGAATCGGGACATAATTGTAGGGGACATAATTCGGCAAAACTAACATGAGAGATGGATGGAAGGGAATCGGGACATAATTGTAGGGACATAATTCGGCAAAACTAACATGAGATGGATGGAAGGGAATCGGGACATAATTGTAGGGACATAATTCGGCAAAACTAACATGAGATGGATGGAAGCATCTGTGAAACAACTTGTAGTGGGGGGGGGGTAAAAGAAAAACAGTAGTCCTGTCAATAAGCACTCGTGCTCTTAGAAAGGGGCTAGAAATGGTGGCAAAACAGTTTTAAGAATAAAAATTTCATGCAGCCAATGAGACAGATCAAGATTCTAACATGCATCGCTCAAAAGGGATCGCTCAAATTGCAACTCAAAGTTTGAAGAAGTCAGCCTCTCGACAAAGGCACTACTACAGAATCCACATCTTTTACTTGTGTATTGTAAGTTGGTCTTTTAGCACATTTGCACAAATTAAAAGGTGGACTATTGATGGATGAGTGGACTATTAATTGATTGATTGATTTGAGTGGTCGTGTAATCAAACTTCATACATCGTCTTACTTATCATCATCATCATCATCATCATCATCACATATGAAAGAAAAAGAAAAGGTAAGGTAGAGCAAAAACTATGTTGAATGATGAATGGGATACATGAGAATCACCCACCCATTTCATAATATTGCACTTCTAAGTTTTGTTCGAGTGAAAAATTGTAAAAGCTTTGAGTAAAATGTTCACCTTTGAGTGCCCTTGTTCTCCACCCAACTCAATTTTTGCCCTTTCTTGGTTGGGTTGGGTTGGGTTGGGTTGGGTTGAGTTGGGTTGGAGTAGGGGCACATCCACCTACACAACTGAAAGCCCAGTAATTCAATTTCAACAACATGAGCATTGAGTTTATCATAACTTGGAAATGTAAGAAATACTCCACTTGGGTTCACATTTGAGGCATAACAACGAGTTGCATGGACTAGATTGACATGTGTTCTTTGATCTCTCTCTATATTACTCTTTTTGACCTCTTTTTTAAAAGGAACAAAATACGAAAGAAAGTTGAAGCTTGAATAACTCCATAGCCTCCCCATGTATGTTTCGTGTCATGTTCCATGCAAATGTCTTCCTTTACTACTACAACAATTTGCTTGAGAACTCCAGATTTTGGTTTCTATGCATGTCAATCAATCATCCACCACTATAAACTAGCCTTTAGGTTTGTTGACAAGTTTGAACAGGGTCCAAACAGAATTTACTCTCAACTAGGGATACATTTCTTAACTATTTAAAACTCTCTGAGATCATGTCATGCTATTAAAAAAATTAGGACCCATTTGATCGCACGGGATTTCTCACATGTCTATAAGGTCATACATACAAAATTTTCTGATCTTTCGAATTGGGCACTACTAATCAAGAACATTTCTTGATCTTCAATTTTGCATCACTACAACATGCATTATCTTTAACTCATTCAGGAAAAACTTTTGTGATCATTAAATGATCACAAATAGTTAAATCTAGAATTAGGGTTTCTTTAAAACCTTTTCGGTCAATCTCATATTTAGGGCAGATTAGTTAGGTTAATAGATCCGGCAGACAACTAGCCAGCCTAGGGCTGCGATAACAAACCATGAAGGAAGGGTTGAAACTTCATTTTGGATGTCCAGAAACATGGAAAATGTGTTCCATTGTTAGGAAGATGTGGTGGTGGGTTTTGAGGGGTAATAGAGTTACCCATAGAGTCACCCTCTCTTCACCCTGTCTTTGGGCCTTCTTTCACCCTCTATCCCCTCTCTCAGTAGTATCCGCAAAGTAAGGAAATTCTATTAAATCTCAGTATAAAATGCTGAAACTGAGCATTTAATGCATATAAGGTTCGAGAGTCATTATAGTAATTGTACAGGTAGGAGTAATGAAAATATAAGTAGCAGCAGTGGAGGCGCTCAGGAAAAAAAGGAAAGAGGGAATGAAACTCAGTTTATCATCAAAATTGGTGGAAAAACTAATTTGGGTCCCAGTTATTTTGTTTTGTAAAATTTTCATTCCTAGTTCCGCATTTGATGGCCTAATATGTCGAAACTGGCTGGTCTCCCCCCCTAGTCACATGACTTTATCATTAACTCAAATGTATAATAATTTATGTACCTCACCACCAAGGTACCTTACAACCTCCCCTTTGCCCCCCCCTTACCCAAAAAAAAAGAGAGTGAATCCTCCCTTCAAAGGTATATGGGTGTCCCCCAAACCCCACCCATCAAATAAATGGGTGAACCCTAAAGTTACATATGCATGTGCATTAGCTTGAGGCAATTAAAAATCCCAATGTCGTTGTGGTTGAAAAAAAAAAAAGACGAGAAAAAGGTCCATGAAAAAAAAAAAAAAAAAGGGGAGGGTGGGAAAGAATAGAAGTACGGATGTTGTCTAAAGACATAATAAAATCTGTAGAACAAATAGTTGTTCTGCAAGAAAGAAACACACAAACAATGTTAAATTAAATACAAGAAAATGAAATAAAAAAAATATTGTATGTATATATAGGTCAGGACAAAGTGGGATGCGCCCATTTGAGATCAACCTTGCTTTTCATTATAATCGACAAACATACAAACAAACCAAAGAAAAAAACAAACTTAACAAAAAATATACATACACAAAAAAACACATGTGTCTATCACAATTTCCACAGGCTTGCCAGATGATAATGATGAATCAGTAAACAAACAAACACCCATGGTGATGAATGAATCAACGAACAAGAATGAAAAAACAACCCAAGGTAATGAACCAATCAATCAACAAAAGAAACCCACCCATGGTGATGAATGAATGAATGAATGAATGAATCAACGAATCATCAACAACAAAATCCCCATGGTGATGCATCAATAGACAATAGGAAAACACCAATGGTGATGATGAATCAATGGGAAGAAAAAAAAGAAGAATCCCATGGTAATGAATCAATCAACAACCCACCCAAAACAAAAACAAAAAAACAACCACCCATGGTGATGAATGAATCAATTGATACCAATGACATCCATGGTAATCAATCAATCACAAGAGAGTGGAAGTAATATGATGTTGTGTGTGAGACTTGTGTGTGTGCAAAGAAGGTACCTAAAAGCTTTACATAATACACACACAAAGAGAGAGAGGGGGTGAGTGGGGGGAGGAGGAGGAGGAGGAAGAGGAGGAGGGCAGTGTTTCTTGTATTAAATGATGAATTTCTTCTACACCTTTTGCTGGATGCAAGTTTTATTTCATTTTTAGTTCGTTCTTTTTCTTTCTAGTGCCCAAATCTTGCTCCTTTTTTTGTTTTCATAGTCTTTCAAAGTTTTGAGACTTTGATGACACACAAAAACCCAACTTACTTTTTTTCTTTGTTGAGATTTGTTTTGTTTTTTGCTCTTTTGCTGTTGACACTTGATTGTGAAGAAGAGGGCCAAAAAAACATCACAAAACACCCACGCATGCACACGCGCACGCACACGCGCACGCACACGCATTCAGACTGAATACTAGTAGATCAATGAAAGAGGAGTGATGGGTATGCTCCAGAAGAAAGTAGAGAGCTTGGTTTTGTGAAGAAATCAATCAGTCAGAGCATTTGTTTGTTTGTTTGTTTGTTTGTTTGTTTGGAAGTACTTAGTAGTGTGTGTCTGGGAGGAGAGAAGAGAATCACAAGCTAAGAGAAGAGAAGAGAAGAGTGGCAAAAGGCAAGGTACTAAGAATTTTAGCTTGCAACTTTGGGGTGGAAGGAAAATTTTGCAGTTTCAAGGATTGGAGAAGGGGAGGTAGGGAGGGAGGGAGGGAGTGAGGAGAAATTAGAAGATGAGATCGTGTTGGGTTTTTTTTCTTTTCTGATTTCTGTGAGTTTTGTGATCAATCCTGTGGGGGAGGATTTTGAGTGAAGAAGAAAAGAGTGTGAGAGATCAGAGAATTGCTGTAGATTGCATACATGTTGTTATTGTCCCTTGTTGTTTTTGAGAAAGGAGAAAGAAAGAGAGAAAGACAGGAAGAAGACAGCAAGACAGAAAGCGGAACAGAGAGATTCAGCGAATTTGAAAGGCAATTTGATGGGTGGAGGAGTGATGAAGAAGCATCATTGAGGAGGAGGTTGAATTTGGAGGACTGCAAGGATGCAAGCAGATGTGAGATGATCGGCCTTTGTGTCCTCCTCCCATGGCTCTCAAGCTCTTGCAGCCAGCAGGTGGGTGTTTCCTTGCAAAGTCCTTGTTGCTTTTTTTTTGGGGGTACCTATGTTTTTGCAGTTCTACATCAAATTTTATTCAAGTCTTTTGAGCCTTTTTTTTTTGGTTTACCCATTGCACCCATCTCTCTTGGTGTGATTTGACATCTCATTTCGGATCTATATCATCACATGTCTCTCATTCCAGACATTTTAGGGCATGTTGGTGGAGGACATCTTGGGAGCTTGCTCTCAAAAGCTGTTGGAATATTTTTCTAAGCAACGTTTTACTGAATCTTTGAGTTTGTGATCCACATGGAAAAGTTTTAGCCAGATTGGTAGCCAGAAGAAGAGGTCTGTGCTATAGATCACAGAATGGAATTCTGGTGCAGTTACATAATAGGGTTATGGAGGATCTTCCTTGATTTTTGGACTCAGGGGAGACTGAGATTGTGTTTTGATTGAGAGACAGCCATTTGAATTCTCTAAATCCTCATATTCTTTGTTGTGGTATTTTTTGCCTCTCATTTTGGTGTTTTGACAGAAGATTGCTTTGCAGTGGCAGCCTCCTGCAGGGGTGGATGATGTGTGTGGATGATGGTGATAGAAGAAAACATTGAAGAAGGAGCTGTGGCATGTTCATTTGATGAGCTTCATTGAGAAGTTTCCATGTGGTCCAAAACTGGTACCCTGGTATTATCGATCATTGCAAGTCCATCAACACACTTCAAGCTTGCAAAGAGGATTTGGAGTTGTCTAATGAGATCTCAAGCTGGAAGGATCAGGAGACTACAGTAGAGTGTCTCCTCCTGATGTATGTTGGAAGTCCTCCATTTCTGCAGAATTGAGATCTGGAAGTGTTGTGAACTGACAAATGCCAGCAGTCATGATCCTGGAAGAGTTAACTCGTCTGTCCTCAAACCTTTGCAATGCACTGAGCATGATCACCCCTCTGTCATTTTCCGCCTCAGAGACGTCCATACAGGATGACCCAGAAAGGGTTCATGAAGATCCCGAGGTTAAGCAGGCAGTGCAAGTTCTTGACAAGCTCATTTCAGTGGCAAAACAGTGCCAGAAAGCTTTGCAGCCACTTGTCTATCGATCATCAGACTGCAGCAAAATCTTTCCCGAGTCTCAGGCTCTGCACATTCAACAAACACAGCTTGATAACATTGAACCACCATCCTATCTACACACAGACTTTGCGACTAAGTCTTCTCCCAACTTCTCTGTCGTGTCTTGTGATGATGATGATTCCCACCTTGCAAGCTTCTTCCAAGTTTCAAAGCAGTTGTTGATCCAGCAACAAGAATCTTTGGAAGAAGATTCGAATCATGATGGATCTGTTGAAGAAGAAGAAAGTTTGACCTTAGAATCTAAAGTTGTTCTGCCAAGTCTGGAGCCTCAGGATCAGGCTGCCAGAAGAAAATTAGCCCAGTTGTCAAGAAGAGTGGTAAATCTTCAATCTTCAAATGAAGAAGAAGAAGAAGAAGAAGAAGAAGTAGAGACATCACTGTTGCATCACCAGTCTGCTGAGGTTGTGAAACTGTTGCAGATTGACAATGTGGATTACTCAGCTGAAACTGAGGCTGAAAGACAATATGTCAAGGATCCAGAAGTGTATGCAGCTGCAGAGCAGGAAGACCCCTTGAAGAAGTCCAAGGAAGTCTTGGAAGAGTCGGAGTTCCAAATGACTGGCTTTGTACAAGGCTCATTGGAGAAGCTAGAATTCTCAGATGGGTTCTGGTATCCAACTCCATCTCTTAAAGAGTTGCAGATGCACAGATTTGATTTCTCCAAAACCAAGGCTACAGCAGCAGCAGAAGAGCTGGATCATGAATCTTTGGAGAGTGAGTTCTGGTCACCCTCAGCAACATTGCAAGATCTGGATATGTCCACTGCCTTCTTTCAGACCAGTCTAAGAGAGGAGGAGGTGGAGTACGAAGCTGCAGTGGAAGAAACAGAATTGCCTTACCCATCAGATCTCTTTGAAGAGATCCACACTAGTGATGGGCTGATCCTGGGGGAAGAACCTTTGAAATGGGAGCATGAGGTGTTACTAACACAGCAAAAGCATGGATTGTTGTCATCAGATTCAGATGCATTGGAGGAGGATACAGAGATTGACCTCATCCCAAGGACCTATCCTTGGAAGAAGCAGACTCATGATTTTGGAGCTTCAAGGGGGGTATGGACCTACCCAGTTCAAAGCTCGAAAGAGGAGCTTGAGTTTGATGACATGGGCTTGGCAGGGTTGGAGAGTTTGACAAACTTGGGTGACAGAAGAGCTTTGATGGAGGAACCCACACCCAAGCTTAGACACAATGCATTGGGAAGTTGGAAAGACCTGCAGGTTGATGATGATGATGATGATGATGATGATGATGCATGCCACATAGCATCAACAATGTCAGAGAAGGCTGGCATTCGGTTTTCTGTGATGGAGGAAGTCAGGAAGACATTGAAAGAGTATGCACAAGAGAGCTTAAGGGAGCTCAAGGTTCATGACATATGCTGTGCCGGGCAGAAGAGGTTAGAGGCTGAGTTCAAACCATTGATGGAGGAACTTGTGGTGGACTCATTTGCAGAGTTCCCATCTCCATCTTCTTCCAGCGATGAGAACTCACCCTCAGCAGAATTTTCTGAAGATCATCAGCCTATGGTGAGTGCCACAACGGAGACTACCACTACTTGCAAACCTGTGAATCAGGCAACATCTGAACAACATTCATGTGCTCTCATTTTGTTGCCAAGGATGAGTTCTTCAGATACCAAAGCTCTTGATGAGCTTGATGAGCAACAGCAGGTAAGCCTGAAGACAGCAATTGATGTGGACTCACAGCACCTGAGGATGCAAACTCTGGAGGAACAACCCTCCAGTGACAAGGAGGAATCAAATCCTGTATACACATATCCTGAACTGGTTTGTGATGACACGTTGGACTCTGTTGTGCCTTTGAAGCAACCTCAGCAGTCTTCAAAGGTGGTAACAGATAAGGATATTTTGCAGTCCTCAAAGGTGGAGACAGGTTGGGATTTTTTGCAGTCTTTGAAGGTGATATCAGATAGGGATACTTTGCAGTTGTCAAAGGTGGAGACAGATTGGCATCTTTTGCAGTTGTCAAACAAGGTTCAAACATTGGAGCCAGCCAATGACAGCATGAATTCAAGTGGTGAGTTCAAAAACTCTACAGAGTTGCATTATGGATCTTCAGATTCAGAACTTGTTCACGAGTCTCTTGACAACTCGGAGCTGTCCAAGATGCAAACATTGGCGCTTACCATAGTAAGCAGAGATGCAGAGCAGCAGTATCATGATGATGATATGGTTTTGTCAGAGCTCCAAAACTCTCAGCAAGTGGATCTATGGGAGCCATGTGTGGAAGAAGATGGTATCGCCAGTCGTGCACTAGCCTTGGACTTTCTTTTCCCACGCCCCCACTCCAAGCATGAAGTTTCAGTTTCATTTGAGGAGGACAAGAAAGACACAACAGTCCTTACACAGAGTTTGCGAGTACCAGCATTGACTTCAACTCCACATCAAAACCAGCTAGCAGTATGTGGCTCTCAAAACCAGGAGCTCACTTTAAGCTCCAGAGCTCCAAAAAGCGGGTTGAGGCAGCTCACAGGAGGAGTTACATCAGAGCTTGCAAAAAGATCAAAAAAAACTGTGACCTTTGTTGATGAAGCTCAGACAGATGACGAGGATACATTCTTTCCAAGTCTGAAGAGCTGGGAGATTCCAGATGATGAACTCCAACCCATGATCTCTAACGAACCCCAAAAACCCATCTCGTCCAAATACAAGCAACAAGCAGAAGCAGATAAACCCTCAAAACTCATCTCCTCCAAACACAAGCACCACCAAGTGGAAGCAGATAAACTCTTAGTCCTCCATGAAACTCCTGTACCTCAATCCCGCAACCATAGAACCAGCACAGCAAAAACTAGTGCTATCGTTTCTTCTGATTGTTTTCCTTCGTCCAAAACTGGGGTTATGGTGCAACACATGATCTCACGCTCTGGAAGAATCTTTACATATCCTAGAAGCTTATTACCATTCAAAGGTGGTGGGAACAAGGGTAGCAGAACTAGGATTAGGCCTAGCAATTCTTGGGTGACTCCGAAGGAAACAAGTTTTGGTGGATCAGCTCGCACAGACGCTGAACAAATCAAGAGAATACTGAGAGCGAGTCATAAAACATTTGCTGAGCTCACTATGTCTGATTTTTTGAGTCAGGAATTAGATTGATTTGATGCAGCTAATGTAGTAGGAGAAATTTGTAAAGAGTCGACAATCAATGTCAAAACAATGGCAATTTTTTTGGGGGGCCAAGTTTCCTATCCATGCACAGCCTGGTCAGAAAGATGTCAGATCTGTATTGCAGCGTTAATTCCAGTTATACACATTAAGCTCTTCCAAGCCCAATTGTGATGGAATAGAAATATGACCCATGTTATGCAATCAACTTTCTTCTCATGAAAATTTGAGCTCGGAACTACAATTGCAAATTGTGAATGTGTTCATACTAAGTTTTTTCCTTCCATTAGAAAGCCAATGGAATTACGCAGTAGCTGGAATTGCAAATTGGCATATGCAATGTGTAGGATTAAGCTTGCTGAACACCCAAACGTGGAGATTGAAGCTAAAAGGTTTATGAGTTTGGAGATAAATCAAGAGTTGAATATCCTGCCATTTGAAATTAGGCTTGTATAATTTCACCCTGATCCACTGTACCAACAATCAATCAAATGATGTATCTCACAAACAAAAACAGTGAAATTATCAAAGCTCAAGTTCAAATCAAAACAAATCCCTTTTTTCTTAAGAAATCTCTTTCTGCCATCTCTCTCACATGACTGAAATAAAAGCAATAGAATTTTAGTTCCAAGGCCTCTTTCCCTTTCGTGCTTTTGTTTCGGCTCAAAATGCCCATTCTTCCTCCATTGCACTAGCTTTTGCTAGAATTGATGTGATTCCAGCAAGATTCTTATCATGGGTTTTGTCCATGCAACAATATTGACAGCTGATGAAGGTCAAAAGTCAAAACATGTCCAAATTGAGTGATTTTGATGTCATTGGAAAGATCCCAATGAGAGCTAACAAATTTGAACCTGGAAAAAAAAAGGGGATAATCTTGCTTCAGGGTTTGAAAATTGAAAACTTTTCCCATCACAAACAAACCATGCTTTCTATTCTTTCTGGAATTCCAGGACACAATCACTGGTTCTACAATTTCAACCACTGAATTACAGAAGCGGAGTTAGCAGTTGTGAACTGTGGTGCAATTGGGTTTGTAGGGTTTATAGTGTTCTTGGGCAAACTTTTGTGCCTGAAAAGGGAAGTGTGAAGTCCTGTATGATATGGACATTGATCTAAGGAGTTCAACAGAAGCAGATCCACAGCTTGGAAATGCAGATCCTCAGCTTGTAAAAGCAGAGGTCATCAGCTTGTTGTGCAAGAGTCTGCTGGGTGGGTTATGCAAAATGCAAAAGGTTAACCCAACAAATGTGGCCATTGTTGCATGTGTTCGCTCAAACTGTACCTGCATTGCTCACCCCAAACATTTTCAACAGATTGCAGACATTTCTGGGCATTTTGCAATTCCAGAGGTTTTAAAAAGAAAAGTTGCAACAATCTTCTCTGCTGCACTCTTGTTCGCATCATCAGTTCAACAAATGCATGTCACCTCACAAATTTGTTGCAAAGTTTCATAGTTCTTTGCTTATAGGGAGATGGTGTGTTCTTGGCAACCCATGACAATAGGATCTGATGCTTTGGGACCAGTCCACCAGCACCATGTTTCTGGATCCTTCAGCACTCCATGACAACAATATGATCTGATGCTATTGAACCTACTCCACCAGCATGATTTATTTGAATTCTTCAGCTTGGGTGGTTACATGCCAGAGAAGAATTGCAGAAGAGAAGAATGGGGAACAACAACATGCCACAGAGAAAGTGCACTCAGACAACATGCCAGAAGAGACAACTACGTGTACTTCAAGTCTGCCATTTCATGTTTTTGGATTGCTGTTGTGCATGGTTTTTGCTTGGTACAAATCCGCAATGGAAATCAATCTGACATCCTCAAGCATTGGTTTAGCATTGCAAGAAGAAGATTGTGAGAAGATTGCAAGAAGACTAACATTGCAGCAGTAGAAGAATTGATATCACATCAAACTGAATGGGTACCTTCATTGTTTTGATGCTCTTTCTGCATTGTTTTGTCAGTGCTCTTTCTGCTTCTTCTTCTTTTGTCCATTGCTCAAGGGGACACTGACATTTGAGCTTGTACTTGGAAAGCCTCGGGGACAAGAAAAGAAACAGAATCTGATACAATACAAGCTCCCTTCCAGCACCCTTGAATCAATCAGCCCTTGTCCCCTCGAATAGATCAGGATCTTCCAAGGGTTCTGCATGCCTTGGAATCCAAAACCCTACCCCTCTCTCATTCATGTTGTTCTCAACTACTTTTGCAAAAGACAGTGCAAGGTCTGTCTGCAAAAGAAAACCCTGTTTTCTTCTTCTTCTTTTTCTTCTGGTCTCAAATAGATCCTCCCTCAAAGCTGTCTGCAAAATCCTCAAAGCTCTCTCTGCAAAATCTCATGCAGGTATGATTTGTGCATGATGACACAAACAACAAGAAGATGCAGCAGTAACTGAAAGCAGAGTCCCAGCCTTTTTTCAGCTGGCTATATATAAAGTTCTATATTAAGATTCTTACCTTTCTCCGTCCACAGCTGAAACATCATCATCTTTCATGTGTACCATTGTACTTCACATTCTCAGTAAAATCTCCATCTGGGTTCAGTTTAGAGTCAGGTCTTTACAAATCCCGTTGCAATTTGCCTTGGTGTGCTTGATTGATTTTGAATCTCAAATTGCCTTTGTATGACCAAGGGAAAATCAACCAGAAATATAAACTGATTTGCTCTCTGAGCAGCTTTGGTTCTAATGTGTTTTTTCAGAATCACCAACCAATCTACTTCTACTTTCTATTGATGGATACTAGTGAAGTTCAGAAACGGAAGTGAATGAGTAAGTTCTGTTTAAAAAAAATTATTTGCGATGCTCTTCATTGCATGGAGATTAGTAGCAAACATGTCACTACACAGGACTCACAGGGATGTCTGTGTGCATGCCGATGGGTGTGACAGCATTGTTCTCAAATCCTGTAAGTCTGTTTGATTCCTCCTCAGGAGTGAGTCTCACTGCAATATCAAGGACAACAGCAAAAGGATTCTGAGAGGGTGGTTTGAGACCCTTGTTAAGGGTAAAGGCTCTCATTCGTTATCACCTTGCTTCCAAATTGTTTTTCCAAATGTCTACAACATAGAAACCTTGCATTGAGGATCAAATGAGTCTGGTACCCTGATGGGTATTGCAGCCTGATGAGTGTTTGTGGTGTCAAGACTCTTCTGCAAGACTCATTGTGTATTTTGTGTCATGTCTACACGTGGGGCAAAAGCTACTATGGAGGCTAGGTTCTACTTTCCATGACTTTAATTGTCTGGAAAATCTGGGACAAAGGAAAGGTACCATTTTGCAACAGGAAGACTCATTCTATATTTTGTGTCATCACAAGGCAGGTCTACACATGGGGCAAGGGCTACTGTTGAGCACTGGGTCATGGGGATGAGAGTGATCAAAGCTTCGCACAACAAGTTGTGGGTTTGAAGAGTGTTTGAGCCGTGCAGGTTATTCCTTCCTCTTCCCCTTTCCCTGCATACTGAACAAAGAATCTCTGCAGCAAAATAACAAGTTCACTTGTGTATTTTTCCAGCATTCAAGTATGCGACTTACTGATGCAAAATCTTGGGCTTCATTCATAGGTCTCGGCAAGGCAATGAAAAACCTTTGTGCTGACTGACAGTGGGACTGTATTTGCACTCAGATGGATGGCATTGGGAGTCTGGGAGTGAAAGACTGAGGCTACTCTGAAAAAGTGGTGCACCCTCAATCCCTCGATGAAGCTGTAAGCAGTCAGAAGATAGTGCACATGAGTGCAGGCCAGTGCCACACACTGGCTTCGAGTACCAAAGGATCACTCTTGGGTTTTGGTGACAAATGGCAACTAGCAAATGCACACAATCTGCAAAGTGGCAAGGAAGTTTTTACAGAGATACTGCATTGACAGATCACAAAACAAGCGATGCATATCTCTGTGTCCATCTTGATGCTTACTGTGTCCACAGTTTTTACATAGACATTGCATTGAGAAAACAGGACTAATAAATCCCTGTGTCTGTCTCTGCTGATTACTATTATTCTGGACAGGAGCACAAGGAGCCTCTTTGGGCACAAGAAGAATGGCCACATCTTTCCAGACAAGCTGCATCAGCAACAGAGGTACTTTCAACAGTACAACCTGATTGTTGGATTTCACAACGGTGCATAGAGCCCACGTCTGAAAGAAAACAATACCTTTGGCCACCCACACCAATTCAATTTGTTCATTTATTTTTTCCTCTCAAAAAGGTCACGGAACAAAATCAGATTCACTCCTATGTAAGTGACAGACATTTAAGATTGCAGTTTTTGGGGGATCCAGAATGTGTGCACAGATTCCAATAATGAAAAGCTCATGTGTTGGTGATGGTGACGCCACTGAGAACATAGCCTCCTGTTGAACTCATTTGCATATTTGGGTGCGTTGAAGAAGGGAGCACCTGCAATGACAATTTTTCATTACAACTTGATGTATTGGTGTACAGTAGGCAATACAACTCCAACAAACATGAAAATTTGCACCAATGAAGTGAAACATGGTGAAGGATTAGTGACTAGACAGTCGCAAAATTGAGATGCAGATTCTTCTCCACTTACTTTGAGGATTACTGAACACAGCAGTGTCTCTAATAAAGGTCATGCCTACGTTCAAACAAGACAAGGCAACGGTTGCAAAGTGAACCCAGCCACTACACCCACATTAGGTACAGTGAGTACCTGATATTCCCGGAGCCAGGGCTCAGACAATTGCAGTGCAACTGCCATGTGCTCTGCTTGCAAGTGGTGCATGCACTCTGCTAGTGGCTACTCACCATATCCCCAACCCCCAAAAGCCTCTGACATGAGGAGTTATCTTTCACTGAGGCAATAGGAATACACAAACTACAGTGGAAGGAATCATCCCAGGACACCCAGTAAACCAGACTTTGTTCAGCAGTAGCCTCATGGTCTGGACCCAAACCCACAGTGGAAGAAGGTGTACAGTGTTGGAATCACAGCTGTGAATGTAGACACAGAGAGAATCGTCTCAAATGGACATTTGCTTCTCAAGTAGCTTTAGAATGGTAGATCCTGCAACTCAGGTTGGCCAGTGTAAAGAGAGGACGACAAACTATATCACAGTGTGTCTATGATGTATAGCTCTCTACCTGCAGTTTGGGCAGAGCAAGAGAGGGAGAAGGATGATTGAAACCTGGGAATAAGGATGGTGAATGACAAAAGGTGCTGAGGAGGCAAGAAGTGGGAGCATGCACTGAGCAAACAATCCATGGATCCAAATATGGTGCTCCTACAATCAAGCTGACCATACCCACAGCCCACATTCCCAATTTATGTCTTACTCCAATTGTTCATATACGACTTGCTCAATGATTCTGACTAGAGGGATGTGAATTTTGACAAATCTTCCAGCACACCAGAGTTAGGACTTGCAATGGTAACAATCTGCAGACCAATTGGATGCATGTGACTGATGACAGCGTGAAGCTAATCTCAGCAAATCCTTTTACAAAACCTGCATCTTTTTAAAAGCTTCTGACCAGTTCTGGAAGCAATGGGAACACACACAGTCATGATGTCGTTGCCTAGCACTCAAGGAACATAGCTAATAAAAAGATAATCAAATCAGCATGCAAGTTTTTGACAACAAAGATGATCATCATCTTGGGCTCCAACCTCCACCAAACTAGGGACTTTCGTTTAGGACCAACAAGTGGTAATTTTCCCTTCTTTTCCCTAAACTCAAACTAGGACCACAAGAATTTAAATTAGTGTAGGGTAAATATCAAGAGCATAAGGCTTCTTTCTTTCCTCCAACATTTGAAATTAGATTGTAAAAATCTGCAAAATCTTCCCAAACTAAATCCTCATCCACGGTTGATGTGTAGGTTGTTAGTGTGAATCTCAAGTTGCGATGTTGTTGATGTGTAGGTTGTTAGTATGAATCTTCAAGTTGCGATGTTGTTGATGTGTAGGTTGTTAGTGTGAATCTCAAGTTGCGATGTTGTTGATGTGTAGGTTGTTAGTGTGAATCTCAAGTTGCGATGTTGTTGATGTGTAGGTTGTTAGTGTGAATCTTCAAGTTGCGATGTTGTTGAGCACATTGGAAGCTACAAAAGCCCACTTTCCTTTGAAGTGTTGGATCCTTCACATGGTTAGCAACCCAATGATTATACAAACGTTTCCTAAACCTTTCATTATAAACCTTTCATTATATACATGAAAAAAAATGTATTCATCATATCTAAAAATCTACTTGCACATCAACAAATTCTTTCATTACTTTCACCTCCTAAACTACAAAATCTATTGCATTCAACCTCTCCCTCTATTTTCATTTCTTAAATTGCAATTATACCACACTTATCATTTTCCTCTACCTTCACCTTTAGTTGTTCATTAATTACTTCCATTGCACTTAGCCTACTTTCTAAACAATATTGATATTAGCCCTATGGCTTTAGGAACTAGTTGAAGCTCAAAAAAAAACTCTACAATTCACATTCAACATATTCTCGAATTTTGGACATGCCTCCTTTATGCTGAAAAAAGGTATATAATGTTATTATTATATTGAAACATTCTTCCACTAAATTTGTGTTACTAGATTTTTGGCAAGAAATGGGGGGAACAAAAATACATTAGTAGAGGTTTTCATTGTTTTCAGCTTTCTTTTCCACCAAACATTTTTCATCCCATAATCAATTATAATAATTTATATATTTTTCCTAAATCGATCCTTTAACCAAACATTTAATAATACCAACTCCACAACAACTCTTAATTTCCCACACCCTCCACCTTTTATTAGGGGCGCCCACATTTATATAATGAACACTTTGAACCTTAAATCAACTTTAAAATCAATTATGTCTAAACTTTTAACCTCCCATCCTTGTGAATTTTTATTTTATTCAATCCCGTAGCAATCTAAAGATTTCCCACACCCTACCCCTTTATTAAAACTACCCACATTTGTAAAATGAACACCTTAAACCCTAAATCAAGGTTAAAATCACCTATTTTCAAACACTTATCTTCCCATTTTTGTGGGTTTTAATTTTATTTAGGTGCACACCGATGAACATGATTTCAACTTCCAAACCCCACCACCAAAAACCCCAACTCTTTAAAGAAATCATCATTTGTTGAAAATAGGAAGGGTTCATGCCCATTATCAAACATGTATATATATTCTATATCCTTGGTCAAATGATCGATAAAGGCAAACCACATTTTTTTCCATCATGCATTGGGTGTTAAGGGTTGAATGGTTGTAAGTGGGTATATTTTCAATCATAGGCCGCCCACCCTTGCTCCATTAAAGCATTTGGTCATGGACAAACATTTGGTGATAAATGTTTACACCTTACACTTGGGGGCCCTGGGGAACACTAGTTCATGCAATGGAACAAGCCTTAACAAAACCTATTAGTGCCCACCTAATGGAACAATGTCTCATGCCTATTAGCATGGATGTGTTCCTAGGCCATACCAAGCCCATTCCATAATGTCAAAAAGAAGCCATATTTTTTTGACCAAAAGTTATCAAAATTATATTATATTGAACCCAATAGGTTTTTAAACCTATGATATTCATCAAACATGATTGTAGCATACTATATATACATATAAATGTATGTATATATGATTTGTGAGTTTTGAATGAACATTTTTTAAACGTCTTCCAAAATAAAGGGTTCATTGGATTATGGCTAGGGTGAACCAACACCTACATTGGTAATCTTATATATTAAAGCTACAGTGGTGTCTGTCTGTCCGTCTTTTACTTATTTTTTATTTATTTATTTTTCTCTGACGGGGCAATTTCATCCCATCCATGAAATCCAATGAAATCCCAGTTTCATCTCATGGTTTCCATCGGATCACTGAACCTCTCCCGTGGCGAGGGGGGGGCTAGCATGGGTGACGGGGGCC
>Ga0116231_10009296_pt1 | contig 16671 bp, 11 predicted proteins | sample S1TSphgellanicum_2_FD_89695 | JGI IMG/M metagenome (GOLD analysis project Ga0116231, IMG submission 89695) | Host-associated microbial communities from peat moss isolated from Minnesota, USA - S1T2_Fd - Sphagnum magellanicum MG | ecosystem: Host-associated > Plants > Peat moss > Unclassified...
ACAAATTTGGTATTGTATAATTTTTGGGCCATACAGTTGTGTGTGCAACTAACATGCAACTAAATGTGTACAACATGGACACGTGTCATAAAAATAATGGCCTAAACTTATACATACTTAAATTATTATACTTAATATATCTACATAGGTTATATATAATAGTGTTATGTACCTTTAGTATTAAGGTTAACCCCATGCTAACTTAGGCTAACTTAAACTAACCTAGGTTAAAATCACCATGGCTAAACTAACCTAGGCTAAATAAACTAAAAAGTTAAACTAACCATGGTTAATTAAGTCAGGTTAAACCAATTATGGTTAATTTAAATTAAGCTAAATTAAATCAAGTTAAATTGAACATGGCTAAATTAAGCAAAACTAAACTAATTATGCCTAAATTAAATTAAATTAAATTAAATTGGGCTAAACTAACCATAGTTAAACTAAGTTAGGCTCACATAATTATGGCTAAATTAAATTAGGATAAAATTAACCATGGCCAAATTTATTAGGCTAAAATGATTATGGTTAAATTAAATTAAGTTAAATTAACTATGGTTAAATTAAGTTGGGCCAAACTAATTATGGCTAAATCAAGTTAGGTTAAATTAAATTAGACTGTATTAATTATGTTTAAATTAAACTAAACTAAATTAAAATTGGCTAAAAAAATATGACTAAATTAAATTAGGAAAAATTAAGTTAGGCTATAATATTTATGGCTAAAATAAATTAAACTAAATTAAATTAGGATAAAATAAATATGATTAAATTAAGTTAGGTTAAAATATGTATGGCTAAACTAAATAAGGTTAAAATTAACAATGATTAAATTAAGTTAAATTAAACCATGGTTGAAATATGTTTTATTTTATTTTATTTTATTTTGGAATATTTTTCAGAACATGTAAATTTAATTGATTTTTTTCAAAATCAATTAATATGATAATATTAAATTTTATTATAAATAATCATAATTATTAATTAAACTTTGATTATAATTATAGTGATAATCAATTATATATATATATATATATACTCAATAGGTATTATATACTAAAATTTTATTATTTATGTTAAAATATCAATGTAAATAGGTTACATCAATTAACCTCCAAGTATATAAACATCTTAAGCTAATTATTAATTTAAGCTAGATAATAATATTAAAATCATATTTTCATTAAGTAATCATAATTATTTAAAATATCATATAGTCATCTTTGAAGTGCAAAAGAAAAGGAGTAATGAAAAACTAACAAGAAAAAAAATTAGAACAATAAGATTTCCAAGTTACAAAATGGTTTTTTTTTTTTGGGACCCCTCCCACTTTCAAACCTCATAACTTTCTTATTTTTTGTTCATTTTAAATGATTTAAAGTGCTATAGGAGCGCCACCTGAAGTCCTACAAATCACATTGAAACTCTAATAGCAACAAAAAAACATAAATTGAACTTTTTGGGTGTTTAAAAATAGGCCTTTGTAGTGTTCAGTAGTTTTTTTTGGAGTTTTTGACCCCCTTTACTTTGGGGGCCATAATTTTTTCATTTCTAATATGTTTTCAACAATTCTTAATATGTTAGATGCACCAACAGGAGGGCTTCAAGTTTGTTTTGCACACCAAAAGCAACAGAGCCCTCCCCTAGTTGGTATAATCTAATACAGTAATTGCATATAATATGCAACTAGGTTGGTTTATGAGGTTTGCAATGGAATGTTTTAACCCATATCCTTTGGCTTTGAATTCTATTTGGCTCAATATATAAGTAGGAGAAATAGCTATGTAGTAGCCAAATATTAAGTGCCATTGGGGATGAATGAATGAAGAAAATTTGACCTTCATGAAATGGTTAAATTTAAAAATAAAATCGAATTATTTTAAACCTACCTATATAACCTAAGCCTAACTACTTTTCAACCTACTTGCATACCTAAGTAAGCCTATTTAATAGGGTTTAATTATTACCTACCTACCTACGCACCACTTGTCAACATCTTATTAGCCATAAATCGGACGATTTAAATTTCATTGATTAATATTTAAAATTTTAAAAATAGGCAAGCTTTGATTGCCACGTGTCACCATATAATTGGTGTTAAAATGAACACGTGTCAAATGTTAAATGAACATTCCATGGTGTGCCACGTGTCATCATCCTAATGGCAAAAGTTTTAATGATTGAGATTCATCCAATGAATTTTTAATTTTGAAAACACAAAAGATTTAAATAGTGACATGTGTCCACAAACTAGTTGTTTAATTTTTAAATATGTGTCATATTTTGATTAGTTGCATTGTAGTTGCAAAGAGAGTTGCACATAAGGTGTAACTACACTTGGATTTGTATGTATGTATGAACATGTATATTAACACTGTATATACATGTTGCATACATAATGTCACATGTAACTAAATGTCATGTGCAACTTGTCTTATGTAACTACATAAATTTGTAGTTATATGTGTCACATGCAATTGAATTTTAGTTACAAGCGACAATTGCAAAACCCAAAATTTATAGTAGTGACAAGGTGCATTTGGAGACATACTATAGTCATCAACCAAGGAGTGTTGTAGTGGATCAAAGCACAAAAATTGAAGATAGTTGGACGGACGTTAACTGAAGATCAATAATCGATGAAACTAAGTTTGGGAATTAATGCAAAACCATAGATGGTGAAGACTAATGCATAGTTGGAAACAGACAAAGTGTTGGAACTAGAGTAGTTGTTGAAGGAATTTTAAAATGTTTCTGCATGGACATACAAAGATTTGAAAGGGATTCCACCACAGTTGGCACAACACAAAATTGAGTTGGACACTACTATACCATCAACACATCAAGCTAAGTACAAATTAAATCCAAATTATGTTAAAGCAGTCAAACAAGATATAGACAAGTTGTTAGCAATAGAATTTATTCAATAGGTAAAAAAGGCTACATGGTTGTCACCCATATTTGTAATACCCCCAAAAAATGGCAAATTAAAAATTTGTATAAATTTCAAAAAAATAAATGCAGCCACAAAAAAAGATCCATACCCATTACCTTTCACAAATGAAGTGTTGAACATAATAGTAGGGTATGGGGGTTATAGACTGGGAGGCTTTTATATGGAAGGTGATGTTGTTTGGAATGAAAAATGGACCTCCAACATATTAAAAAGTTGTTACCAAAACATTTAAAGAATATTTGCACAATTTATGAAAATATTTCTAGATGATTTTACAATGTCTAATGACATGGAGAACCATCTATAGAAGCTCAAATTATGCTTTCAAAAGTGCAGAGAATATGGCATTAATTTTAATATAGACAAATGTGCATTTATGGTATTTTAAAAGATGATATTGGGTTTTATTATTTCTAAAGAAGGGAGACTACTAGATTTAAAGAAGATATAAGCAATAATAAACATGTAACCACCCAAGAATCAACAATAGATTCAAGTATGCGATGGGATGGCATAATTTTAAAGATGTTTTATCAAAAAAATTGCTATTATTATGGCACCTATCACTAAACTGACCAAAAAGACTAAAGAATGTTAGAAGGCTTGGGATTGATCAAACATAAGTATATTGAAACATCAATATTGATATCACCAAACTGGCAAATGGAGTTTCATGTTCATACATATGCATCCTTGTTAATTGTGGAGCCGATGTTGTTTTAAAATGTAACACAGAAGAATGATTAATCAATATTATATATTTATAGGTTTTTGAACAAAGTAGAATAGAATTATACCACAACAAAACGAGAGGTTGTAACAATGGTTCTTGTTTTGCATAAGTTTAAACATTATTTATTGGGCAATAAATTTGTATTTTATGTAGATCATGTGGCATTAGTCTATTTGGTCAACAAACCACAAGTTTTAGGGAACATAGTTAAATGGTTGTTATTGTTCCTAGAATATGATTTCACAATTAAATCATTATTAAGTAATTAATAATGTTAGTATAAATATTATTTTGATTTCAATAGATTTTTAATAGCTTTGATTCCTTATAATGTTGAAGAATTAAGAATATCATAATATGAATTAATTTTGAATAATAATAAACATACTTATTAATATTAATTATTAATTTAGTTTAGCCATTACCTATAATATTTAAGTAATGATATTATCATATTAATTAATTATGTTTTTTTATTTAACTGAATTTAAATTTTCTATAAAAAAATCCAATTAAATTTTAAAAAAGTTTTACTTGCCAAATTTTGTAAAAATATATTTAACAAATAAAATTTGAAAACTTGCAATACATATTAAAAACCATGGTTAGTTTAACATAATTTAATTTACCCATAATTAATTTAGCCTAATTTAATTTATCCATGTTTATTTTTAGCCTAATTTAATTTAATTTAATCTAACCATAATTAATTAATCTAATTTTTTTACTCATAATTAATTTAGACTAATTTATTTTAGCCATAATAAGTTTAACTTAACTTAGTTTAGCCATGCTTAGATTGATTTAACTTAATTTAGCCATGATTAGTGTAGCATAATTTAATTTAACTTAATTGAATTTAGCCATAATTAGTGTAACCTAATTTAATTTAACCATGGTTAGTTTTAATTTAATTTAATTTAGCCATAATTAGTTAAACCTAACTTTATTTAGCCATATTTAGTTTTAGTTTAATTTAATTTAGCTTAATCTAATTTAGCCATAATTAGTTTAACCTAACTTAATTTAGTAATGGTTAATTTAACTTCATTTAGTTTAGCCATTATTAGTTTAACTTTATTTAATTTAACTATGGTTAATATAATAGAATAGAATTTAATTTAATTTAATTTAGCTATAATTACTTTAACCTTATTTAATTTAGTTTAATTTAGTTTTGCCATAATTAGTTTAACCTAACTTAATTTAGCTATGGTTAGTTTAGCCTAATTTAATTTAATCATAATTAGTTTAACCTAGTTTAATTTAACCTACGTTAGTTTAACCATGGTCAATTTAATGTCTTAATTAGTTTAGCCATGGCCAATATTATTTTTTAATTAATTTAGCCAAGGCTAGTTTAGGTTAGCCTTAGTTAGCATGGGTTTAGCCTATGTAGACATATTAAGTATATTAATTTAAGTATGTATTAATTTACACCATTATTTTTATTACACATGTCCATGTTGTACACATTTAGTTGCATGTTAATGCACACAGAACCATATAGCCCAAAAATTATACAGTCCCAAATTTGTAGTTGCAAACGACATGATTTTTATTAATGATTACTACCCAAGCAAAAGCTCCCCAATTTGTTACGAAGGCTATTTTGCATCTATCCTCCAGTGCTATGGAGATTTGGTGATATCTAGAATATCCATCTAAAAAGGAATAAACATCATGCCTTATAATTATATTCAAAATTTCATTTGTGAAAAATAAAAGGTATTGTCACAACCCTACTTTGAGAAATGATGAGGATGAAATTCACATTCTCGAAATGGGGACTTGGGAGTCCTCCGAGACTCCCAAAACTTCAGAGGTCAATTAAAGGGGTCAAAACACCTTGCATTGGGGTATTTTTTATATCATTGAAAAGCTATCGAAGTGTAGATATTGAAAATGGGTTTGCATAAACCATTTGGACATTTTTAGCACACATTATGGCAAAAAGAAAGGCTGAGAGTCAAACTGGCAATTTGACTCCCGAGCACTAAAAGTTGGGAATCGACTCGACCCCAGTGCGTGTAGGTGTAGTGCGATACACCGTTAGAAAGCTCTCGAGGATAGTTACAAGTTTTTTTCAAACCTCATCTTATCAATGAGGACATTGACCTTTTCTTCTAGTGGGGGAGAGTGTTGCAACCTTACTTTAAGAGAAGGTGAGGATGAAACTCACATTCCCGAAATGGGGATTTGGGAGTCCTCCAGGACTCCCAAAACTTCAGAGGTCGATTACAGGGGTCAAAACACCTTGCATTGAGGTATTTTTATATCATTGGAATGCTATCAAAATGTAGATGTCAAAATGGGTTTGCATGGACCATTTGGACATCTTTAGCAAACGTCATGGCAAAAAGAAGGGCCAAGAGTCAAACTGGCAATTTGACTTTCGACCACTAAAAGTTGGGAATCGACCCGACCCCGGTGCGTGCGGGTGTAGTGCGATACATTGTTAAAAAGCTTTCAAGGAGAACTACAAGTTTGATTTAGACCTCATCCCAATCGGAGGTCAGAACAAAGAGTTATGACCTTGCAAAGTCCCAAGAGTCCAAACTGAGACAGTTTCGAGACTCTTCTTTAGGAGTCCCGGGACAAAATGCCATTCGGATGTAGGTGTTGTGGAGAGATGGAGAAAATACTATATGGGGGAAGGTGGTGGCTTCCCCTGAATTCGGGCCGTGGTGAGTCTTGTGAGTCCAGAGTTGCTCGTGGCTTGTCCTAACACTGAAGTTGCCCTAAAAAGTGAACTAACCAATTTGTTGATTGGTTTGATGCAGGTTTGAATAAGTATTTAAAGCTTGTCACTCTTCCTAGTCCCATCCTGGAGCTTCAGCTCTATCCCTTTTAGTGCTGAGGGCTAGGAGCGTGCCTTGAGTTCATCACAATTCCGTTGTTTAAGTAACTTAAACCCACCTTGGGTCTAATTAAGAACTTGGGAGCGCGTCACTTGGTATCAGAGCTGCGGTAGAGCTCATTCATTTCTTGGGAATTTCGGATGGCACCCAAGAAGAATCGTAAGCAAGCACAAGAGACCATGTTGGAAGAACCCATTGGAGATCGAATAGTCCCACTGGAATTAATTGGGGAGGAGGAACTAAGAACCTAGGAGGACCAAGATGAGCCCGAAAGTGAAGAGGAGCAACGGAGCTCGGTCCTATTCACCTAGGAATAATTGGAAATCCTCCTCAAAATGAATAGGCCCGACTTCAGTGAGTTGGTTGCAACCCTGAAAGGAAGATCATCCAAGAATGCGTGATTTCAACTGGCCAAACTTGGGAATTTCAATGGTGTTCGTGATCGAAAGGTTATGGCTTGGCTTGCCGAAATGGAGGATTATTTACATGTTGCCAAGGTTGGATGACATTTAGCCGTGGAGCTTACCTAGTCTTACTTGAAAGACTATGTCGCCACATGGTGGAGGACATTGAGACAAGAGGAGGGGAAAAACCATGGTTACACTTGGGAATTCTTTAAGGAACATGTTGAATTCGAATTTGTTCCAAGGGATTCCGAATACATTTCGAGGTGCAAACTCCACGACCTTTTGAATGCCACAAATGACAATTTGTGGCAATATGTGAGGGCTTATTCCGAACTCATGCTTGAGATCCGACACATGCATGAACTAGATTTCGTGTGCCAATTTGTGATAGGGCTTCCAACTTGGGCCAAGCGTAAGCTTAAGGAAAATTGGCCCTCTTCACTATCTGAAGCCATCATGAAAGTGGAAGGCTTTTCAGATGTGGGACGGGGTGAAAAATTCGGGTTCAAAAAGGACAACAAGTTCCTTCACAAGAAGCCATGCCATGAGGGAGAATGGAACTAAGGGTAAGGAAGCCCAAGGAAGGAAAAACCTAAACAATTCCAAGGTTCGGGGTTCAAGCCCAAGGGAAATTTTGTGAACAAAAGGGTTCCCTTCAAAGGGAGCCAACCCAAGGGAGACATTATTAGGAAGCTTAAGGGAGCATGCTTCAACTGCAACAAAATGGGGCATTATTCCAAAGATTGTCCCAAGTCCAAAGCAGGGAATGGGGGCTCTAAGGTAATTACCTTCGATGCCAACCTAGCCCAAGCTGAATGTAATCGACTCATTTCTTTGAAAGCGAAGATTGCTAAGTGGAATGTGTTATGTCTTTTGGACACATGGGCTTTTCACAACTTCATAACTCGAGAAAGCGCCGAAAGGATGGAGCCCCATTTGGAGGAGCTCAAGGCACCCATTGAGGTGCACTTCGCGGATGGGGTTCCCCATCCCATTACGTTACAATCAAAGGAAACAATGTGCTCATAGAAGGGCACAATAGACTAGTTAGAATCCCGTCCAAAAATGAGATTGTATAGGTGAAGGCACACGAAATGCCTTGTGTGGGTGGATCAACCATCCATTTTATGTTAAGAAAAACATGGGAAAGAGAATGCGTGGGAGGTTACGCATGTTGTGTGTGATGCGGGTGTTGGATGAGTATGAGCCCAAGGAAGCCGCTAACTTGGTGACTTCCCCGAATTACATTAAGTGAGTCTTGGATGAATTCCCGGATGTGATGCCCGAAGAGTTACCCGAGGATTTGCCCCCGAAAAAACGAATTGATCATGTAATCGAAGTGATGCCAAGAGTGGCACCTTTCGCCAAGGCCCCATATCGAATGAGCCACAAAGAGTTGAAAGAATTTAAAGTTCAATTCGAAGAACCCCTCATAAAAAGATACATTAAACCTAGTAAATCACCATATGGGGCACTCGTCCTTTTTGTTCACAGGAAGGATGGGACGTTGAGTATATATGTGTGTGGATTAGAGCCCTCAACAAGGTGACGGTGAAAATCCGATACCCATTACCTTGGATTGATGATTTCTTTGACCGACTCTCGGGAGCTAAAATGTTTAGTAGGATTAACCTACGTTCAGGGTATTACCAAATTTGAGTTATGAAAGGGGATGAAGAAAAGACCATTTGTCACACAAGGTAAGGCTCATACGAGTTCTTGGTGATGCCTTTTGGGCTCACCAATGCACTAGCCACATTTTGCATTCTCATGAATGACATTTTCCGAGAATGGCTTGATGACTTCGTCATCGTATACATAGGTGACCTTTTAATCTATAGCGGCTCTATGGAGAAGCATGTGGAGCACCTTCAAAAGGTGTTCCAAAAGTTAAAGGAAAATAAATTGTATGCCAAGTTTGAGAAATGTGAATTTGGGGTGATGGAAGTGGATTTCCTTGGGCATAGGATCACGCAAGAAGGTTTGAAGATGGATGATCACAAGGTGAAGGCAATCTTGGATTGGGAACCACCTAGGTCGGTTTCGGCCTTAAGATCCTTTTTAGGATTGGCCTTCTACTATCGCAAGTTCATCAAGAACTTCGCAAAAATAGTCGCACCTTTGATAAACCTTTGGAAGTCCTCCGAAACTTATGAATGGAATGAGGCATGCAATGGGCCCTTTGAAACCTTGAAAGGCATTTTGGTGAAAGCGCCGATGTTAAAGTTATTTTACTTTGACAAAGATTTTAAGATCCATTCCGATGCCTTTGACTTTGCGATTAGAGGAATCCTAATGTAAGATGGAAGGCTAGTGGCATTCGAGAGCAAGAAGTTGAGTGAAATGGAGTGAAGGTGGTTAACACATGAGAAGGAAATGTGGGCGATCATACATTGTCTCAAAACTTGGGGCCATTACATAGGCTCCAAAGATGTGGTGGTGTGGACCAACAATGTAGCATTGAAATACTTTGCCACTCAACCAAAGTTGTCATCAAAACAAATGAGATGGCAAGTCACATTGGCCTGTTCAATGTGGACATTCGACATAAGCCCGGGAAGGAGAACATGGTGCTTGATGCTCTTAGTTGAAAACACTAATTTAAAGTGGTGTATGTGTGGCAAACGGAACTTTAAAAGCAAGTTCGATTAGCAAGCTGGCGTGACGAATTCGCCAAAGAAGTGAAGCAAAAAGTTCAAAAGGGAATCAAGTCACATTTCCACCTATGAAATGGACTATTGTGGTATAAGCAAAATCAGCTCTATATTCTAGAGGGGGGGATGAGGGATGTGTTCTTGAAGGAGTGTCATGATGGGTTGCTTGCGGGCCATGGTGGTGCAAAGCGCACCACAACATTCCTTAAGAAATCCTATTATTGGCCTAACTTGAAAGACAATGCAGAGGAGTATGTAAAGATTTGCTTGACATGCCAACAAAATCGGACACTTAACAAAAAGCAAACAGGATTATTGCGACCATTATCGATTCTTGAAAGGCCGTGGGAAAGTGAGTCCATGGATTTCATGGTTAGCTTGCCACCATCAAGGGGTTTTGATGCCATCATGGTGGTGGTTGATTGATTTAGCAAGATGGCACATTTCATTCCCACTAGGGACAGTGCCATGGCCCAAGAGATGGGAAGGTTGTTCTTCACACATGTGTTTAAGCATCATGGCCTCCCAAAGGACATAGTTTTCGATCAAGACCCAAAGTTCACGGGCAAGTTTTGGTGAGCCCTATGGAAGTGCATGGGGTCAGAACTCAAGATGAGCACATCCTTTCAACCCCGAGAGGGTGAACTTGGTCATCCAACAATTCCTAAGGAATTATGTGGTGGCAGATCAACAATATTGGGTGAACCATTTAGAGTTGGTCAAGTTTTGCTACAACAATTCGGAGCATTCGGCAATGGGGGCCACCCCCTTTCAAATGGTGACGGGCAAGTCACCGATTGTGCCCACAACTTGGGTCGAGCAACCCCCAAGTGATGCAAGTGATGCAAGCGAGGAAGTGCCCATGGTCACACAACTTGATGAAGAGAGGCGATGCTTGTGGGAAATGGCAAAGGCCAACTTGAAAAAGGCGCATAAGAGGTACAAGGATTTTGCAAATAAGTCCTTACGAGAGGTGAAGTTCCAAGAAGGGGATGAAATGTGGTTGAACATCAAGAATTTTCGATTGCCAGAAGGTTTGAGTCACAAATTCTTGAGCCCATATGCAAGCCCATTCAAAATGTTGGAAAAAAAACTTTTCGACACTTACAGGTTAGAACTATTGAAAAATCTTAGAGTTCACCCCACATTTCATGTTTATCTTTTGAAGCCAGTTGCCTGCAATGCCTCAAGGCCTAATTGGGAGCACAACTCAAGGCCCTCACCATACTTGGTTCATAATGAACCAGAATTTGAAGGGGAGGTTGTGCTCAAGTTAAAGCAACTAAAAGAACGAGAGCGAGAATACTTAGTTAAGTGGAAAGGATACCATCCAATAGAGGCATCTTGGGTGAATGAATTCGATATGGAACATGCCTAAAAAGCCATAGAGGAATTCCACACTAGATCGGCAAAAAAAAGACATAGAATCTGATGAGGACATCACCTTTCTTTTAGTGGGGCAGGGAGTCATAAAATGTACCACATCAAGTTGCAAGTGAAATAAAGGCCAAAAAAAAAAAAACTTCCAAAAGATTGCATCACGAAAATAATATATAAATACAAATAGTGTTGTCAGGTTAGCATTGGACAAATGGAACTTTCTTGCGTAGGCCCAAATCAAAATTGGACTCCTACCTTAGGGTTAAAAGAAACCTTGACCCCAAAAGAGGAGGCAAGCAAGGTGAGCTTGCAGGGACATGCACAAGTTTTAAGTGCATCCCAAAGGGTTGGTTGGTAGTGGCGACCAATGCGGGAAGTCATGACCCCGTTTGTGTACTTTAATCGTGTAGTTTGGGACTTGGGTTTTTGCAAAACCCAAATGTCACTTTTTGTACCTCGATAAACAAACCTTTTAGTTAAGGTTTGATTGTTGTGATCAAGGCGCAAGGTGGAGAAAGGAATCATGTCAAGTAGCTTAGGTCAAGATTAGACTTGACTTGAGTTCCTCATGAGGGGAAGGTTGAAATAATGGCTTCCCAAATGAGGGCTTCGTCAATTAGGCTAGTTTAGGTCATTTAACACAACAAAGGTTAAGGGTTTTTCTTATGAGATACCCTTGGACTTGTTAAGAGAATGTTGGAAACTTGGGGACGCCTAAGTTAACTTGAGGCAAGGTCCTGTCGCAAAAGTCAGTGTTTAATGGCCAAGGATCCAAAAGAAAACAATTGTGATTTTCGAAAAAAAATTTAAATGTCAATGAAGACATTGACCTTTTCTTCTAGTGGGAGAGAATGTTGCAACCTTACTTTGAGAGAAGGTGAGGATGAAACTCACACTCTCGAAATGGGGATTTGGGAGTCCTCCAAGACTTCCAAAACTTCAGAGGTCGATTACAAGGGTCAAAACACCTTGCAGTGGGGTATTTTTTATATCATTGGAAAGCTATCAAAATGTAGATGTCGAAAATGGGCTTGCATGGACCATTTGGACATCTTCAGCAAACGTCATGGCAAAAAGAAAGGCCAAGAATCAAACTGGCAATTTGACTCTCGACCACCAAAAGTCGGGAATCGACCCAACCCCGGTGCGTGCAGGTGCAGTGCGATACATCGTTAAAAAGCTCTCAAGGAGAGCTACAAGTTTGCTTTAGACCTCATCCCAATTAGAGAACTGAGCAAAAAGTTATGACCTTGCAAAGTTTTGGGAGTCCAAATCGGGACAGTTTCTCCTTGGGAGTCCCGGGACAAAAAGCCATTCGGATGTAGGTGCCGCGGAGAGATGCAGAGAACACTATATGGGGGAAGGTGGTGGCTTCCCTTGAATTCGGGCCGTGATGAGTCTTGTGAATCCAGAGTTGCCTGTGGCTTGTCCTAGCAGTGAAGGTGCCCTAGAAAGTGAACTAATTAACTTGTTGGTTAGTTTGATGCAGGTTCGAGTAAGTATTTAAAGCTTGTCATTCTTCTTAGTCCTATCCTGGAGTTTCAGCACGCCCCTCTACCCCTTTTAGTGCTGAGAGCTAGGAGCATGCCCTGAGTTCGTCATAATTCCGTTATTTGAGTAATTTAGACCCAGCTTGGGTTTAACTAGGAACTTGGGAGTGTGTCAGGTATGGATCTTTTTTCGTAGTTGGATTTGTTTACTGTTGTTTTTAAACACTGTGGTATTTAGTAGTGTTTTTTTTTTTGAATCTAAGCAAATTTTGCATTATTCTGAATATGATGATTGGTAGTCATTTTAATTCTCTTTGGTGCAGAATGACATGGTTTAATGATTTAAGGTATTTTGCCTTCAGAAGGCATCCTCTGTGCATCATCCTTCTCAGAAGTGTTACGTAGATTTTTGTAATTCTATAGTTGTGTTATTGTTATGACATTTTACAAAATGGCTAATAAATTATGATCATCTTCTAAATTTTATAATGTTGATTTATTTTTTGACTAAATTTACTCCAAACTTATTCTTTTGGTAATAATATGGGTTGACAAATGTGTTTGATTTTGGAGTCACTGGTTTGCATTACATGAACCTTGTCTGCCTGTTATATTTCAGTATTAATCACCATCATTGGTGGTATATTATGTTTAATTTTATTTTCCATTTTGGTTTGGTACACTCTTTCAATTACAAAAACATGTTCTTCTAGATCTTCAATCTATTGTATAGTTTCAACATATTGTGGAAATATTTGTTCAACTTCATCATTGTCAAAGTTTTCATCCCACTCTTCATGTTTGTGATGGTATTAAGGTGAAGTAGATTGCGAAATAAAGCTTCTGTTTATGGATCTTGTCTCCATACCTCAAATTTTTTTATGCATATGTAGTATCTCCTTAGATATGTATAGATTACCATACGTGTCTTTGGGTTTACAAACTCATTTTTATTCTTTCCTATTCCTTTCCTTGTAGATTTATAAAGGTAACCTTGATTGCACTGTCTCCCAATCCATTTTGTTCAACATGCAAAGGTTTTGCCTTCATTGGTAGCCTTGCTCGAACATTGGGTCGCCCCATCACTTTGCTAGTGAATTTTTCTCGAAGTTCCATAACTTCCACAAATGATGTTTTGTACATTATAAGCCATTCCTTGGTCCTCGGTATTTTTGGCATATATATATATATATATATATATATTTTTAGAGTATGAAATTGTGTTGCATCATTTGCATACTATAATATTTCCTCTATTACATTTTTTAAAAATTATGTTGAATGGCTACCTAATTTAATTATTTCTGCAAACTTCGAGTCACTACTCAATTTATGTTTATTGCCATTCTACCACTATTCCTTGGAAAAAAACATTGCCACAAATTTCAATATTTACAACATTTGTTGCTCATATCTAATTCCTAACAAATTTTCCTTACCAATTATGAGTTTATAGTTAAGAAAATAACATAAAATTTTGCACAATAACCTTTTTTTACCTATTGCTAAACAATAACATCAAAGCAATTCATTCAACCCAAAATCTAATTCTAAATTCATTATAGGGATGGTCACCAAATGGTAAATCTTAATATTCTAACATTATTTTAATTTTTGTTTTTGATTTTGCAATATATTGAATTTTAGTCATAAACTCTATACTTAAAATCCCTACATAATCCATAATGGCTTTCAACAACATTTCCACAACCAAAGTATCTACACAATTGTGAATATATCATAATTTTTTCACAATTTTACTCATATTGATATAAAAGAAAAACAATAGATCATGGAAAAATATAGAAAAATTAAAATAAAAGGGAAATAATTTAATAACTTTGTGTTCATCATCAAAACTATTTTATCCCTCAAAACTACTAGTATGTTCTATTTCTACTCTTTGTTCCCAAAAAAAACAAAATAGTTAGAAAAACCTTTTTTAGAAATTTCCATAACCTCTTCTAATCCTCAATTTTCCCGCCTTAAATTAATTTGAATTCCACCTCAACAATCTTAATCTCACGTACCATGTTTCTACTAAACTAACATTGTCCAACTTGTCCAAGAATAGACATCATAACACCTTTTCCTTATCCTCATACATCCCTATCTGCTTGATTGTTATAGTATAGTCTTAACCTTAACATAATCTATTTCAATTTTAAGGTCCCATAGTGATTTAAGCCAATGAATTGCACCTTGGATTAGTGTAAACATCATTGGATGTTTGAAAAGGTTGGCATTTATATATGTTCTAAGAAAAAAATTGCAACATTTCAACTATGATGCCATTTTCAAGAAGATAATGTAATATCTACCTTCCAAGTTTGACAGAGAGGTCATGTTTGAATTACCACCAACAAAATAAGTTAGGGGCATGGCAAGTCTAATGCAAGGCACAAATAAGTGACATGATAATCATCCTTGATGTAAATTTAAGGATTATAAATATCAAGAATGGTGATGGTTTGCCATTTAAACATTCATTATGTGTTGGCCATGTCTCTTGCCAAAATTTATAATGTGACTATTACATGAAATATAATGCATGCAATGAAATTTATTGCCAAGGAATTGTTTAAAATGCATTGGAAGAAGGAGAATAATTGTCAATTTATACAACCTTTATGTGCAGACATTCTAAATTTTTCACCAATTTGCATTGCAAGGTGCTTGCTAAGAATGTACTATGTATTACATCATTCCAAAACCATGACACGAGCTTGCATCCACCTTGGGACCCATGAACATCCATATAAAGGGGTGAAAATGTGGTCTTTAAACATTACCATCTTTAGGAAGGCAATGTTGAGGGAACAAGTTCCATTTCTCATTATTCCTAATAAGAATTACTATCATTTACTAATTTTACTGTAATTACTCAAATAATTAACGAGTTCATGCAAAAAGGAAAAAAAAAAGGGTAGGGCTTATCATTTAGGGACAGACTTACCATCCTAACTATAGGCCATTCCAGTAGTGTAAAAAGAAGGAAGTATAGAAAGAAAGCAAGCAAGATAAAAAGGACCAGGAAGTAGCTACCCTTCGTATCTCTATAGTACTTTTACTGCATTAGAAGGGTGTCCAATGGGTTTGTAAGCCTTCCATAGTTCATGTCTAACCTTCATAGTGCATGTAGATCTTCTGGTGGTGCTATCTATCGTCTATAATCCCATGGCAAGCCTTCCCAACATTGCACATCCTCTGGGACTATTGCCTAATTGCTACACTCTTATGGCAACATGAGACTTCTTGCTCCAAAGGCTAAAACCAAACATACATGCTTACTACTTTTATAGAAGAAATGCATAACTATTATTAAAAATGTAACAAAACATTATGTAAACTTAATTAAAATATATTATCTACTGTCATATCGTAATGGAATAAATTCATACAAAACACATTAAGATCCTTCACCCCTTTTCCATTGAAATGACACAAGTACAATATAATTCCAAACTCCTTTCCCTTTTTTAATGTTACACATACAACACTTTTCCAAAAACAAGCTTCATCACCCCAAAAAAGAACTACAACCACATCAAATGGATTAATAAAATCCCCCAAGTCCTCTTCTCATCCTCATTCTCCACAAAACCACACAAGGCCCATATTGACTTTATAAAAATAGGTCTTTATCTTAATCCTTCCTATAAATCTCCTAGGTGATTGGGTGGATTACAACCAAACACTCATAAATATGAACTAATTAATCCCATTAGCTTCATCCATTTGGTAAAGGATGGTAAGCCTACCATTAGTAACTACTAATTATTAAAATGCTTATGGCACAAACTAGTTTAGGGATTTTTGCCCCATAATAATCCAATTGTTTGAAGCCTTTCTAGAAAGAACAAAGAAATGGTACATGATTTAATAAGAGGCAAGAATATGATAAGACACCCACTATCACCCTTTTAGCCATTGCCATGTTGACTAGTAGTAAGGTATTTATTACATTTAAGATTATTGGGCATGAGATGGATCACAACCCAAGTTGCAAGGGGAGGAATTTGATTTGTTGTAGGAAGAGTTCTCCCTTTTGAGATCTCCAAACATTTGAAACCAAATGAACAATCTAAGATTTGGTAATGAAAGCAAAGGCTCCATTGATCAAACCTTGGAGCTCAAGAGGTGATGTCTTTACAATTACATCCAATATAACATTTTCCATGGGCAAGGTA
>Ga0116231_10009298_pt1 | contig 16670 bp, 15 predicted proteins | sample S1TSphgellanicum_2_FD_89695 | JGI IMG/M metagenome (GOLD analysis project Ga0116231, IMG submission 89695) | Host-associated microbial communities from peat moss isolated from Minnesota, USA - S1T2_Fd - Sphagnum magellanicum MG | ecosystem: Host-associated > Plants > Peat moss > Unclassified...
ATTAGTTAAAAAAATAGTGTTTGTTGAGAGTTGTATTGGTGTTTTGGGGGGGGGGGGGGGGGGGGGGGTGGGGTGGGGGGTGTGGTCACACTAATATAAGCCACAACAAGTGTAGCAAATGCTTGATTTTTCATAACATTTTAAATTGATAATTTAATCTAGAGTTGAAATTTTTGGATTTACATATATAACAACATTCATACTATATCATGATAATATTTGAATAAATTTGAATTTAATCTAACCAATTTAAAATAGACTAAAAGATTTCTAAAACATTGTAACCAATGGTTTTAAATAGTAAAAGGACTTATACAACGATTTGATTTTTTTTAAATGAAAATTTGAAATAAAAAAAAATATAAACCTTAACATCTAATAGTATATAAAGAAAATTTTAAGGATTTTGTTTTTGAATTTTTTATTATTAAAATATGCCAAGAATATTTCAAGAATAAATGGTCACCAAAAAGGTGATTGTGGTTCCTTTTATCATGTTTGCACCCTAGGGAAAATAATTTCAAGATTTATGTGGAAGGTTGGGAGTTATTTGCAACCAAAGTTGTAGATGGTAGGGGCAAGAACCAACAAATAATTGGTGCTTGAATTTTATTTTTATTTTTATTTTATATTAGTTTGAATATACTGGAGTTCAAATTTAGCACAAAGACATTATAGATATATTTTCACTTTGTTTCAAATGTTTAAAGTAGTGGAAATGTAGAAGTTATCATTAAAAGGTGTTATAAATTATTGAACTAGTAACTTGTTATTAATGATTATGTACATTCTTATTGTTTTCCTTTTCTTTTCCAAAGGTTGTGTTATTTATCCTTTTAGATTATTACGATTTCCATTCTCCTTGTTTGTTCCATTGTCTATCGCCATGTTTTCCATCATCACCATCACCATTTTATGACTATCTCAATGATTATTTTTAGCATTTTGCCAACCCATGATTTTAGTAGCCATTTATTCACATGTTGTCATATCCATTCTTCATTAAACTTATTAGTCAATGAATTATAAATTTACTAAAAAAATGGATATGAAAATATCACATTTCAAAAAAAAATTATGGTTATGTGTGTTGCAAATATAAAACAACAACGCACACAAAAACTATTTATGAGCACATTGGTAAAAAATAAGAAGCTTAACCATAATCTCAATCATATAAGAAAAACATGAATTATTTTGACATGATAAGAAGTGTTCAAATGGTATTTGACTTGTCATTTGAAACACTTGGAACATGTAAATAGATGAATGAGGTTATTTTGCAACGTCATAATTTAAACCATGATGGAATGTGAACAATATCATTATTGAAAAAAGGGCATTTTGCAATTGGCTTTGCAACTTAGTTTTTGAGTTCCAATGACCACTTGCAACTTGTGTATTTATATGTTGTGAGTGTTAACAAACAAGTTGCATGAGTTGCAAAGTTGCAACTCATCGTATATACAACATAACTCATTGCAACTTTGTCAAAACAATTCATTTTTAACTATTATGTGATTCCATTATAACTACACCTATGATGTCATGTTGACGTCATTAATTGTCGTCCATATATTAAAATATGTCACATGGCACTATGAAAATTTTTGGACATAAAAGTTCTTTTCTTTTCAAAATATTGATATCCATTGTCCATTATGATTATTAATGATGGTTCGAGATTGTGACAGGTGGCATAATAAAAAAATTGTCACATGACATATTAATTATATTTTGGAATATATATATATATATATTAGTAATGACGTAGGTCATTGTTAAAGGGTGAAATTGTGGCCTTTGATCATTACCATCCTTGAGGGGGTAAGACCATGGGGCAAGGTTGACACCTTATTACTCCACAAAAATAACTACCCTCCCTAACTTACTTTATTACAATTATTCAAGTAGTAAGTAAAAGGTCATACAAGGAAAAATAAAGAAGATAAGGGTCTACTGTCAAACCATCCTTCTTATAAGTAATGTAATCCATGGAGTAAGGAGTAGAATGTAGGGAGGGGAACAATATAAGAAAGGGGGAGAACCTGAAAATGATTATTTTCCTTGATTTTATAATACCTTCAACTCCCTTGGATATTATTTAAAGGGTTTGCAAACCTTTTTATCACTAACATTTTTCCTCCTTTGTGCCTACTAGTTCTCTAGTGGCTTTGCTTACCACCTGCAACCTTTGAAAAGTCCCTCCACTATTTTATACTATTTGCAACCAGCTATTTTCCATCTTAGCTCTTGCCTATTACTTATAATAGTGCCTTCTAGCCTACAGGAAGAAACTCACTAGTCCATTCCCCCTAATTTTCACCACCAAGGACTTACTATTACCCTCCTATGGCAGTCAATGGCTCAGTGTTCCAAAAACTACCTAGTGGTTAACCCTTTACTCTCTGTCCTAAAGAAATACAAAGATATTAACTCAAAGAATCATCCTACTTACTTAACATAACCTATTCTACTTCCCACACTTAATATAATAATAATGCAACACAAGAGACTCATGTCCTTTAACCGTCTTCCATTAAAATCACACATAAAGTACATACATTTTTTTCCATCGTTCACCTCATTTTCCAAGTTTCTAATGAATCCCTCTTTCTCTCCCACTTCTTCTAGTCCTCTTTCCCACATACCACACAAAAGGCCACATTGACCCATAAAAAATAAGGCCCTTATTCTAAACCTTTCCTAGAAATTTTCTTTTTTTATTTTATGTTTTGCTTTTAGGGTTAAACTTTTTTGAGCTCATCCCAAAATGGCACATGTATTTGAATGTGAAAACATAAAAAAATAAGCCTTCTTTATATAGTTTGTAACATAGGATTCAAAGACAAAGCATATGGGTTAAATTTTTTTGTTGTTTTTTAGTTACAAATTGAATTGCAATTGAATCACAATTATAGAAAGATTTTCCCACATGTTTTGTGTTTTTTTTTTCATTATGTAAGTAATACAATTAAATTAAAAATTATATGATAATTAAATATGTAAATTAATTATTTAATATTTATTTATTTGAAATAATGATTTGGATGAATGTTTTTGTTCATATAATTAATTATCAATATAATGTATCTTATTTTATGAAAAATATTTATCTAAAACATACATTTTTGAATTAAATATATGATAAGTAGTTATTTGGATTGATTATTTGAATTCATTAACTGGTGAACAAGTTATCTGAATTAATTAGTCTAATTCAAATAATTATTTAGTTCATGAATTAGGATAATTAATATCAGATAATTAATTATTTAAATTAATCAATCTAATTTATTTTTTAGTTATTTCAAATAATTTATTATCAAATTATTAATTGTTTAAATTCATATAATTAATCACTTATCATTTGAATTTTTAAAAAACATTATTAGTTAGTTTAATAAATTAATGAATTAATTATATGAATCAAACTTATTTATAATTCATAATAATTAATTATCAGTTTAATTAATCATTAATAATAATTAAGTGAATTGCATATTAATTATTAATTAATAAATTATTTAAAAAAATAATTATAAAATATTCAATATTAAATATGAATTTGGGTAGAAAACATGAAGGTATAAATAGGCATGTCCACATGTACATCAAATCAAAATTTCAATATTATATACACAGTTATTTTAATTTCACATCTAAATTACTTATATGTATTCAAATAATTAATTAATTAAGATATTTAATGATTTGGTAATTATTGATGAATTAATAATTATCTTAAATAATCAATCTAATTAATTATGAAATATCCCCAACTTGGATAAATATTTCTTTGATTAATATTTAATAAGTAAATAGTTTTTTAGTTAATGTATAATGAATTATATGAATTACACTTATTTATTCATATTTATAGTCAAATTATTGAAACAATATTTTTTACAAAACATTATATATGTATATGTATCATTATTAAAATATAAACAAGTGTATTGTATCAATGGGAATCATAGTAAAAAATTAGTTGCAAATGTATCCCATATTGGTGGTGGAAATGTGAATATGTGGCATGATCGCATGTATGTACATTGTACAATAATTGCAACATAATTGTTGTTTTAGTGACACATTTACAATAGTTTTAAAATAATTGCCACATGTAATTTTTTAAACGTCAAACATGGTTGATTACATATGTATATATGATGTGTATAACTTATTGTATAGAAGACCCATTTTTAACTCACTTGCAATTATAATACAACTAACTGATTTTTTGATGTGACAATGTATATTTTAATACATCATATTTCTAAGGGGATAGTTGCACAATAATTATATATGAATTGTTTTTGAGTTTTAATTGCAAAGTAACATGGTTTCGAACAAACGCGATTTTTCATAGTTTAATGATGGATAATTTCATGGATTATGCACAAAAACCTAATGCTTATGGATTAAATTTGCCATGTGAATGACAAACACGTACGTGAATGATGACACAAATCATATGAATTATGACATGAAATATATATTTTTATAACAATAATTTATTATTATTTTTGGATTAATGGATGTCCTTTGTGATAATGTCTTTGCCACTACATTATCACAACCCATTTCCATTATGAGAATTTATAAACAATAATTTTTAAAAAAATCAATGCATATGCATCTATGTGAAATTATGTTAATTGAGTTTTATGGTTCAAGGTGAAGTTTAAAACCTTCAATAATGGTGTTCTTAGGGAAGAAATATCCACTTGAATAAGAATTTTTTTTTGGGAGTTTCCACATTCCATATAAGATTAGGGTATCTATATATAATGGTGGTGGGGAAAATGGTTCTAAACACATAAGGAATATATGAACATAATGCAGTTACAATGAAAATAATCAAACATTTGTCAAAAGTTTGTCATCTAGGATGTGTATGTAATATGTATCTCTTTGGTGCATGCAATGTTCCTATGATATCATATTATTCCCAAGTGTAATGGTCTAACAATGTATGTGTGTTTTTTCAAATGAAGGACATTATTTATAGTTGAAAGAAGGAAAGCAAACATTATTATTTCACGCATCCCCATGCTTGTTGAATGGTATTGATGGTATGCATTCAATTGAGACAAATTTGATGAAATGGTGTTTCACAAACACCCCTCAACCCAAATCAACTAAACAAAAATCTAAAATATAAGATGAGTCAAAAATTGGGTTTGGAATTTGTCATGACTTGGTGCCTTGTAAGAAAAACTACTCCCTTGCTGATATAGACCTACTAGCTTGAGGTGGTCCCCTTCTTGAAATGACAAGTTCCCAACAAATTCAAAGTCCATTAAAAATTTAAAAACATTTTAGCGTCCCAAAACTTTAGAACGTCATAATTCTCTAGTATGTGCAACCAAATGACATTTGTAAGTTAATTTTCTTTAGATGCCACATCAAGGTCTTGATTCAAACAATTTTTTTCCCAAATGTTTTTTCTTCAGTGGTTGAGATTTTTTTTGACAATTTTTCTTCCAAACTTTAGAAACACTTACAACTTTTGTTTTGGCATGCAAGCTCAATATGTTATAATGCTTATTAAACTATCTTTAATGACATCAAATCACTCACATCAAACATGTAATAAGGAGCAAACACTAAGCAATACAAACAAATTAAATATAATTTAATTTTCAACACAAAAGCACACATGCCTGATAGGAAATTTCAAAAAAAAAAAATCTTGTCCCACACTTAGGATGATTGTGATAAGTATGACTATGACACTAATGTTTATAAAAAAATCGGTGTGGCCCAATGGTTCATAGTGGGAAATTTGAGTTTCAAATTCTTTTGCCATCTCCATCTTCATCCCATATGACTTACATTTGAGGAAAAAAAAACAATCATTCCTAGGTTGTGATCCATAGGGAGATGCTTGTGTTCCCCAAGGAGGGAGATGCTTGTGCTCTCTATGTGTATCCCAAAGAAATAATCATGTTTCTTTGGGAAATAGTTGTGTTCCTTGGGGAAATAGGTGTTTTTCCCAGGGACAAAAATGTTGAATTGCCCTTTGGGGTTGTGTTATTTAAGGAAATGGTTGTGTTCTGGATGGAAGGTGGTTGTATTCTTCACAAAATGATGAGGAAATGGTTGTGTTGCTTGAGGGAATGGTTTTTCCTTGAGTTCTAGGTAAGGACAAATGATTTGCGAATGAAGAAAAAATGTGACATATTTATTTTCTCTCTAAGAAACTTGGTTTGACCCCTTTTTTTTCTTTTCCCTTGATGACTTGATTGAGAAGAAGGTCAAGTTGCACATTGAAAGGATATTGAGAACCACCTTCTTCTTTGGATGGTTTCTTTGGATGAACATCCACGGAAAAGTTCAATCAGGAAAGTCATCTAAGGAAGAAGATGGCCATTGAAAAAAAAAAATTGAACTCAAAACCTATTACTTGAAGAGGTGGTTCTTAACACACCATAGATCATTATTTGAAAAAAGGGGAAAGAAAAATAAATAATGCAATTTATGATGATTGGGGTCAATGATTATATTTGAAAACATCATGATGTTGCCACATTGGTGATATCCATAAGGAGATTTAGCCACATTTGGCTATAGACCAGCTATGAAAGTAAAAATTTATTAAAATCCTTATATATATTGGCTATTTGCTTGAACAATGGTAGAAACATGGTGAATTTTAAGATTTTTTTTCAAAATTTAACGATCTTTTTATAGAAGGGGATATTAGACATAACTTTTTTTTTTTTGAATTTTTTTTCACCAAATGGTGAAAATTTTCTATTTTAAAAAAAACATTGATTTGGGTATAATAAAAAAATTGACAAAAGACTTTTTAGTTTGGCACTTTTTTTGCAACAACATTGAGCCCAATGAAACATTTAATTTATTATTCCTATTTAGTGTCTATTGATACATTACACATTTGAGAATCCCAACTACAAAAATGAAAGTGGAGAGTGCCAACACACTTTTAACCTAAACTCCAAATTAATTGCACTATTAAAAAAATAAAATCCAAACAAGTATTTTTATGTATATTAAGAAGCCTATGATTGTTGTGTACTAACTACGGAATTGTCTCTTAGGAGATTCCACCATTTTGAGAGGGATTTTGCCTTTCACCCTTAGCTTCATGAGTCAACTTAGCTTTCAAATGCATACAACCAGCACATTGAGCATAGTGAGGTCTAGCAAATAGTCTACAAAGTTCATAATGATACTACATAGCATCTTTCTCACAAATGCCAATTACATCATACACTGGTTAGAACTTAGAACTGGCTCTAATAAGTAGTCTATTGATTAGATCCTTTAAATGATATAGTAGAAGCTTTCCCAAGTCCCAATTCCATTAGACAATGATCAAACATGGCTCTAGTTCAAATGGTCTACAAAGTCCAATTGATATGGTAAAATCTCTCCCTAGTACCAATTACATAATACATTACACTAGGCCTTCCAATGGCCAATTTACCTAATATATTTAACAAGGCCCTCCCGATGGCCAAATGACATATATAATACACTAAACTAGGCCTCCCAAAATCACCATGGTTAGCTAATGAACTGGAACTCAACAGAAAACTGTTTCCTGACCACTTACCATTCATCCTTCAAGGTGCACTAGTGGGTGTTGTGGCCCAAATTAGGTACCTAAAGGTGCATTCACACTTGGTGTTAGGGACTCTAGGGTTGAGTCCTGTAACACGGTGCATGGCACTTAAACCTAGTTGCCATGAAAATTTTATGTTAAGCTAGCATTCACTTAACATTGAGCTATGGCCCATTTAACATTGGGTGCCACCTAGGATGCCACCTAGATTTTCATTTAACATTGACTTAACAACAAGTGTGAATGCACCATAATACATAAACACTAAAACCTGTCGCCCTTTGTGCATCTACCTACAACTAACCTACTACCTACCTAATGGTGTGTTCAGACTTGTTGGTGTTAGGGACTCTAGTGTTGAATTCCCATACACCATGCTAGTCATTTAGGACTTAAACTTAGTTACCATGAAAACTTTGTGTTAAGTTAGCATTCACTTAACATTAAGCTATCACCATGTTTAGCACTGGGTGCCACCTAGGATGCCACCTAGATTTTCACTTTAACACTGACTTAACATCAAGTGTGAATGCACCATTAAATTATGAGCCTGAATCGTGTTGAGGAGGGACCTGCGGGCTCTCACAAACAATGAATGATTTTGATTCCCCGTGTGCAGACACAAGACAGACAGACAGACCGCAACGTGCAGGATGTCAGAGAGTTGGTTGATGGGCAAAGCTGTCATGTAGGTAAGTGTCTTCTGTTGCCCAGCACTCCCCACCAGCAGATGCTACAAACTCCACATGGATCCCTGGAGTAAGAAGACTTTGAGGTCTCATGAGCTGTGGACACAAACAACCACTGTTGGTTTGTTTTCCAGGCTTTGGTCCCCAGTTGTTTGTTTCTTTGGTGTTGCAGCAGACAGGGCAGCAGCAGCAGCAGCACTGCGGAGACGTTTGGAGCTCCGTAACAAGGGCGGTCTCAGGAGGTCTCTTTTTGGAGCAACAATGGCAAGAGAAATTATGGGGTGCACGCTCTTGTTCTTCCCTTGGATCCAGGTGATTTTGAGTCCTTCAAAAGCTTTGACATTACACTTCTGGTTTGTGTTTTTTTGAAGTTTAGCAACAATGGGTTTTGGTTCTCCAGAGCCATATATATGAGGGAGGAGTTCTCGTCGCTGGGGTGTTCCTTGCATGCCATGCCATTTTTATTGTCGTGGGTGTGTGGAAGTTTGTTTGATGGGTTGATGGGTCATTTGGGGATCTTTCTTGCACTTTGTTTTGGAGGGCTCAGAAGTCATGTCTGCCATGAAAGGCAAAAAGAATTGTATCTTTGTCAATGGAAGAAGGCAGGGAACAAACAATCTCAGGTTACCCACCAGGAACCATCCATCATCAGATCCTGATTGTGAAGTGTTTCGTTAGTAGCCAACTACAGTAATCATGTCATTATCAGAATTAGATCATGTCCCAAATCTTCTGCAACAACTTTCAGTGCAACCAGCCAGTGGGACCAGGATGCAGCTCTGATTACTACACATCAAGGCTTGATGGGTGCATGCATGCTTTGGTGAATGTGCATGGCAGAGGATGAAAACCCAAGGGCACTGGTTGTTCCTTTAAGCCTAGTGCAACCTTACAGCTCACTCCCCCTCCTTGAAGTTTAGAATGCAATAGCTGGATTTGCATGATTCTGAGGCTCCTGAATTCATCATACAGGTGCATGGAAAGCTGGCTTGCATTGAGGTTCATTCAGGATGATTTGATGGCTTGCCAAATGTCTCTATATTGGCAATGGACATAATGAAGGAAACTGGATCACACAGGAGGACTTGCAGCAGAAAAAAAATCTATTAAGAAAATACCAAGGGCTGTGGTGTTTTGGATTGTGCTTCAAGGCGACAAGTGAACATGCACCAGTGACTTACAGAAGAGATTCTTGTGGTGTTTGGGATCTATGTGTTTGACTATCAGGAAATATGTCAGCTTTAGCTCCAGCAGGGAGTCCTCCACCTATCTCTGGGGCTGGGGCTTCACCACCCAGTGGTACAGCCACAGCTCCAGCCCCAGTTGCTGTTGCCCAATCTCCTGTGCTGCCTGCTAGTCCACCTACACTACCTCCCACTCTGGGTGCTGTTCCTCCTGGTGCACCTTCTTCACCTCCTGCCCAGAGTGCCATACCTCCAACCAATGCTTTTTCTTCACCTCCTGCCCCAAGTGCTGTTCCTCCTGCTGTTCCTCCTGCTGTAGGCACCTCCCCACCCTCCCCACCTGCCCCTTCCTCTCCCAAAGTGTCACATCCCCAGCCAAATGCTCCTCCTCCTCCTCATACCACAACCGCCTCCCTGCCACATACAAATGGAACAGTTGCTTCGCCTTCATCCTCATCTTCGTTCTCACATCAAACAGAGCTTCTCATTGGAATTGCTGCAGGAGGGTTACTAGCAGTTTTGTTTCTCTCAATCTTGATGTATTGTTGCTTGAGAAAGAAGAAGACTAGGAATAATCATAGTGTGGGCACTGGTAAATGGTTACCGTATATGTCGGCACGAGATGCTGGTGCTCATAAAGCAGGTGGTAATGATTATGCTGCTGATCTATATGCATCACCATCCAACCCACAGTCAGACTACAATGTGGCAACAGTAGCAGGGTCAAGTGCTGGAAAGACCCCTCTTCTCCCACAAAGTTCACAAACTGTAGGGAACTCAACATCATATTTTGATTATGAGGAGTTGTACACTGCCACTAATGGATTTTCACCCTCTACTATTCTTGGAGAAGGTGGATTTGGTCGTGTCTACAAAGGACAATTGCTGAGTGGCAAGGCTGTTGCTGTGAAGCAGCTGACTGTGGGTGGGGGTCAAGGTGACCGTGAATTCAGAGCTGAAGTTGAAATTATCAGTCGGGTTCATCACCGTCATTTGGTGTCTCTTGTTGGTTATTGCATTGTTGGCAGCCAGCGATTGTTGGTGTATGACTTTGTTCCTAATGGCACCCTTGCTGATAATCTTCATGGTAAGCTTGCAAATTTCTGGAATCGTGCAGCATATAACTCTTATTTGTTGTATCTGCAAGAGGCTGACCAAAACAGCATATCGTTTATGGTCCCAAAAGATCAGGTATGTGAGGGGTTCATTGAGGTTTTATTTGTATTTTGGTTTCTGTAGGCAAGAAGAGAGGACTTGTCATGGACTGGGCCACAAGATTGAGAGTTGCCCTTGGATCTGCACGAGGGCTTGCGTACCTGCATGAAGATTGTCATCCCCGCATCATCCATCGTGACATCAAAGCCTCCAACATTTTGCTTGACAACAACTTTGAGGCTCAGGTAAGCTGCTGATATGGCAACTGACGTAAATCTTATAGAAGGTTTCATCCGAAACTCAATGCAAAAGTAGAATCTTTGGCAGATATGAGGAATCTTCAGGAGCACCCTTGACTTCAATTTATCTGATACTTCCTGAAATTGTGAACTGCAGTTATTCATACAGCTGTTCCTTTTATGCACAGAGTCTGTCTCTTAACTCTTGTAGTCAAAGAGGGGAATCATGTGTTAATAATCTTCCAAACTTTTGGTTGATGGTTGATAGAAACTGTGTGCTCACAGATTATTTACAAAACAAGGCATAGAAATATTGAACGATTTCCTTTAGTCTCTTTGTACAGGGAGATCCCTATGGAGATCAAGATAAAAGTGTTGATAGGAGTTTGCTGATAATGATTTCCATCTGTACACATGTTTGAACAGGTTGCAGATTTTGGACTTGCAAAAGCAGAATCAGATGCACACACCCATGTCACTACCCGTGTGATGGGAACATTTGGGTATTTGGCTCCAGAATATGCAGCAAGTGGGAAGCTGACAGAAAAATCAGATGTGTTTTCATTTGGTGTTGTGTTGCTCGAACTCATAACAGGGCGGAAACCTGTTGACACAAGACGGCCACCTGGGGAGGATAGCTTAGTCGAGTGGGCCCATCCACTGATGAAGCTTGCATTGGAAGATGGGAATGTGGAACAGCTTGTGGACCCAGAGCTTGGAAATGATTATGACAAAAATGAGATGTTCCGTATGATTGAAGCTGCAGCTGCTTGTGTATGCTATACTGCATCCAAGCGCCCCAAAATGTCACAGGTCAGTCAAGTGATCGACCTCAAGACACAATCCCAACTTTTGCCACCATGGACTCTACATGGACAAGTTTCTGGAAATAATTGTGTGTCATTAACCTTTCAGTCTCTTCTGTTTTTTAGGGTTGAGTTTGTTTTCTATCCCTTTGTCTGCTGATATGTTGTCAGAATTGAAATCTCTATTACCTTGTTATTGGGTCATCTCTCAATTCTCTTCAGGTTAATTCACAACTTGTATTAACCTTTCATTTGATCCTCGAACAGGTTGTACGAGCACTGGAAAGTGACACAGAAAATGCTGGTCTTCACCAGGGCTTGAAGCCTGGTCAGAGTTTTGAGCATGATTCTAACCTTGGTGGTAGCCATTTTGGCAGAGGAAGCTCAGATTATGACACACAACAGTACAATGCTGATATGCAGCAATTTCAGAAACTTGCCCTTGAGAGCCTACAGCTTGGCAGTGCATATACGTCAAACACAGCAGGTGCTTTTAATGGATCCATGGCCAATCCACCCAGCATAGAGCTGGGATCTAATTTCAGTTCTGGAGAGGCTCAGTTTGATGCTAGAGAACAGAGACCTATATCAGTGAGAACTAAAACCAGTGGAGCAGTACGAGGGCCACCAATAGGTACTTCACGACTTGCCAATATTGCAACTGGTGGTGTGCAATGGAACTTCCTGCCAAGGCCCAGATATCAAAGGCAGCTGTCGTCTGGGTCATCAGCAGAAAGCAGTGTCAAAAGTGGGAGTATAAGGAGTGATTTAATGACCCTAACTCCTCCTGCACCCCAGGGTTATTCCTTTGGTTCAAACTGGTCATCAGAAGCAAGCAGTGTCAAAAGTGGGAGTATAAAGAGCGATCTGCTGATGCGACCTCCTCCACCTATGCCCCTGGATTACTCCACTGGATCAGCCAACTATAGTGGAGAGGATGATGATACACAGTTCCACACAGCACACAAAGCTGATAGTAAACCGAATTGATGAAGGTAAAATCATAAGCGCCTGATAACTATCTTGTTCCTTCTACATCACATCAGCAAAATGATGGACCCATGAGGACTAAAGGTTCCATTCATTTTTCAGGTGTACACACTATTCTTTCTCCTAGTTCAGGTGTAGATCTGCCTGGAGCCTTGATTTGCTTTGGACTTTTTGGCTAGAATCAATCAATTTGTAGACCCAGTATTGTACTAAAGACAGATGTCTGGATATTTGGGTGGCATCAAATCATATTGCTGCCCATAAAAGCTTGTACAATTAATTGGTTCTCATCGATTTTGTTTCATTCTCAAAATCATAACAAGTATCAAGTGCTTTAGAATTTGAGGTTTCATTGTTCCCAAAATTTGTCATACTCAGAGTGACCTGAGATGGTATGGTACAGAGTCTGACCCAACCTGTCTTTTAGGATAAAGGTAGAAAAGATAGTTGGATCATGTGTTAACCTTTTGTCAACGTTGGGAAAAGATAGTTGGATCATGTGTTAACCTTTTGTCAACGTTGGGAGCTCATGAAGCCATTGGAAAAGTCATGGTGGCTTATCACTACCTTGCATGCTGTTGTCAATGATCCCAGGATTGTTGAGAGTTAGTCACTATGTTTGTCTTCTTATACATTAAGAACTATGTTTTTCTTTGTTGTCTTTTCTTTGTGCTCTCATTATCTGCATAGAAGAACTATTTTTCTCTTTGTAGGCTTTTTCTTTCTGCTTTCTTTGTCTGTTGCATTCTCAATCTGCTTTGTGTCTTTTGTGGAATTTGTCTCCCTAGTTTGGAGGTCATGTTACTAATGGTTTTAAATGAATTTTAAAGCAATTCATGTTCATGGATTTTACTGTGTTTAAGTGTATGCTGCATATGTACAAGTGAATGCAAGAAACTAAAGCTTTCTCCATCAAGCCATCCTTAGTTGAAAATGGTCACAGAATGGATGATTGTAATATCTATGCAACATGGGTCTAGATAGAAATTGTCAAATTTCTTTCTTGAAGGCCTGGTGGACTGGTCTCCAGAAATCAGCTTCTGCAATCTCTGATTGAAATCAATGAGAGTGGCAATCATACACAAAAGTCCTAGAGACATTTTGAGCTATCACATTGCTTCTGTAGTGATGGCTAGAAAGTGAGGGGATTTTCTCTTCAGCTTATGCTAATCACAGGAGAGTTTTAGCTGATGAAACATGAGTGGATAGAGTCCAGATAACAGAAGAACCAAAGCAAACTTGACTTCTTAAGTACTATTTCTGGGATAGGCTTCCAGTTTGGGGTATCTCCCCTTGAGAGACAGACTGGCTAACGCATTTAGGATTGTTAGCAAAGGATGCAGAACAATGTCACCAAATAGCTCATTACTTGGCAATGGAAGGGCCTAAGCTGTGACCCAAGACTTCACATAACCTCAGGCACCTGGTCTCCATCTCTTGGACTCCCAGAAGATGCACCCAGACATAAAGTATGCTCGAGGAAGGCACAAATTTTTTTCTCATGTCAGCAAGCCAACAAACAAGATTCATCACCACTTTAGTTTCAGTTATATTCTGCATGTCCCCTTTAAGCAGTGAGGGGATAAACCCTGAATATGGGTTGATGGTTGGCTTTGAAATGAAGAAATTTCCTCCTTGTTCACAGCAGATTCCATCCTCTTGGTGAGACCGCATCCAACTCATTTGGACTTGAAAATGGGTTTCAAGCTTAAGAGTAACAGAATCTTATGGCAACACCCAACAGGAATACTTGCCTAAAAGTGTGGGAATAGGTGGTTGGGTTGAATACCATACAGATGCCAATGTCATCCGTGGTCATCAAATTATCAAGGAAAACATTCTCCCCCTCATCATTGACCAACTCTTAGATAAGCCCACCAACTAGTGTACATTGCAGACTCACAAGGAACAATGGAAAAATCTGCGCTGTCACTCATGCAACTTATTCCCAAAACTTGGAAATGAGCTGTTACTTAATCACATCAATATCACTCCCGCATGTGGATACAAGTCAACAAATTCAAGGAAACAAGCTCTAGTGCAGTTCATGCCCCCAAGGCCTACAAAATCCAAATGTCTACTATTTTGCAGAAACGAGTTGGAATCTGTAATATCTGCCTCAGCAATACATCATCCATATTTAAATACAGTTCTGCATTTCTCCTGTTGAGTAACACACACCTTTCACCTGTGGATGTCTTAGTTGGTACTGTCATAGATTTCCATTTTTCTTGCCATCTATTTAGACAACCCAACTCATCACAAGTTGAAATGCCATCCATCATTCCATGTGTCCACAAGAGCCATTGTGTGGAATCATCTTCTTCACCATCTGTTTCTGAAGCTCTGTGTTGTTGACCCCTTCATGTCATCACAACTCTGAAGATGCATTCACTACAGAACACCCTGAGCTGGGTAGGCAGTAAGGAACTTATGGTGGGCAGGAATGGGAATGTTGGAAATAGTGATATCCACACCAAGAGTAGTCTGCAATGTATCCAAGTTGTGGATAAGCTTGCTTGTTGACAATTTCGCTGGCATTGCTATCAATCCCTCCATCATAAACAATGTTGTTCCTCCAAAAGGTGCCTGTGTTTTATCATACACACATGGAAACACTAATCCATGAAGATGTTATAAAAGAGAGACAACCCATGGAAACACTAACCAATGAGGATGTTATAAAGAAGAGACAAACCCCAGCAATCTCTATACTCTCTGATCAAGATGCTAGAAGAGATTAATGTAACTCAACTGAGAATGACCAGATATCTGAAAAGTAAACAAGTGTCACATGTTAGAAGACAAATGTTGGAAGTGGAGACTTGCAAGCACCTCTTCAGTATGGGTTTCCAAGTTCTCAATATTGATACCATGTCCAAAAAGATACTCAGTCACATTGTACACCAGACCTGCACCTCCCACATGCTGGACATAAGTACCAAGTGAATCTCCCATGGGCTCCTGTTCAGCATTTTAACTAGAAAATTGTGAGTAACTTGACAATGCTACTAAACGAAGTTTGTTGTGCCTGTTTGGCATAAATAGGTTCCCCCCATTGAAACACAATAAAGAGAAGAAATAGAAAGCAGAAACATAGCTGTCTGGGTCAATAATCAGGATTTTAATGCAAGCAGCTGTTGGCAGGTTTTTTCACACCCAATGTTTCCAGGTACAACTGGCCACTCTGCTTCATTGGTACTTTACTCACCCATGACATGTGATCTGACTGGTTTGCAAAAGATATCATCTTTGGCAGATTGACAACTGCAGCTTGACAGCATAATCAAGAGTTTAGACATAAGATACCTGGGTTGTCTGCACCATGCAATGAAATCCTTCGAAATTTGCGAGGTGGCTGTGTCTCTCTCTCACGCTCATCAGACGTCCATCTTGTGCTGACCTGGAGAAACCATCACCACCTTCCCTAAGATTGCTGTGAACTAAGCATAGCTCTGGTCCTTTCTAATGTTACTGATTCCTGGCTTTTGCAAAGCTGAACTGCAAATTGTCCAAATGCCTCAGCACTCTTGACAGCATCAAACTGATGGCAATCATCAGCAACAGATGACTGCCCTACATGGCCAACTAATACAGCCCATGTTTATAATCATTGGAAATGCTTCAATACTCTACACTCAGAACCTGCCATGAAATCTGATATGTTAAGTGTTGAACTCAAGGACCACCAACCTGAAGACCTTCAATCTGTAGGAGAGAGTTCTGCAGCTGTTCTGCCTTCCTTGCTGTTCTGCACACCCCTGTCCATGGCTTTGAGCAACTTCTATCCATGAGATCACAAAACTCAGACCCCAGATGTGTAGTATCATGCACACACCCTACTCATGACTTAAGAAAGAGACACCTTCACACCGTAGCCTGGCACACAAACAGAACCTATTCCCATTGAATCCTAGCCAAACTTGCTGATTGGTTTTTTGTCACCTATTTGACCCATAATCCAAAACACCATTTCTGAGAACTCACAAAATCTTCACATACCCATTGAA
>Ga0116231_10009299_pt1 | contig 16669 bp, 10 predicted proteins | sample S1TSphgellanicum_2_FD_89695 | JGI IMG/M metagenome (GOLD analysis project Ga0116231, IMG submission 89695) | Host-associated microbial communities from peat moss isolated from Minnesota, USA - S1T2_Fd - Sphagnum magellanicum MG | ecosystem: Host-associated > Plants > Peat moss > Unclassified...
CGCATCGGGAGGGGAGGGCACGTCGATGGTGATGATGCGCAACAAGGCGCCGTTCACGTCGAACACCTGGATCCGCCGATTGCCGCGGTCAGCCACATAAATGCGGTCCTCCGCGTCGGAGGCTATGGAGTGGAGGGTTCTGAACTGGCCTGGCGCCGTTCCGAACGACCCCCAAGAGCCTAGCCATTGGCCGTCCGGGCCGAACTTGGCGACGCGGGAATTGATGTAGCCGTCGGAGATAAAGGTGTCGCCCTTGGAGTCCCAGGTCATGTCCGTGACCTGTCGGAACATGCCGTCGACAGGCGGGAGGGGCGGGTTCGGATGCGCCAAGGGATGAGCCCCCTCGTCGGCCGCCTCGGGCTTGCGCCCAAACACCATGGCGACCCGACCCTCGGGCGTGAACTTGATCACCATGTCCGAGCCCTTGTCGGCGGCCCAGATGTCGCCCTCAGGATCGATCTTCACCGCATGGGCGAAGGACCAGGCGTAAAGGTTCTTGCCGATCTCCCTCAGGAACGTCCCGTCGGGATTGAACTCCAAAAGTTGCGCCGCCGCAGCGCCGTAGGCCGGCCCAGAGGTTGCGCCCCGATGGAAGACGAAGATATGTCCGGCCTTGTCGAGGGCGACGCCGGCGGCTTCTCCCAGGTTCATGTCCGGAGAAAGCTTAAGGGCGTTTTCAGCGTCGAAGGGGATTTGCGGCGCCGTCTCCGCCGAGGCGCTCACGGGCGCGTCAAGCATAAGGCACGCCATGACGGCGCTCGCCGCCGCGGCGATGGTGGTCTTCATGCAATGGCCTCGCCCAAAACGAACGCTGATTTGGACGCGATGCTAGAGCCCAAGGAAGAGATCCCCAAGGCAGAAAAAAGGAGCGCCGAGGGGCGCGGGCCCCCCCAAGAGGGCCGTCCGTCCCCGCCCGCGTCGGTCAGCTGGCTTTGGGGGCCGGCGTCGCCTCCATGACAGCTTTCGGCTTATGGGCGCCCCAGGCCCAGGCTTTGATGAGCCAGCCCTTGTCCGTGCGCTTGAGGACGAGGGTCCAGACGGCCTCATCCTGCATCTTCGCGCCGTTCTGGGTGTAGGCGAACGTCGCCCGCGTGACGACATAGGCGGTGTCGTCCTCAACGCTCACGCGGATAGGCGAGGCCAAGGTGGCGACCGGGTCGGTCTTTCCCGTGGCCTTGGCGTCTTCACCAAACGACACGGCCCAATCCTTCAGGGCGTTGGGGCCAATCCAGACATAGGGCTTGAACTCGTCGATGATGGACGCCTCGCCAGGCGTGAACGTCGCGGCGGCCCCGGCCATGTCGTTCTTGTTAATGGCGTCGGCGAACGCGCGGACCGTAGCCAGGGGCCCCGCGGCGGGTCTCGCCGTGGCCCCAGACGCTATCAGGGCGAAGGAAATGGACGCGGCGGCGAGGAATCGACGCGTAAGGGTCATTGCGGCCTCCCGTTTTTCAGGCGCTGTCAGCGCTCTATTTATGGAGGAGGACGCTACACCGATTAAGCGTCTTTGCAGCGCCCTAAATTACGGGTCAGGCCGCGCGTCCCGCCTATGAGCCAACCTCGTCCAACAAGGTCTTCACCGCCGCCTCCAGCTGAGCGTCCCGGCCTTGCTCCGTCTCCCCAAGGGGTCGCTCAACGGCCACGTCGACGGGGCGCGGGTGGCCCTCCATGTCCTCGCCGGACGCGGTTTGCACGCGGATGAACGGCACGCGGACCGTGGAGCCGTCAATGAGTTCAGCGCCGCCTGTGTAGATGATCCATCCCGCCGTCGGCAGGCCCACCACCTTGCCCACCTTTAAGGCGCGATACCCCTCGGTGAAGTCCTCAGCATCGGAGAGGGACGATTCATTGGTGAGGAGGACCGTCGGCAGGCCGAGGGCCCGCTGCCCCAGGGCCTGACGGCTTGGGACGGTGAACTGCCCTCGGGGCGTCATGAGCATGTAGTTGCGCCGGGTGAAGACATCGAGGGCGTAGCCGTTGACGTAACCGCCATTGTTGTTGCGGATGTCGATGACGACCCCCTTCTTGCCTTGGTTTTCGGCGTCGAGGTCGAGATAGAGCTGCTGAAGGCTCTCGTCGCCCATGTCCGGTATGTGGACGTAACCGAGCTTTCCGCCCGAGATCTTCGCCACGTACGCCCGCCGGCCCTCCACCCACTGGCGGTAAACAAGCCCCGCCGCGGTGGAGAGGGAGACGGGCCTGACCACCGCGTCCCGTGCCGCGCCGCTGGTTGCGATGATCTTCAGCACTGTCCGCTTGCCGATCTGATCCAAAAGGACACGGTCCAGATTGACGCCCGGCGCCAGGGCCTCGCCGTTCACGGCGGCCAGGGTCTCGCCGGGCTTGATGGTGCCTTCGATGGCCGCCGGTCCAAGGGCGATCACCTCGCGGATGATCAGCCCCTTGCCCGCCTCATAGGCCGTCCGGTCGAACCTCAGGCCAAGGTCGCCCACCCGCATGGGAGGCTGAGGGCCGCCGCCTATGCCTGAGTGGGACGAATTGAGCTCGCCGATCATGAGATTGACGTCGCGTCTAAGCTCATCGGGCGTGCGCGCGCCCTCGATATAGGGCAGCCACTGGTTGCGCAGGGCTGTCCAGTCCTGGCCGTGGAAGTTGGCGTCGTAGAAGCGATGGTTGAGAATGGACCAGGCTTCGTCGAACACCGCCATTTTTTCGGCGTCGAAGTCCACGGTCAGTTCGGCGGTGATGGCGACGGGCTTGGGCTTGGGCGTGTCGAGGGGCGTGGACGTCACCACCCCATCCTCGAGGTAGTAGATCTCTTTGGAGTCAGGCGTGAAGGCGATGTCCGCCTTGCGTTTGCGTGTGGAGGTGATCTGCTTGGCCGACGGCGGCTCCTTGGCCAGTTCGTCGAGATCGTAGCTGTAGAGGTTCTCCTGGCCGGCGGCGGAGGCGCGGAAAACCAGGGTCTTGCCGTCGGGGGCGATGTGCGGATCCGACGCCGGGAGGCCAAGGGGCAGGGGAGCGACGCGGCGACGGATGTCGTCGAACACGATCTTCACCGGTTCGACTTTTGACGGTTTCATTGGCGCCTTGCCCTCGTCCCCGGCCTTGGCCGTCTCGCTCCCCTTGGCCGTGTCGGCCTCTGAGGGTTTGTCCGTCACACTCTCGGACGGTTTGGGCCCACGCGGGCCGGGATGGTCGGTGGGGTCGGTCTTCTGGAAGAGGTCGTGGAACACGTCCTCGCGGAACTTGGGGACGTGGGGCAGAAGATCGATGCGCAGGATGTTCGCCGCCTCACTGCGCTGGGCGGTGGACATGAGAATGTACTTGCCGTCTGGAGACCAGGCGAAACCTAGGATCTCTCCGTTGGCGAGGAAGGTGATGGGGTGAACCGCCCCGCCTACCGCCTCCACAACGTTCAGATTACTGAAGGATTTATGGTCCTTTAATCCGAACGCCACCCACTTGCTGTCCGGGGACCAAACCGGGTCGTCATTGCTGAGAACGCCGGTAAAGAGAACCCTGTCCACGACGGGCGCGCCGACCTTTGCGTCCCCAAAGTCGATGACCCTTAAGGTGTCGTCGCCGTGGAGATAGGCCAGCCTTTTGCCGTCCGGAGCATAGACCGGTGAGGCGTCAAGACCGGTCGCTTTGGTCAACTGCCGTTCCTTGCCCGTCGCAAAGTCGTATTCGCACAGCACGGCGTCGACCCCGCGTTCGGACACGTAGGCGATTTTTCCGCTATCGGGCGACCAGGCGACCGACTGCTCTGCGCCCGCAGTGGTGGTGAGCCGCTGGGCTGGACCGCCGTCCTTGGTGGAGGCGGCGAAGACCTCTCCATGCGCGATGAAGGCGACCTTCTTGCCGTCCGGGGAGACCGCCATCTGTTTGAATGCGGTCTCGGTTAATTTGCGCACGCCCGCCGCGGCCGGCGCGCCGCGCAGGGTGATGGGAACCTGCTCTGTCCGCCCCGTGCTCGGGTCGTATTTCCAGACGCCGAACCCGCGCTCAAAGACGATGGCGTCGCCGCCCCCCATGGAGGGCCAGAGCACCCGGCCCGACGTGAAGGACGTCACCGGCGCGGGCGCGCCGCCCCCGAGCGGCACGCGCCAAAGGTTCTCGTTTCCGTCTTCATCGCTCATGAGGTAGAGCGCCGCGCCGTCATGGGACCACATGGGCCAGGCGTGCTTGGCGCTGGCGGGCAAGAGCCTGCGGTACGTCTCGCCATTCACAGGCTTCAGCCAGACCTCGGTCTCATCAATGTGGGCATGGCCGCGCCGCCACCACTGCGACGAGGAGATGCCCTTGGCCACGAGGGCTAGGGTCGCGCCGTCGGGGGACGGCGCTGACTCAAATTCGTTGAGATAGGCTTCCCGGCTCACCTCGAGGGGCGTTCCCCCCGTCGCCGCCACCCGAAAGATGTCCCCCTGGCGCTGCACGTCGTTCTGCGCCGAGGTGAAGTAGATCCATTTTCCATCCGCCGACCAGGCGTCGAGGGCCTCCGACGCGTCGGCGAAGGTCAATCGGGCCACCGTCCCGGTGGCGAAGGTGAGGATGTAGATGTTGGTCGCTCCATCCCGGTTGGATTGGAAGGCGAGGCGCGTCCCGTCAGGGGAGTAGAGGGGCCGTGATTCGGTCGCGGGGTTGGAGATGAGAAGGCGCGCCACCCCGCCTTGAGACGGCACGGTCCAAATGTCGCCGCCCGAGACGAAGGCGATCTCCTGCCCGTCCGGGGACAGGGCCGGCTGGGCGAGGGAGGGCTTGGGGGCCGCCTCCGCAAGATTGCCCCACAAAAGAACGCCCGCGGCCGCAGCCGCCACAAGCCAAGACTTCCTCACCCGCCGCTCCCCCTCAAAAAAAGGCGACGCAGGGCGTCGCACAGGGCGAACAATCGGCGCGATTGCGCGCCAGACGCAACCTCCACGCACAATTTTTGCAGGCCCCTGGGTAAGGCAAGGGGATTAAGCCCGCCCTCTGCTGCGCTCCAGAGGACCGGCCGCGTGGGCTTAAGGGCTCTTTTGCGTGCAAACGCCCCGCACGCGGGAGGCGAGGGCCGCGTCGCCGGTCTGCAAGGCGTAGGTCTGCGCCTCGCCGCAGCGCCCGGCCATGATGAGGGAGACGACGGTCTGACGGCGCTGCTCGGTATTGCGTTGGAGCCCGCCGCCGATGATTTTGAGGCTGTCGCTCAGGCCGCCCGTGTTGAGCCGTCTAAGGGCGGGGACGACAGGAACGGCCTGACCCGCTAGCGCGATCGGTCCCTGCACCGCCGGAGCGAGGGCGACGCCGCACTTGAGTTTGGCGCCCACCGCCATGCAATGGGGGGTCTGCGCCCGCCCCGCGAGGGGAGCCAAGAGGCCCGCCATGACGCCGACGATCACGACGCGCCCCAGTGAGGCGAGACCCGCGGCTAAGGGCGCGCGCCGAGGCGGGGTGGCGAGATCGGAAGGAGGACGCCAAGGTGGAGGAGGGCTCAATTGAGGGCGACTCACACAGGGTCTGCAGCGGGATGATGAAGGATGCTCCCATAGGCGTCGGCGCGCGTCTGAAAAAATTTCGCCGTGAGGACGCCAGTTGATCAGGCCCGTCCACCCCAATCCGTCAAATTGTAGACCAAGGCCGGGGGCGAGGTTGCGAGAACGCGGGTGATGACAACCATCGCCAAAACGAGGACCGCCCTAAACGCCGTGAGCCCGTAGACGCCCGCGTCGCACGCGGCCGCCAGACAGGACGCCCGGCGTCGACGCCATGGCCGTCTCCCGGGCCATATAGTCCACCGGAGCCGCAAGGCTACACTTGGGCGAACGGCGAACGGCGAACGGCGAACGGCGCGCGGCGAAGGCCAGATCCGCGGCTTCCAACGTGGAATTAGTCCCCATGGTTGACGCCTTGAGGTCTTCGCAAAACCCTCGGAATCAACCCAGCTCTGCTGCGTCAACCCCAACAGATTGATATCACTGAAATTAATTTTCGCTCAGACACCAACACACTTTCGAACCCGTCTCCGAGACGCCGGTCCATTACGGCATCGAGCCGCCGTTCGGACTTACCGGGCTGGGTCGAATTGGCATGTCGACCTTACGACGCCTGTAAACGTCTAAGAGATACTTGTTCAGGGGGCGCTCAAGCCAAAGATGGACGACCGCTGCGACCAGACAGGCCCCAACCACGCAAATGGCTACCCTTCCCCAAATAGGCGCAGCCGAAAAACGCCACAGGAACGCCGAGACCACAAATCCGTGCGCGAGATAGAGGGCGTAGGAGGCGTCTCCCAACAGCACGCCCAGGCGCACTCGAGGCACATGCTCACCCGCTTCCAGTGACAACGCCCCAATCACCATCAGCGCAGCAGGCCCTCCCCACTGGATCGCGCGCATCATCCCCGATGAGGGAGCGTCCAACGTCAATTGCAGGCCAAACATCCCGAGGCCCAAAACGATAAACGCCAGACCAAAGATCGGTGGGGGCATCAATTTTCGCTCCCACGCCACCGCGAGCCCAATACCGGCTACAAATTCCAACAGCAGCGGACTCGTATATGTGAGCAACACCGGCGAAGTTTGGCGCGTGACTATTCCAATTATCGCCAGCGCGCCTAGCAATAGCGCGACCATTCTCATCCTATTTTTCGTGTGGAAAAAAAGCCAGATCGTGAAGATTGCGTAGAAGAACATCTCATATTCGAGCGTCCACCCCTGCTGCAAAACCGGTGCAGAAAGCCCCTTGGCAGGCGCATGGGGTAAGAACAGCAGCGACTGCGTTAGGTTACTAAAACTCCGGTCGAAGCGGTAAAAAAAGTTTACTTTCAAAAATCCAATCGCGAACGCGACAAGCGTCAGGATCCAGTACAGCGGCACAATTCTGACCAGACGATGATACAAAAAATCCAAGGCGTCCGTTTCTCGGTTATTGGTCAGTATTGTGATGATGAAGCCGCTGATCACGAAAAAAACATCGACACCCGCCGCACCTACCGAAAACCTGCACGTCGACGACTCCAGGCTGTGAAACACGACAACCGCCAGCGCTGCAAACGCGCGCAGATATTGGATCGACCATAGTTTGTTCATCCAGCTTCGCCCCACTTAAGCTGATAGGCCAGCGCTTGCCTGTAAGAGCCCAATTCAGATGTGTTGAAACGGTACCGTGAGAGCTGGCGTCAATCGTACGCCGCCGTCTCTCATCGGTAAGTGACCAGCGCTGCTCTTTAGTTGTTGTCCTCGTTTGCTGAGACCATAGGCAGACTTACAATTAAATAATTTACCCACTCTGCGTGTCTATTCAAAGTTCTTCCTCAGGGCGCCAAGGAGGGGTGAAATTTTGGGCATTACGGGCGCCGCGACTGTGGCTTGAACAAAATTCGTTCAATAAGCGCGTCGGCCCCGCCCGGTCGCCACTCAACGGCCGGGTCAGCGGGTGACGTGACTTTAGTCAGCCGCGTTTCGCCGGTTTCCCCTCACTCTACGCCAGAACTTTCGCCGACAGCTGCCGGTCTGCGAAGGGCGCAGCCGGAGCGACGCGAGGAGGTCGCCGAGCGCGGCGGCGGGCCCGGCGACGATGGCGAGCGGAAGACGATGGCGAGCGGAAGATGAAACAGGCCGTCCCGTGTTCGGCCGTTGAATTTCGCGGCCCTAAGACGTCTTGCCGCCCCGGACGAATAAGGTGCGCGTACCGAAGTCTACGACGGCATCCGTCTTCTGCAAAAAGTCGCCCCCGAGGTAGCCGCCGTTCGCGTCAGCCGGATCTCCTGGCCGTTGATTGGCGCCGTAGCCATAGAGGTCAAGGATAAGGCCAGCGCCGATCTCCGGCGACGTCCAGCCGTCGAGAGTTACGCGGACAGGGGCGCCTAGCGGGTAGGGTGTGACCTGGGTGCCGGTGGGCCCGCCAGCGCGGCCATTGCTTAGGCCCCGTTTCACCCCCGCGGCATCAGCGAAAACGCTATCGATGAGGAATGGCGACGCGGTTCCTACAGTCATTGAGCGCGTTACGCCGTTGATCGTCGTTCGAACGACGTAGTGATGAAAATGCTCGTCAAACGTCATCGGTATCGGGACATAGCCCGCTCTTCGCAATGCGTCGCCGATCGCCAGCGCTTGATCAGGCGTCGGCGCTATGGTCATTTGCTTGCGACCATAGTCGACAATGACACGGTTTTGATTGATCCAGCCGATACCGAGCATTCCAAAGTCGCTCTGTGGAATCTCGAAGACGCCGACGGGCGCGTCTTTGTTCTCGCTTTCTCCGACTTTAAGGGAGGCGACGACGCCGTTATCGAGGCCTAGGTCGCTGACATGCCCCTCCCGGTCGATCCCAAATTTCTTGTGGCCTCCAGCCAGGACAACGCCAAACGCAGCAGCTTCGCTATGCCGAAGCTGCGCGAAGAAGAAGGAATCGGAATGAACGATCATGCGCATGGGATGATTGTTGAAGAGCGCATCTATAAACGGCCGGGGACTGCCATAACTCGACTCGATGGTGAAGGGGACGACCGAGGGGCGAGTCTCGGTCTGATCAGCCGCATAAGTCACCGATGCTCCAAAAGATAAGGCCATCGCGAGGGCTGCATTACGAAAAATTCGCGTTGGAGAGGTCTTCATGAGTTTCAATGGCGCCGCCGATCTCAAACCTAGACCGGTGTTCCAAGATTGATCGGCGCGTGTCAAACCCATAGCCTACACTGCCCGCACTTGTGGCGGTGACGGTCGCTAACGCCAGCCGGCTTAGGCATGGTCTTAATCCAACTGGTGCGCCTCCTGATCCACTGGCTAAGGCGTTTGCCTGTGCAGATCTGGACCCCGCCGACCGCACAGGAGTGCTTCACCGCCGAGGTAGCCGCCCTCTGAACCGAGGTGTTCACGGCCGACCAACCCGTCGTGCGTTGACCCACGTCCTCGGCTCCGGATTGAAGGTCGGCGCGTCTGCCCGTTCGACACCCAGAAGGGATTGCCCCTTTCCCCCAGGGCTTTCGCACAACCTTCTCCGTAACGCCCTTCCCCGGTCAGCCGCTGTCGCACGCTCGGCGTCTCGCCGCTCTCGTGGTCGACACCTGTGAGGCGGTTAGCTAGGGTCGCGCCCCTAGCCTGCGGCGGCTCATGCGCTGTAACGACGCGGGCTTTTCCGGTGCGGGGGACTGAGGCGTGAAGGCTGGAGGATGTAAGGGCGCGCGCGCCCGGCTCAGGGCGGGCTCTGCGATGACCCGCTTGGCCGCGATCGTGCCGCTCCTCTTCCTCGCGCCGGCGCAGGGGTTAGCCGCCGCCGATCGGGGTGCGCAAGCGCCGGCCAAGCCGGGTGTCGGCGCCATGGACATGAAGTTTCAGCGAATCTACGAGGCGGAGTGGACCTGGCGGGAAAACGAGTTCGGTCGCATCGATGATGCGGACGGCGGTTCCAGCCGAAGCGACCACTGGCCGCGGGTGGACGCCGCCTCCCAGGACCGGCGTCTTGCCTACTGGACCAGCGTTCTTGACGCCCTGAAGGGGATCGATCCGGCGGGCTTAAGCGCGCGAATGCGGACCAATGAAGAGGTTTACCGCATTCAGATCGAGAACTACGTCGCGGATCTGAAGTTTCGCACCTTTGAGGCGCCCTTCAATAGCGACAGCTCCTTCTGGGCCGACGCCCTGCCCAGCGGCGGATCCGGGTGGCGGACTGCGGCGCAGTATCGGGCCTATCTGGGTCGGCTTCGCGACATGCCGCGGTATTTCGACGATGAGATCGCCAATATGCGCGCCGGCCTCGCCCGGGGCTACACCGTGCCGCGACCGTCCCTCGAGGGGCGGGATAAATCCATCGCCGACATCGCTGAGGCCGTCGATCCGGCCGCCAATCCCTTCTATGCGCCGTTCAAGACCATGCCCTCCACCATTCCGGCGGATGAACAGGCCGCCCTCCAAAAGGAGGCCCTGGAGGCCGTGCGCCAAGCGGTGATCCCAGCGCACAAGACGCTCCTCGCCTTCATGCGGCAGACCTACTTCCCGAATGCCCGCCAAACCCTCGCCGCCGAGGCGCTACCGGACGGCCCCGCCTATTATCGGCAGATGATCCACGAGTACACGACCCTCGATCTCACCCCGGACGCCATCCACGCCATTGGTGTTTCGGAGGTGGCGCGCATCCATGAGGAGATGCTCGCCGTCATGCGGTCCACGGGCTGGACCGGCGCCTTCCCGGATTTTCTCACCTACCTTAGGACTGATCCCAAGTTTTACGCCAAGACCCCGGACGAGCTCCTGGCCCGCGCGGCGCTTATCGCCAAGCGGGGCGACGCCAAGCTTTCCCAGTACTTTGGCCTTTTACCGCGCGGGCGCTTCACCATCGTTCCCGTGCCCGCCAATATCGCGCCCTTCTATACGTCTGGCCGCGGCGGGGCTCACGTCTACCTCGTCAACACCTATGATCTTCCCCATCGGCCGCTCTTCCAGCTTACCGCCCTGACCTTGCACGAGGCCGAGCTTGGCCACGGCCTGCAAGGCGAACTTGCCGAAGAGCAGCCCGAGGCGCCGCCCTTCCGGCGCTACAGCTATATCTCCGCCTATGGCGAGGGCTGGGCCCTGTACACCGAAAAGCTCGGCAAGGAGATGGGGCTCTATGAAACCCCCTACGATGATTTTGGCCGACTGAGCTGGGAGATGTGGCGCGCCTGCCGCCTCGTGGTCGACACGGGGATCCATCACCAGGGCTGGACCCGGGCGCAGGCTATCGCCTACCTGGCGGAGAACACCGCCTTGCCGCTCCATGAGATCGAGACCGAGGTCGATCGCTACATCACCTGGCCGGGGCAGGCCTTGTCCTACGCCCTGGGCAAGCTCGATATCGAACGCCTTCGCGCCAAAGCCGAAAAGACCCTGGGGCCGCGTTTCGACATCCGCGCTTTCCACGACGCCGTCCTCGCCGAGGGATCTGTGCCTCTACCCGTCCTCGACGACCGCATCGAGGATTTCATCCGGTCTGGGGGCGTCGACCCCGTGGTCGCGCTCAGCCGCTGACGGCAAATCCCGGTAAAGGCGGCGGCAGGCGCGCCGTGTCGCGCCCGCCGCCGCTCGCGCCGCGGCTGAGGTCTCTCAAAGGATCGCCGGCTTCTATGCAAGGCTCGCTGGCGGCTCTGCTTTTGTCCTCAAGCGCTGGGACCGCCCTAGACAGTTGATCAGAGCCGCGCCGCCTCGAACGATACTATAAAATTTACATCGGCCTATCCTGAGGCGTCGCCTTGAGCCGCTTGACATCCCAACTTCGGTTCATACATGGCCGCGCTGAGAGGGTTTGTGCTCCGCGCCGGTGAAGGCCGGTGCGTTGTGAGTTTTTAGACTTGGTCTTTTGGAGAGATCGAGATGGACCGATTGATCGACGCGGCGCGCGGCGGATTTGACGCGGAGGCCGACCTTCAGGCGCAAGCCGCCCCGACCACTCGCGCCCCGTTCAGCCGCCTTCGTGACGCCTTCCAGCACATTCTGCGTCCCGCCGTGGGGTTCACCTCGCCGGACGACGTGGTCAAGGACCCTGATCTCACCAACGATGAGAAGCGTGCAATCTTAGCGTCCTGGGCCTCGGACGCCTCCGCGGTGGAGGGCCGGCCTGACTGGCGTTGGCTTATTGGCACGCCCGAGCCCGTCCGCCGCGCGGACGTCCTTGAGGGGCTGAAGCGTTTAGATCGCGCCGTCTTCGCCGAGGCGCCGTCGGCGGGGTTCGCTGCGAGCGAGCGCGCGCCATGGCGCCGGCCGCACACCCCGCTTTAGACGGCCATCGCCCGAGCGGCGAGCACCGCCCGCGGGGCCTGCCGGAGCCCATCGCGGGGGGTCCTGGGCTTTCGGCCTAAACTCGAGCGACTTTGAAGATGGCGCCGTGGAGGGCGTCGATGAGGGCGTACCGGGATAGCCACGCCTTGCGCTTGGCTGCGGCGACCTCCGTCACATCGCGACGCCGGCGCCTGAGCGGCAGGGCCATGACGGCGCGGCTATGGGGTTCCCCGCCAAGCTCGCGCCAGAACGCATCATAGTCCGCGGACCAGGCGAGGCTCGCGTGGCGCGAGGCGTGGACATGGCCAGCGTTCGTCACCGCCTTCACGCCGGCGACTTGGAGAAGTTCGGCAAAGCTATAGGCGGCATGCGTAACAAGGTCCTTGGGACGCAAGCCATGGAGATCCTTGGTGACGGAAATGGTGAAGGCCTTGCTGTCCTCCCCACTGCTGCCCTGAAGGCCTCCTATCCATAGCTCTGGCGCTTCGCCGGCCCTCGGGGCGCCGACGGTGACGTCGATGCTCGCAACGCCGCGGCCAGCGGAGGTGTCGAGGACAAGCTCAAGTTCGCCCTCTTGTCCATTGTGGCAGGGCCGCTGGGCCGAGAGGCGATAGGTCTCGTTGGATCGGCCACAAAACTGCGCGAGGGTGATATTCTCCCCCAGCAACAGACGCCGGGTGAAATCCGGGCCCAAGAATCTGAAAACCCGCCGGTAGTGCATGGCGAGCAGGCGGGCGCGCTCGTCCGCTCCAAAGTCTGCGACCACGAAGAGGCGTCCAGGCTTGCGGGCGAGGTCGAAGGGAACGGGGACGTCGCCGGCAAGGCTGCAGATCCAGTCCACGTCGGACAGCCACGCGGTGAAGCCTTTGGGCGAGGCGAGGAGGCTTACGCCAAGTTTGACGAGATCGAGGTAGGCTCCAGCCTGAACGCGTCGCGCTAGGATCCGGGCGTAGGGCCTGATCCACGCGGCCCTCTCGGGCTGAGCCGCGAGCGCGAAGGGGTCTCCGCTCGCCATCGCCGTCGCTGCGTTGAAAGGCTTCATCGACGGGTCTCGAGTTCCTCTGAAGGCGAAGCAGCCTGAGCCATCCGCGTCTGAGACGCCCCACCACCGGGCGTCGCCGACGTGCTGTAAAGACTAATCAAAAGCTGGTGCGGAAATATCGGTTTCGTTCGTGGGTTGAGTACGCCTCTGCGGCGGCAACCTACTCCGTAATTGTTAACAGCTTAGCGACGGTCGGCTGTTTTTTTGCGTCACTTTACGCCGTGTTTTGCTCAGGCGCGGCCAAAACGTTGCGGGCGGCTCCGTCGTAAGACCGGCCGCAGGCGGGCAAAAGCCTGGGTCGGCCACGCCCACGCCCGGTGAATTGGTGCGCGCGGTCCGCCGAAGAGATCGCCGGTTGGGGGGATGGTCCGGGAGGGCGAGGGCGCTTTTCGCGCGCGCTGCTAGACCCTCCGGCCCGGCGCCGGGCGCGAGCCGGGCGGGCGCCCCATGCGGCGTTTCCCGTCCGCCGGCGTCGCCGCCCCTGGGGAGCGCGGCGTTCGCCGATGGGCCGGGCCCTTAGGGGGCGCGAAGCGTTGCGGGCTGGAAGACGAACCCGTCGCCTTCGGCATGGATGCGACCCACGCACGGGAAGGGGAAGTGGGGCGCGAAGATCTCCTCGTGATTAGCCGCAAGGTGGGTCAGAAGAGCCCGGCGGCTTTTCGCGCCGAGGGCCTTGTCGCCATCAAAGCCCATCTCCCAGTCTGGTTTGGCGAGGGAAATGATGGAGCTATGGGCCGCATCGCCGATGTCGAGGAGGTGATGTCCGCGGGAGACGATCTCATAACCCACATGGCCCGGCGTATGGCCTTCTATGGCTATTGGGGTGATCCCTGGAAGGATAGCCTCGCCGGGCTCGAAGGTTTTCACCTGAGGCGCGATGGCGGCCACAAGGGCCTTGTTGTCGCCGCTCTGCAGATAGGCCCACTCCTTCGACGCCATCCGGATGACCGCCTTGGGGAAGGCGGACCCGCCCGTTGCGGTAAGAAGCCCCCCAACGTGGTCGAAATGGCTGTGAGTGATAAGTACGTCCGTCACCTCCGAGGGCGCCACGTGCGCAAGCGCGAGGCTCGCCGCGAGGACGCCGTGCGCTGCGGGGCCCAAGCCCGTGTCGATGAGCACCACGTGTCCAGGCTCACGCACCAGAAGGCCGTCGGCGCCGAGGGTGATCTTGTCCGTTGGCGCTCCGGCCTTGGACAGAACCTTGGCCACGGCGTCAGGCCCTTCGTGAGCGCCAAACACATGCCCGTTGTTGGGCATGACGATTTCAGCGTCGCGCAGGGAGGTCAGCTCAAACGCGCCGAGGCGGAAGCTCTCGGCCGCCGGCGCCGTGGGGGAGGGCGACTGAGCCAGCCCTAAACTTGCGCCGCCAAGCGCCAGCGCGGCGGCCGTCGCCGCCGCCATTCCCCTAAGCCTCATGAACCGCTCCCTCCTCAGGCCCCGGACCAACATGGTCCCGGGCCGCCTGCGGGCCTTCGCATTGCACATTCGGCGAAGGTCCGTTGGGCGCCCTGCGCCCCGGCACGCAAGTAGGCGCCCCGTCCTTTGGGCGCAAGCCATCCAAAAGGGGGGACGCGACACAGCGCGCGTCCGCTCCGCGGGCGCAAGGCCCGTTCGAGCGACTTTGGCACATGGCGTTTGTCCTGGGACCCTCACGCGCGCGTTGAAAGATGTCGCGGATCACCGCCATAGTCCCGCGGCGTGATCTCCCTCTCCAACACCTCAACGAAAAGGCTGGCACTATGACGGCTATCGCCGCCCCGGCGTCCAAGGCCTCGGGAGCCGTCGGCTTCGCCGCGGTCAGCGCTCTTGGCATCGTCTATGGCGATCTTGGCACAAGTCCGCTCTACACCATGCAGACGGTGGTGGAGGCTTTAGGCGGACACGCCACGCCCGAAGCCGCCCTCGGGGTCCTCTCCCTCATCGTGTGGACCCTCCTCATCACCATCTCCCTCAAATACTGCTTCTTTGTCATGCGGGCGGACAATCACGGGGAGGGGGGCATCATGGCCCTCATGTCCCTCGTGGGAGTCAACGGCTGGCGTCGCGGCGCCTACATCGGCGCCGCCATGGGTCTCCTCGGCGCCGCCCTCATCTACGGCGACGGGATCATCACGCCGGCGATTTCTGTCTTGAGCGCCCTTGAGGGCGTGAACATCGCCACCACCAGCCTGAAACCCTACGTCCTTCCCCTCGCCGTCGGCATCCTCGTGGCGCTCTTCGCCGTCCAGAGGCTCGGCACGGCCGAGATCGGCAAGGCTTTCGGTCCCATCATGCTCATTTGGTTTATCGTCATCGGCGCTATGGGCCTCATCGGGGTGATCCATCATCCGGCGGTGATCGCCGCCCTCAACCCGCTTCACGGTCTTCGTCTCATCGTCACCAGCGGCCCCACGGCCCTCCTCATCCTAGGCGGCGTCTTCCTCTGCGCCACGGGGGGGGAGGCGCTTTACGCGGACATGGGACATTTCGGGGCGCGGCCTATTCGCCTCGCCTGGTATTGCATCGTGCTGCCCAGCCTCATCCTCAGCTACGCCGGTCAGGCGGGCCAGCTCATGGATGGCGCGCCCAAGGACGCCAATCCCTTCTTTCTCCAGGCTCCTTCCTGGGCGCTCTTCCCCCTCGTCGCCCTCGCCACCGCCGCCACCATCATCGCTAGCCAGGCCATCATCACAGGCTCCTTCTCCATGACCCGCCAGGCCATGCAGCTCGGGTGGCTGCCGGGTCTTCAGATCCGTCAGACCTCGGACAAAATCTACGGTCAGATCTATGTGCCGGTGGTCAACATCCTCATGGCGGCGGGCACCATCGCCATCACCCTGTCGTTCAGAAGCTCGGATCGCCTCGCCGGCGCGTTCGGAACGGCGGTCTCGACCACCATGGTGCTCACGACCTTGCTCCTCTTTCGGGCCATGCGCGTCACATGGCGTTGGCCCTTGTGGGCGGTGATCCCTATCGCGGCGCTCTTCCTGACGGTGGACGTGGGCTTCTTCATCGCCAACCTCGCCAAGATCATGGACGGCGGCTGGATCCCCCTGACCCTTGGCTTCCTCATCTTCGCCATCATGGTCACATGGCGGACCGGCATACAGGACCTGGCGGCCCGGCTGCGGGAACTCGCCCAGGCCCCGGCGTCCTTCTTCGCCCGCTTGAAAGACGAGGCTGTTCCCCGGGTGCCGGGAACTGCGGTCTACCTCACGCGGACGACGGACGGCATTCCAGCCTTCATCACCGAATTTGTGAAAAACATGGGCTCGCTCCACGCCCACACCATCTTGACCCATGTGGAGTTCTTGGAGGTTCCCCGGGCCAGCCCTGAGGAAAAGGCCGAGGTTGTCTCCATAGGGGAGGGCCTTTACCGGGCGACGTTGCGGTATGGGTTTATCGAGATCCCCAACATCGTCGCCGATCTTGAAGCGCTTCCGGCCCTTAGTCCCTGTTTTGGCGTCAACCGCGCCGTCTATTTTGGAGCGCGGGACATTGTGGATGTGAATACCCGCGGCGTCCGCATCCTGTCCCGCATCCGGCTCGCGGTCTTCGCCTTCCTCTATCGCAACGCCGCCCGTGCCAGCGACCGGTTCATTCTCCCCATGGACCGGACCTTGGAGTTCACGCGTCACGTGAAGCTCTGAGGGACGGGCGAGCCTCACCCCATTTGCGGCCGGCCGCCGACGCCTGCGCCCGGCGCCCGCGCCCGTGTGGACCGCCGCGCCGGACGGGCTCGGATAGCCGATCGCCCGCTCAGCGCGCGCAGACGTGCGTTTTGCCCGCCGCGCTCAAGGCGCGTGCCCTGAGGGGGCGAGCCGCCCCGCGTCGGCCCTTGACGCGCGGGGTGCAGCGCCGCGGCCATGGTCTCGCGCGAGCCTGCGCGAACCGCCGCCTGCGGAAGGCTGAGGACGCCTATGGCGTTGCATGGTAATTCGGATAGGCTGGCCTCGGC
>Ga0116231_10009300_pt1 | contig 16668 bp, 18 predicted proteins | sample S1TSphgellanicum_2_FD_89695 | JGI IMG/M metagenome (GOLD analysis project Ga0116231, IMG submission 89695) | Host-associated microbial communities from peat moss isolated from Minnesota, USA - S1T2_Fd - Sphagnum magellanicum MG | ecosystem: Host-associated > Plants > Peat moss > Unclassified...
CGGTAGGTGTGGAAGTCAAAATGGGGATGGGGGCATCGGTTGATGGGGGTGTGGGTTGGGTTGTGGATTTGTGTGTGGGGGGGGGGGGGGGGGGGGGGGGGGGGATTTGAAACCACATCACATACACAAGATGAACTATAGATGATGCCTGCACCATGTTTTATGATGTAGCCATGGATTCCTTTTGCCACAAGATGGTTATGGGTAGAAAGAAAGGGGCTATTAGGGTAGCACAGCCTATGACTGAACACTCACCCTTGACCAAGCATTTTTGAGTGTTCACAAGTAGGTCGGTGAGCAATTGGCGAAAAGCCTTGGACCATTTGATGCACACCCTATGCGCCAAAACGTTTGGTGAGAAATAATTGTTCTTGGTATTTTGCAAACTTTTGCTCTTTCTCATAAAAATTGTGTTCAGGCATGGGTGTTGGTTATAGCATATGTTAAAGTCCAATGTTCAAGGATATAAATCAACTTATTTGGTGATGGGGGGAGGAGTTGTGAAATTTCATCACATAAATGTCTACATGGATCGTCCTATTTGGACCATATTTATAAACTTATTTGGTCATCATGCATTTGGCGTCCTTATGCAGAATTGAACTTTTATATCTCAAAATCCAATATACACAAAAGATCACACAATCACCAAAAATACCTCCATTTGGGACTTTAACTATTTGGCTTCAAGCTATGATCTAGGGCATATCTACAAAGCTTGCAGTCCAATAGGTAGGGATGTTGTTCAAAGATGAGAGGGTAACTAGTGCATCATTGACAACAATAAAAAAAAAAAACAACATAAAATGCAAATCCCATGAAAAATCACAACAACCCATGAAAACCAAAGGCATGCTATGTTCCTTACAAATTTTTCCATCAAAACTAAGCATCACAAACTCAATTCCAAGATGCATAAATCCAATTATCAAGAAGTTATCAAACTTTCTTTGCAATAGGTATGCATGTCCAAGTTGGCAAAGAATGTGGAAGATGAGCTCTCAAATATTTATGAGATTATGTTTCCTAGTGCAAAACGTCTACAATCAAAAGTGAAAAAGATGAAATCATAAGGGTGAAAGTAGAATATGAGCAAGTAGATGTGAAAGTAAAAAAGTAGCAAATATATGTGAAAGTAAAGGACCAATATGTTGAGGGCAAAATCCAATTCATAGACAAAGTTTGCAAGGAAAGGTTTAACACATATCCATATTATCATTGGATAGCTAAGCATGTAATCTCACAATTGGAGCATAGAATGCAAAGACACAAGTTTCAATGTGCTCCAACCAATCATAGCTTAAGATTTATACTCACAACCTTCAAAATATCAAGTGAGGATTTGAACTAGAAAGGTTTTGTAGTTCTTTGAATTTATTTTAAACTATTGGTAAATGAAAGAACATGCACACATAATATATTTTGAGATGATTGAATTCTTGTGATCTTGGTCTAGTTTTAGGAAGGACACTTAGGAACTCATCTAGTAAGGCCCATGTGCATCCCCCCTTATGTTTTAGAGGATAGGGCCAAAACAATCAAAGCAAGATGATGTTCAACATGCCCCATAAACAATGAAATACCATGCTAGATCAACCAACTCGAATCACAAACACCAACATCTAATCTATCGAACTCAAGACAAGGAGAACATCCCAATTAAATAGGTTAGAAAAACAAGACCAACAAAACAATTGCAAGGATTCCTAGTTAAGCAAGAAAAGGAAAATGAACTATAGAACAACTAGAAGATGCCATGGATGCAATTAAAAGAAGCATTACATCATTCAAAGGGGCTAGCAATTCCTTCAACATACCTTTAGCCTCATTTTCTAACCATCTAATTGGGAAGACTAGGCTCAAAATAATTGGCCCACCTAGTGTACACATGTGTTGTCAAATTTTTTTTAAAATAAATATAAAATGTTATATTTGTTAATTGGATTTTTTGAAGGTAGGTGTATGGACACTCAACCACATATAACAGCTCAAATTCAAGGCAATTATTCACTTCTATAAACTATTCAACGTATCTCATTTTGGGATGGGATACCCAAGTACTCTTAGTGGTATTGGTTTAAGCGCAAACATCCAAAATTATCAATCAAATTTGCAAAGGGGTTGGAGGCCCTATAAAACACAAGGTCCAACCAACAATGCGTGCAACCCTTTCTACCAAAATCTTACAACATTATACACTTGACACAAATACATAAGAATTTTGATGAGATAAGAATTGAACAATCAAGGTGATAATTAAAATGAGTCTAATTCTAGCAAAAAAGAAATTCACAACAATTGTACAACGGAATTCCCAAGTCTAAATATTGACTATAAACTATGTTATAAATGTAACTAGAGGGTTGCATGCCATGGTTTTTCATTTTTAGTGGTGAAAAGATAAGAATCAACTACATCAAAAATTGCAAGCTAGGGACATGCATGGCAATGCATAAGAAAACATGGGTTACATCTTTCCTTTTCAAGGAATTTTTGTCATTTTTCATAAGGTTAGTTCATGCAAGCATCTTTCAAATTACTAGGCATATATTGATCAAAGATAAACTTAAAGGTCACATGTAACCCAATAAGTAATAGAACACACAAAAACACCCAAGTTGGACATGGCAACTTTACCTTCACACACATCCTATGCATTGTAACCTTTAGATATGAATTGTTTCAAGCCTTTCAAGATTGCATTTAAAAAAGAAAGATAGCAACATGGTTAAATCCAATTATCAAGAACCAAACAAAACAACTCTTGCCAGTTGGGTTGATAAGGCATTGGAAATTTCACCAAAATTGGGTTTAAGGTTATAAGAATCTAGTTTATGAATGCAAGGGCCATGGACAACAAGACTAGGCCCAATGAATTGTATACAACTACACTAGATGTGAACACATCAAATGAAAATATTCAAAATTCAAATGAAGAAAGCAATTTGAGTATCGAGGTTTGGGGAGAACATGGAACTACATAAAAGCAAATAAACATATAATGTGCAAGAGAATTTGTTGAACTAAATTATAATGCTAAAGACTTGGAGCCCAATGACCTAAAATATTATGTGCAACAACCTAGAAATTTTGCTAATGCAAAGGAGATGGGGCCAATAAATCAAATCAATGAGTTAATAATACACTTATAATAGTCTATGCATGAACTTCAACTTGAGATTGAAAATGCTACAAGTCAAACTCCATAGGTGTTTTGTTTTGCAAATGTTATTCTCATTGCCCCATTTACCTACAAGAAAGACATGAGGGATAGATGTTTTAGTATATACAATAGATTACAAATTGTGACATCTAATGACTATTTGAAAATTTTGCAACAAAAAACTTTGGATAAAGAGGTGATTGAATAAATTAGAGAGCATAAAAGGAAGGAAAGGGAGGAAAAGAAAGCAAAGAAAGTAGTTGAATCATTAAACTTGACTTAATGAATAGTTTTAAGGAGGTCATTCCATGTATATTTTAGGAAGCACATGAAGCAAAAGGATATTTTTTAATATACTATGAAATAATGGCATATTTTTATCATATTCTAGATATATTCTAAGTATATTTTCAAAATATTCTCAAAATGAATTATCTACACCCTACTTACATTTAAATAAATTAAAATTTTAACCTTTTCTCAATAAGTTGCACCCTTTTTTTTGGCACACCATTTGTAATAAAACGAAAGTGACCTCCTTAGATGAACAGTTCAACATATGGTTGAAAAGTGTCATGCAAGAGTAGAATTCAACAAGGTTTAATTTACAATAGCAATTAGCAAAATAAGGGATAAATTCCATTACAACTTTCAAGTTAGTTTCAAAGTTGATCCAACCAAATAGAGGGTGTAAACTTGGGTTTTACAAAATCAAAGCAAATAGAGGTTAGGGCAAGGGCTATGGTTAGGGCATGTGCAAATGGCAACAACCTACCATGTAAACTAACCAACAATAAGAGAGGTGGGGAGGAGGGGTGAAAGAAGCAAGTTTCAACACTTGGGGGTACTAGTAGAAATGAAAATGATGAAGGTAGGTCTAAGAAGAAACAAAAATGGGTTTAAGAAAAGACAAAAAGGATGAAGGGGGTCTAATCAATGAGGAAGGAAGTGAGTATGGGAAGAAAATAACACAATCTAATAGCGTTACAACATGAAAAACACTTCAATCAAAAAGGTGGGATGTGGGTTCAAGAATTGATGAACATAATAACATAAAAAGATTTAAAAAATTTGATGAAAGAGAGAGGAGGGAGGTGAGCCTAGGAATTGATGAATACCAAAAGAATGGAAAAGGAAAATGGACAACACAACCAACCAAATAGAAAGGAGGGAAATATGTCCAAGAATTAATGAACACCAAAAAAACAGAAAAGGATGGTCAACAACATAAATGATTAAAGAAATAAGAGGGAGGTGGGCATGGGTGGTGACAAACACCAAAAAAGTGGAAGATAACGATTAAAACACAAACAACCAAATAGACTCTAGATAAGTGGAAAAGGATGATCACAACACAAACAATTAGAGAGAAAGGTTGAAGGAGGTGGGCTTGGGTTGTGATGACCACCAAAAAATAAAAAAGGACGATAAAACAACTAAAAAAAGAGGAGGGAAGCAAGTACAAGTGGCAATGAACACCATTAAGGCAAAAAAGGATAATCAACAATGCAAACTAACAAAGAAAAAGGAGGGAGGTGGGCCTTAGTTACAATGAACATTAAAAGAATAAATAAAAAAACACATTGTGCATTGAGTTAATAAATACTTGTAAACAAATACCAACAACAAGGAACAAAAAAAAACATCCATGACTTTCACCAAGCTCATCCAAAAACCTCAGCAAATACCTATAAGCACAAATGGTTACGTTTGGTGAAAAATTACACAAGGTCCAAATTGAAAAAAAAATATAACCAACCATTAACCAAAACCACAAGGGCAACACAAAAAGTCCAAAAAGAAAATGATGATGAACATTTTTAATTTTACAACCAAAATAAAAATGCACAACGTTCAAACTAAGAACACAAAAAGTAGGAGAGGAGGATGAAAGTGATGTTGTTGTCAAATGAAATTTATTCATGCATAGGGTGCAAAATCTTTGTTCAACAATCTCCCATGTGTTTACTTGAATTCTATTTCAATCAAAAGAAGTCACCTATTTTTGGAGACCCATATCGCCTTTGTTTCTTGACCAAATTCAATGATTCAAATGGCCCTTGGTGCTCCTAGAGACGGGCTACAAATTAGTTTTTCCTTATAAATCAAAACCAGACATGCAACAACTTGGGTGCTAGAGGTCTTTAAGTCCTAAAGTGTTTGGTCATAATTAAATTGTTGTACCCTATGTATAGTTGGTACACCCTTTAACATTGTTTGTGAGGTCCATGTATTTATTAGGTGTGTTAGGATATCAACTAACTACTTAGTAATCAATACCTTGAAGCACTTTTAAATTTGCATTGCACCTATTGTTAGGGTTTTTAGATTTAGCTCACTTAATGCTCATAGTTAGTAATGATGACTTTATGTGGTAGGATGTGAGTTTGTTTTGGTTGGGGTTTCAAAAAAAATTTAAATAATATCAAGATATTTTTCCACTAATTGTACCAAAAAAATTTACATGGGTCAAATCTAAGAGAGAAAATGTGAATAGTCCAAATTAAGATAGTTGATGTGGTAGTGGTGATTTTTCACATGCATACATCATTGGGCATCAAGATTTTGGTTCAAACCTAGAAATGTCAAAAAATGTTTAAATAAATTTATATAGACATTTTGATTTTTTTTTGGCATGATTATTTCTTACACATGTGAACCACATTTTGGCCTAATGAATACAAATAACCATAGAACTGGTTGAAAACAATTTTATTTTTTTGTGCAACCTTAAATAATGAATTTTATTACTTTCAAAAATTCGGTATGGTTTATAATATAATTCAATGCATCCAATGAACATTTCCAAATAAAGATGTAAGCAACATTTATCCATTAAAATTTTGACATCAACTTGATAACTTAATGCATTCCTTGTTTCAAAAATGTAGTGAAACACTTAATATAATTAGTTGAAAGAACTCAAAAGGACATTTATATAATATTTATGCATTATTGAAAATTATCTTCATTAATTTAACATGACATCATTTTGTCTATTGGCATACAATAATCCACTACAATTATAATGATGTAAATAGAATAAAAACCCAAAGTTTTTCTATAGAATCCTTTAAACATTCCTTTTTGGAAGCCCAATTTTGAAAAGATTGGGGTACAAAATGTAACCATTTATGTTGTGGTGTGCATTTTCACATAGTGACATGCAATAATGACACTAAACAATGTTGATGCCCACTTCGAGGTTTGCAATGACCCTATCTTTTTATTTTTTTTGGTTCCTTTTTTCTTTTCTTCCCTTTTTTTATCCTCTCTTTTTGCCTTCACCTCTCCCCCTCTTCACTTTCTCCTCTCTATAATTCACAACATGTTCTTTTTTGTAAATTTGCTATGTGCTTTTCTTTGAAATTAACAACACATTCCTAGGTGTAGTCACAATCCAATGAACCAAAAAGGGCATTAAATTGCAAAAAAAAGAGTCAAAATAATATAAATATTTATGTTTTTCCATTTAAAACCATGGCAATCATGGCAAGTTGTTTTTTTTCATTTATATGGATGTCAAAGAATTCAAACCAAATCCATTTGATGAAATTTTAAGTTTAAATTTTGATTTAGGACCTTTGAAAGTGAATACGTATGGTGTCAAACAAAAGTCCATTCTGCAAAAGACTATCAAAAGGACTCATATAATAAAACACATTTGATTGGAAAAAAAATAAAGAAGATAGAGACCTATTAACCACATTGAAAAAACAACCATACCTTAAAATAGGTGAAATTCTAAATTTAAAAAACTCAAAGAAATTTTTTAAATTGATCCAAAATGTTAGAATTTTGAAAGTCTTTTACCACATATAAATGATGTATAATCTACATGATGTGTTAAAAAAAAGTTGTAGCTTATTATGAAAGAAAACATAAAAAATTTTAAATGAATTTTTTATCATTATTATAAATAGAACATTGAATTTACAAGGAATTAGGGCATTTTCAAGAATTCATATTTATTCAAAAATGACAAACAAAAAAACATGTCATATATTGGGACAACTATAAACATTTATTATAAAAAAAATTGTTAAAAACATTGTTCCAAAATTCATTCATATGAAATAGTTTCTTTTGGGAAAAAAGACATGCAGTCCTTTTCTAAAGTAATCATGTTGGCTCATTGTATCTTGTTTGCACCCTCCTATGTAAACAATTGGTTGTCAATGTTTGTTTTTTTCTTTTCTTTTGTTTGTTTGAGTGTTATTACATTGTGTTTGGTTGTCTTTCTTGTTTTCTCTTTCTTTAAATCACACTTTCTAATGTTTGATTTTGTCTTTGTTGCACAATCTTTAGAGTTCAAAGACAATGCAAGTACTTCAATGTTGTAGATTTCATGAAGTTCAAGAAGTTTAGGAACTACTTCAAATGCATAGAAAAGAAATGTTTACCTTCATTGAGTTGTTTGTTGCAAGTGTTGATTTGCAAAAATATCATCCAAAACATATCCATTGTAGTATGATATAGTTCATCAAAGTGTAATCACTAATGTTATTGATAGACTATAGGGAAAAAGGTCATGGTAGAGTCGAAGGTGAGAGAAGAGATGGTCATGGGGGAGGGGAGAATAAAATGTGTGTAACATCAACTTATAGCAGCTTTTTCTAACCTCCTATGTAATATTGAACTTCACCTTGTAAACCTATCTATTATTCTCAAACATTTTCTTTAACTATGAGTTAACATTTTATGCTAACAAGGATTACACCTTGGATTTTGTGTTTTTTAACTTTACATATATGAATGGAATTTGTTATATAATTTGTTATTAAATGTAGGATAAAAACTAAAATTGGAGGATGGGGTTGTTTCGCAAACGAAAGCCCTACAAGGGCCAAACATGAGATCTAAACCCACAAAACAACCATGTTTAAGGTCCTTTCCTTTCATAAATAACTTACAGAATTTTGTTTTCTAATGGATGTTTATGGTTTTCATTTGCAAGGAAACAAAGCACCTTACATGTAAGGTTCCCTAGTTTAAGAAACCTTATGTGCAAGGTGTGATTCTATGGTGTGGCATACATTTCAATGAGGGTAAGGCACCTTCCACACACACTAGAAAAAATCTCATCATTCATTCCATTAGGATAAAACTTATCTTATGTAAGAAACCCATCCAAACCATAAAAATGACTTTTCATTTTGGTAGTGAAAGAGATATTGGATCAAAAAACTTATATACACTTCATTTCACAAATATAAATCGGACCTTATATTTGATCTCATGTAGTTTTTTAGAACCAGATATAAGAAAATAATTAGTATTTGGGAATCTTCCCCTCCTATGGAATCAACCACATACATTTTGAAATAAATTAAAAGACTTCCTTTATTTCCATTTAGAAATTTTAGTTTTGCAAAAGTAAACTCGCATTTTTTTGACAACCTCAACATATTCATCAAGTTGTATTTGCCTATTAGTTTTTTTTTTTCAAAACCCACATTTGTTAGAATTACAGATTACACCAAAAATTAAATCAAAACGAATCATTATCAATGAATATTTTTGTAAAGAAATTGATAAGCTGTGATATAGCCCTAATGGTCATCATGATGAACAATAGACTAAAACTTTATTGTTGCTAGATCATAAGACCAGAATGTGAAAAGAAAAATAAAAGAAGGATTTACATTTATTCAAAATTTCCTCATATGGAATAGGGCAATATTTTGCCTAGTGTCCAAATTACTTCTCATTACAATTTGTGAGTGTCTTCTTTTCAACCAAGGAGCTATTGGATGGATGAAGTTGCATTCTTTCAAGGCATTAATGATTTCTTTTGAAATTCCAAAACTTTACCCACAAAACTTTTTCTTTTTTCTTTTTTCACATTTAATTTTCTCCTACTCTTTTCATGAAGAAGTTTGCTTGTTGGTTGTTCCAACGTAGGAAGACTATTTTGGGCCATCGCCCCTTGAATGTAATGCTTGTAACTTTTCAGAAAAACATTCAAAACAAGCTCAACAAGCAATTCATTCTCTATTTTCTTTTTGCAACCAACTAGTTGATTCACAAGATTAGGAACTTTCTCCAAAAAAATCTTCATGGGTATCTTCCTCCTTTTGAGACTTGACAACTTATTTTTAATCAATATCCTCCTTGAGGAAGCCTTAATCTAATAAAGATTAGCAAGATGATCCCAAATCTCTTTGGGTGACCTTGTTTGAAACATAAAGGTTTATGATATTATGTAATAATGTGTTGTTTTGGTTTGGTAGATGTTGCTTCTTGACCTACCACTAGTTTCAAATCAATGACTTCTAAATGGCCAATCAAATCCTCTTTTAACAACACATTCTTCATTTTCAATTTCCAAACATTGTAATTTGATTGATGTAGAAGCTTCTTTGCTTCAAAAACATTGTTTCCAATGCTCACCATGATGTTCGACAAGAAAGAATGGATATGTCAATGACCACTAATAAAATTGAAGAAAATTCTTTGGAGCTCAACTCCACAAAGAATACAACAACCCAATGTTATAAAACCACAAAAATACTACAATTTTGGAGGGAGTTAAAGCTCCAATGCCTGAAACCTTGTAATGGTACTCAAAACATTAAATGATTTAGTCTAGTAAGCTAGTTTTGATACCATGATGATAAACAACATGCTAGATTGCAAGACTAGAATGTGAAAACCAAAATAGAATTTTTTTTGAAATAGCCCTTAGAAAAATAAGAAATTAACTACCTAAGTGAAATTGAAACCATTAAAATGTCATTGTAACTAATGTGGGCTATCCCATTGGCCCACGTGTCATATTTAATTAAAATTTCGAGATTTAAAATTTTATTGAATTTCCAATCACAAAGATTCCTCAATATTCAATACCTAGTGCACCTTAGGTCTAGAAATTATGAAATCACTTCATAAAATCCTAGTCATCGAGCACTTTCCAACAACAATAAAATCAAACCCCAATTCTCCTAAAAACATTAGTTTTTATTTTTATTGAATTTTAAATTATAATTTTTTTTCAATATTCAATAACTTTTGCAAAATAGGCATGAGGGAGATTATGTGTTTTTTTATTATAATGTACATAAATATGGTATTTTCTAGGGGTACTATGTGAGGGAACTTATAATTTTTTTATCTTATTATTATTTAAAATCTTAATATGAACATATTTGAACCATTTAAAATTTAATTTTAAAAAAAAATCTTGAATTATGGCACCATATATTTGTTTGATTTTTTTCTAAAAAGTTGAAAATGTGAAGAGTGATGAAGGAAGGTGATTATTGCATGCTTAAAAAAATTATACATGAAAATGTTCAAATCTAATTTTTTAAATATATTAATAAATATTTCAATATCTCACATTTCAAACAATGAAAACCATCTACACTTAGAAAATCATTATACACATTGGACGATTGATTTGTTTCCATGTGAAAAAATATTCAAAATTCAGCTTTTGGGTTCCAAAATCAAAAGTGAACAAGGTGTGCATAGTAACTAAGTAAACCACAACTTCTTGCACCTTGAACTTCATCAACTCCTTGTTTGCCCAAGGGATGATACCACCTTATTAGTGTTATCTTATATATGGGAAATTCTAAAATTACACATTTTCCATCCTTACTAGCCATCACATGCAAATGCATTGTGGGAGGGGATTGAAAACATGTGGACCAATAAAAGACATAAGATGATACATGAATTATTTGTAAACCATTAATAATTCCAGCAATTGATTACTTAATGTTAGTCCAAATTCCTCCACGTTTCATTCAACATGTTTTTAACAATGTTTTTTCAATTGTTATCCCTATATTATTAATATAATTCTTCTATTAACCTATTAATGGAACATATTAACAAGTAATATCTAAATTATTTTTACAATTTTTTATCAAAAATATTGATTATTGATGTTTACCCTATATTATCTATATTTAGATTTAAAGAATAAACATAGTTTTATTATAAAATTAATTGAGTTATATTTTTATCCAACAATCACTATATGCATGAGACCTCATATTTTTACTCACATAGTTTTCAATTTGAAAAAAATGTACCCCCCAAAAATTATATGTCGAAACATGATGAAACCACCTCATTTGCACACTAAAAAATATGAAAGTATTAAGTGAAGTAACGAAACAGCTAATGGTATCTAAATAAGATTACTTGGTTCCCAACAAACATAAGCTATTGAGAGTTGGTTCCCAACAATATGAATCTACTGAGAGTGAGTTGGTTCCCAACAAGCATAATCTATTGAGAGTTGGTTCCCAACAAACATAATCTATTGAGAGTGAGTTGGTTCCCAACAAACATAAGCTATTGAGAGTTGGTTCCCAACAAAATGAATCTATCGAGAGTGAGTTGGTTCCCAACAAACATAAGCTATTGAGAGTTGGTTCCCAACGATATGAATCTATCGAGAGTGAGTTGGTTCCCAACAAACATAATCTATTGAGAGTTGGTTCCCAACAATATGGATCTATTGAGAGTGAGTTGGTTCCCAACCATATGGATCTATTGAGAGTGAGTTGGTTCCCAATAATATGGATCTCCAAAGATGTTAAGCATGACAATGGGGGAAGGGGGGGACTGAAAATAGCCCCGGGGATAACATCAACATAACAACAAATTATGAGTAGGAAAAGCATCCATTATTTATAGACCTAAATGTGCAAAAAAATAAATTATAAATTATAAATATAAAAACTTATGTATAATGGATAATAGTGGTACCCAAATATCTCGTAAAAATAAACAATAATATCTGACTTGGGAATTTTTCAGAATAAAAAAGTACAAAAATAACACCCCCCCCCCCCCCCCCCCCCCTCCCGCGGGCCCCCTGGGCCCAACCCCGTTCCCTCCCGCCCACCTTTGGATGCCGTCCGTTCTTCAATGACCTAGATTGCGAACCCGGTCCAAGTAACTATTAAATGATGTCTCGAAACCAAGTTCAATCATCTCTCCAAGCCGTCGGTATTTCCACGATTTCGTAGATCTAACGGTTGATATTGCAGTAGGTAGGGTACGCAATGCTGACCATAGTTAGAGAACGGGTCTTCTCCGCGTCGGGTATGGGGAAGAAGACGTTTCGTTTGGTCGGCCGTTGTTTCTCAGCCCGGTGGGCGTTCCGGGCAGAAGAAAGCTTTATAACCTCTTCTTCTGTCGCAATGGTGAGCTTCGTGGGCGCACTCGTTTTCGTGTTGTGTTTTTCTCTTATGTCCGCCCTCGTCTCTTCTCCTTTGCACAATTGTGCCATCTTCGTCGGGACTTTTTTTTTAAAAAAAAAACTTTTAGGCCGGCTATTTCCAGCGACAAAGGGAGTTGTATCCTACTATTTTCGATCCATTCGCTTCTTTTTTTTCGTCGGATTTCTTACGTAGGCTTCTGTATTTGGTATTTTGCATCATTTGTTTATCAGGAAGTTCTGTCTGTGTTTGAATCTCGGTATATTTGGCCCTCTTTCCACCAACAAGGGAGTTGTATCGCATTTCGATTCATTCGCATTTTGTCAAATTTCTTGCAGATGCTTCTGGATTCGGTACTGGCATCATCTGTTTATCACAAAATTTTGTGTGTCTTCGAATCTCGGCTTTGTTTTGGTCCTCTTTCCACCAACAAGGGACTTGTATTGAATTTCGGTCCATTCGCGCTTGGTCAGATTTCTTACAGATGCTTCTGGATTTGATATTTTGCATCATCTGTTTAGCATTTCTGTCTGTCTTTGAATCTCGGCTGTTTTTTGCCCTCTTTCCAGCAACAAGGGACTTACATTGCATTTTGATCCATTTTCACTTAGCCAGATTTCTTACATATGTTTGTGGATTTCAAATTGCATCATCTTTTTATCAGGGATTTCTGTCTCTCTATGAATCTCTGCTTTTTTGGCCCTCTTTCCAGCAATAAGGGACTTGTATATACATTCGATCCATTCGCACTTAGTCAGATTTCTTACAGATGCTTCTGGATTTAGTATTGCATCATCTGTTTATCAGGAAGTTTGTCCGTCTTTGAATCTCGGCTGGGGTTTTGATTCTGCGTCTGTGGGCGACTCGAGGGCGTTTTCTGTCTCTGATTATTCTCGGACTCCGCTTTTATTTTGCCGCCGTAGTTCCTTTTGGTTTGATTTTCTTGCGTCCGAAAGAGGGAAACAGTGACTCCCGATTTGCGCTCCTGATAGTGAGGGCGTGCTACGGATACTGGTGGATCATCCGTATCTTTCGTTGCGGGCAGGAGGTTGCGGTGCTGAAGTGGGCGTTGCATAGAGCTTGTCTTCTTGCCGGCTTACTGTTCATTTTGGTGGAGACAATATCATCTTGTTGTCCTGAAGTTCTCTTTCTCTCTCTCTCTCTCTCTCTACAATCCTGTGAAGAGCCGCGTTTCGTAATTTGTCTTCTACACTTCCTTGCGGCGCTTCGGATAGTCGGTTCTGTCTTAGATTTTGTATCTATCACCGCCCTCCTCTTGGCTTCTCTTCTTGTTTCGGATCCCGAAGTTTCCTCCGGATCCCCCATCGTAGTGCCAGGCTTTAGTAGATATACCAAGATGCATGCTTCAAATCTTCTCAAGGCTGTCTTGAAGCCTCGTTCTCTCTCCTCCACAACCTCAGGCAGGAAGCAATCCTTGGTGACTCCTCAAAATGAGGTCACCACGAAGGGCAAGCGTATTTCCTCCTTGGACCATTCTCTTCCCTCTGCTACTAGCGTGATTGCGAGGAAACCGTCCCACTCGTCATCACCTCCAGTAAAGGTGACCTGCCTGTGCTCCCCTACCAATCACCCTGGTTCTTTCCGTTGCCGCCACCACCGCACAGGGAATCCGTTGGGATCTGCGTCCGCTTCGTCCTCAAAGACCTCTGGAGCCTCCTCTAGAGTTCCTGCTGCAGACAGTAGACAAGCTGCTCACATGATCAGGGCCAATGGCATGCACAATCTGCCGTCCCTTCCAGGCCCCCCGCCATCTTCCCTGGCCAGGAGTCCCCTCGGAAGAACTAGCCGGTTGAATCCCATGGTTGCAAGCGGCGAGGCGGAGAGGGATATTGTCATTCCTTTTGTCAACGAGTAAGCAGTTTCTTCTGCTCCTTGTCTTCACAGCACTGTGAAGTATATAAATCGTTGAAACTGGATTTCTAGCTTTGTTGATGTTCACTTTTCCGAAGGCGTCAGTCGATCCGCTGTCTGTTTTTCAGAGAACCTGTGCGAATCTCATCTTCCACTGTGGTCAAGAACGGAAGCAGTAGCTTTACGTCAGCGTCTCTTTGCATGGCTGAGAGTGCGAGAGAGATATACTCCGTCAACTGCCAGACTACATCGAAGAAGGCCACGGATGCCTTTGACCGCAGCACGTCGATGGGGATTTACTTGTGACCTCCCACTGCTGTCTGCCTGCTTCAGGTACTGATGCAAAAGGTACCAATCTGAAGCCCCCACCACGAAGCACGAACCTGTAAGTAATTTTTCAACTAAAAGAAAACATGTATACTCTTGTATATTCTTGTACATGGCTCTGTGAAAGGGGGTACAATTTGCGACGAATAGTACGTACAGCGCCCAACAGTTTTGGTAGCATAGGATACAGGAGTGAGAAATACAGTTCATTAGAGCCACCCCCAATCGCCAATGGCAAGAGCGTTGGTTGTAGATGGGATTGACGAGTTGGGTAGAAGGGTTCCTGATTCTAACATCATATTGAATTTCGATCTCGTGCTTTTTTGTTGTTGTTTTGATCATTTTCTTTATCATTCTGGAACTGGATTTTGTTCAGAAATTTCGAACCCCATATTAGGCCCCTTCTCAGAGTGTTTGACGACATGTTTTTTGAGTAGGAGAATTAGCGCCTTTTTGTCTTTCAAACCTTCTGAGATTTGAATTTTTGTCTTTCAAACCTTCTGAGATTTGGATATAGCTTGCTTACATTTCGTCTACTGGCCTTGAGATATAGGTTATGTAAAGGTGGCATCGGTTCTTTCTATATCTTTTTGTTTTTTTTCCCAAGTTAGACAAGCATTGCATCAAACTCGAAAATCACTGGGAAACAAACCCCAGTGATGGAGATGATGCTGTGCCTTGTTTGGCTATTTAAGCCTTTGATATGCGCACACGTGGGAATTGAGATTGGAAGACTAGAGAAGTCACCTTGGTGGGCACATGGGCCAAAAAAACAAAATTTAGGGGAAAGTGTGGGATGATGTTGGAAAAGATTGAATATCAAGTTTTTCAATATTTTATGAGATCATAGCTGCCAAGGTATTATGGTATTTTTATTACATTGGATTGTTGAATAAGAACTCTGAACCTAATCCCAGTTCAACTAAAGGAATATTGGGATGGTTGACTATACATGAAGTTTATTATTCTTGGGCCAATAACACAGGGGCTCATTGGTAGTCTAGAGCCCACCTTGGACAATCGCCATTTAATAATATTTAATGTTGAGGATCCTTGCGAAAGGACCTCCTCAAGAAATTTGAGGAAAATAAAACCCTATTCCCAACTCCTTGTATTTGATGTATGTATAGGTTTTCTAAAAAGAGATGTGAGAAAAATGATAATTAAGATGAGGATTAATGCAAGTGGATTGGAATCAGTAATTGATTGAACACAAACCATCATAAAGCCCTTCAAGATGACTATCAATTATTCTTATGATGATGGTAACATTGGAGTTGATTTAAGCCTAGACATTTTTAGAGTTCACTAGATTTAAATTTTAAATATGCTATAAATGGAATGGAAAGATGTTTTTTCAAAATTATATCTTTTTGAAAAAAATATATATATTTAACACCATAGTCATGAATGATAAAAGTGGTGAGCATATTTTCAATGCCTTATATGTGTCAATTTGCATCTTGTTTCTCTTGGATTAAATTTGAGTTCAATTCAATTCAATTCAACTTGAATTCAAACATAAATCTGAATTCAATTCAATGTAATTGTATTCAATTTAAGAATTTCAATTGAATTCAAGTTGCACACAATCTAATTCAATGAAACTAAATTTGCACAAAATCAACTCATCATGCTTTTCATCGTTTGCATTGTCACTGGTAATGCGCAGCAGCAACATGAACCCCAAGTTTTAAATTGTGAGTAAAGGAATGAAGGGGCAAGTAGTGATGGGGTGGGAGATGGCCAAATATGGTGACTATCTAAGACCAAAAGGACACAATCATGTGGGTCTGGAAACTAGTGTTGCACCATTTGGTTGGTGTCTGGAAAAGAAGGAAATTTTGCTTGCCTTTTAAATCAAAGGCAAATCGATATATGAAGTAAAACATCAGTTGGTAAATTTCATAAGAGTTGAATCTCCACATTGCAAACAAAAAATCCAATAATCCCTTAATTGATTTGGGGATATCCACCCCCCCCCCCCCCCCCCCCCCCCCCCCCCCCCCCCCCCCCCCCGCCCCCCCCTATCCCCTTCTTCTTCTTCTTCTCTGCACTATAACACACACCAGCAACACGGGTGGTGCCCCCCACTCCCACCACATACACAACACCAAGAACGAG
>Ga0116231_10009301_pt1 | contig 16667 bp, 11 predicted proteins | sample S1TSphgellanicum_2_FD_89695 | JGI IMG/M metagenome (GOLD analysis project Ga0116231, IMG submission 89695) | Host-associated microbial communities from peat moss isolated from Minnesota, USA - S1T2_Fd - Sphagnum magellanicum MG | ecosystem: Host-associated > Plants > Peat moss > Unclassified...
ATGATATAATGCTTTTAAAAATGTGCCAAATTTTAAAATTTGGTTAAAAAAATAAAAATTTGTTTAATTTTTTTTTAATTTTTTTAATTTTTTAAATTTTAAATTTTTTTTTTTTTTTTTTTTTTTTTTTTTCCCACCCGCTTTTTGGGGTTTTTTTTTTTTTTTTTTTTTACATTGAAAAAATTCTCAGAATCAAAGAACCTTGGGTTTCTTTGATTTTGCCAAACACATCCCTAAAAAAGAATTGGCGGTTTTCATGAAATAACTTGAACTGGCAGTTTTCACAAGAGAGAGATATTTGCTCTGTTTTGAGATTTTTTGAGATTTTTTGAGAACTGCAGTAATTAGAATCCCTTCTTTGATTTTTTTGTTTTGTTTATCCTACAACTGAGGATATATGCCACAACCTAGTTCTTTGATTTTTTTTGAGAACCATGGTTATATAATTTAAGGAGTCTCCCTAGTAAACCTCTAGTTATTTGGTGCCATTTTTAATACCATGCAACATTTATTTTCCACAATTTTACCAGGGTGGTCACCAGTGTTTTCTTTTCTTTTGTTTTTTTCCAAAAAAGGGGGAAATTTTGGAGAATTTCGTCTTCCTAGTTTAAAGTTTCACTAATTTTGCTCTTTTCTTTATAAATTTTTTTTTGTGAAAAGCAGAAAGCTTCGATCTCTAAAGGTTGCCTCAATTTTTGGCATTGTGGAAAAGCTTGTGGGTGAAAGCATTACCGAAATTAGGCTTGTGCTCAACCTTCACCTCATGCACCCTTATTTTGATAATGCCCTCACCCTTGGCTTTACCAAAATTCATAAGCCACATTCTAATTTCTCCCTTTTTTATAGAAGGAAAGAAATTGCAAAAAATGGGAGAATTGTTTTTTTAATTTAAAAAATTTTATTCATTTTTAGTTTTGTGGTTTTGAAAGTTTGACGATTTTTTTTTTAATTGCACTTTTTTCGAATTTACACTTTAAAAAACGAAAATTTCCAATCTCTTCCAATTTGTTTTTGTAGACAAGTGGCCAAAAAATACATTCACTTTGGTTGGGCGGCCTTAAAAAGGCTCACAAAATTCCACTACCATTGGACCGGCGGAGACAAGAGCGCCTGAGACCGGGTATGAATCCGGGTGTCTGAGCACGGCGGCAAAGCGCAGAGAGAGAGAGAGAGAGAGCGCGCAGCGCGTCCTTCGTCATCGTCGTCTTCTTCCTCCCCTCGTTCTCGACTCCCCGCTCCGCCATCGCTTCTTCTTCCTCTTATAATTCTCATTTGTGGTCCTTTTGTAGATGACGGAGTGGTTTTGGAGCTTCTCCCTGTGTCTGCCTCCAAATTTTCTTCCTTAGGAACTTCTTTTCTCAGTACCCATTTTGCTCCTATTGTACAGTTTTCTCAGCTCTAGGTGTTTTCTCGTATCGGATATAGTCTTGTCGTCGTCAGAATTGTGTGTGGATACTTCTTCTTTTCCTTCTGTCATCTTCTTGAATTTCGCTGATTATTCTCCTGCACCTTTCTTTACTGGACGTCGAAAAAACCTCAATCCTGGAGCAGCTGAATGCTTCTGTCCCTTGGTGCAGCGGTTTTGAGAAACGTTGGTGATTTGGTGAAGAGCCGTGTCTTCCCTTCTTCTTCTTCTTGTGTTGTGTGTGCTGCCGTGTTGCGACGTCCAGCGAGCTTACTATGAGCTTTATAGCGGATCCTAACAAGCTAAATTTGTGAAGAAATTCTTGGAATGCCATAGCTAGTAACCTCGAGCCCCAGGAAAACCAAGTTAAGAAGACGAGGAAGTCTTGCGGGGAGAAAAAATTGAGGAGAAGAGAAGAGAGGAGAGGAGAGAAACAGACGGAGTCAGACGGCAGAGAAGTCTAGCTCCAGTAAAGATATGAGAGAGACGGGAACGAACTCGCCAATGCTGCTCCGGGGATTGGAGATCATGATCCGAGAGAGCTTCGCAGGCTCAGGAAGGGTGGGGCCTGGAGCTTCCAGCGACAAGGAGGATGTCGCAGAGGAGAGGGAGCTGTCCGATCTTTGTACGCTAGGAGAAAAGGACAACGAGGAGGAGGAGCATCAGGAGAACGCAACAGAAGAAGCAACGGACGAGGAGGCGGGGAAGAGGCGCAGGGACAGGCTCTTGACGGAGGCGGAGACAATGATCGTGAATCGCGAAGAGAACAACAGAAGAAGAGAGGCCAGAAGCAGCGGCTGCGTAGCAGTAGGGAGGAGCGTATCTGATTGCGGCAACAGAAGAACCTCCTCCTCCTCCTCCTCCTCCTCCTGGCCAGCAGCAGCAGCAGCGCTACACAGGACGACAAGCTCCAGGAACAGGAGCCTGACAGACGAAGACATGGAGGAGCTCAGGGGCTGCATTGACCTGGGATTTGGATTCAGCAACGACGAGAAGGATATGGAGCTTTGCAACACCCTACCAGCTCTGGAGCTTTGTTATGCCATCACCAAGCGATACAATGATGTGGTGGGCAGGAATTCTTCTTCTTCTTCTTCACCCACCACCATTTCCACTTCTCAAAGCAGCAACGGCAGCAGCTCTAGCTCCTTTGATCATCATTCCAGCAATGGCAGCAGCTTGCAAAGCTCCCCTCCTCCTATGGATTCTTGGCGCATTTCCAGTCCTGGTAATAAATTCTTCCCATCATTTCTTCAAGCTTTTTCCTCAACATATCTTGTGAGATCCTGGTAACAATCCCTCAAGTATTCCATTCCAGAGTCTATCACTTCTACATAAGATTTGTTGGGATCTGTTATGTGCAATTCTTTGGTGCCATCATCCCTAGTAATCCAGTTCTTTTGCATTCTGTCAAACTTTTTCCTCAATATCTCTTGTACTCACAGTTCTAATTGTGAGATCCCGGTAGTTACACTCCATCTTGTTCAATCCGGAGTCTCACAAGCTTTGTCAACATATCTTGTGAGATCCTAGTAACAATCCATCGAGCATTCCATTGCAGAGTCTCTCACTTATACAGAAGATTTGTCAGAATCTTTCATGTGGGATTGATTCTTGGGTGCCATCAGATCCCTAGTAGCCAAAGTGTTAAACAAACAAACATTAAAGAGCTGAGTATTTTATTATTTTTTTGGCGTGATATTGGTGAAATGCAGGTGATAATCCGTCACAAGTGAAGACGAGGTTGCGGCATTGGGCACAAGCAGTTGCATGCACTGTAAGACAATCTTCTTAGGGGAAGTTTTTGATGCTCACATACATACAAGGACTTTCTGAATCCTGCACCCAGTGAAGGTGGCTTTTTCTTGAGTGATGACAACTTTCTCACAAGTTGGAGGTGGCTGTTTGTGGATTAAGAAGTGGATGCAAACTTTCGTTCTGTATCCAAGTTGTGAATGGGGACCTTGGAGTCAGCTTTTGTACTTACGAGACCAGCATGAAGTGAAGATTTTTCCCCTACAAAGAGACTAACCTAACACCATACTTTAGTGTACATCTGGGGAGAGCCCCAATTTCAAAACTGGTTTACAGAGAAAAACCCATCAAATGTGACCGGCAGAGTGTCATGCATATATCATGAAAAGAGAGAAAGATGGAGGAATTGATGTTCTAGAAACTATAAATAGATGGTGGTGGGTGGCAAAGGGTGGGGGGAGTAGTCTAATGCCACAAGGAGATTAATGTGTTTTGGGCGGGGGCGGAACTGAATCTCACAAGGAGATTAAGGTGTGGGTTGTAGGGTGTGTAGAGTGGTTCTTTAGACAAGTCAAGTTTTCCTTGTCTAAACTATTGTCAACTCCCTATGATTCACTTGCTTTCATCAAATCGACCTTTCTTGTCAACTTGTCACTTCCATTCATAATATGTTCACTTCTTATCATATTGATTTCTCTTATGGATGTGTCCATTTTGGTTGGTATGCCAACTCCTACTAACTTGGCATATCAATTAGTCAATTTAGCTGACCCTTTGTGACCACTTGGCAAATCAACTTCCTTCATTATTCCCAATGGCACTTTTTCGTTCAACCTTCCTGCCTGAGTAAACAACTTGGCCAATTCCAAGTTGGTAGGTAACGCTTCTACTTCAATAGGTCTATCTTCAAACTTTTGAATTTTTTGTAGTTCCTCGATTACATCCAAATGAACCTTCTTTTTTTTTTCCGATTTGGTTCGTCGACCCCTTGTAAGACTAACCTCTTTCTATGGAGGCTCCTCTATTGGCATACTTGCCCTCTGATTTCACATGGTTACACACACATCAATAATTGATTAATCCCATTTGACCATAGCAATATTAATTCCAACTTTCGGTTTGGAATTCTTTTCTTCTTCTTCCATTACTTTTTTCCATACAAGACAATCAACTTTTACATGTCCTTCTTTCCAACAACAAAAACACCTCACTCCATTGTATCGAAATCTATTATTTTGATTATAACCACGTTAGTTATACTGATTATTCTGATTCTTTTGACCATTGCTTCACCAATTCTGACCATTTGGTCTTGAATTATAATATCAATTTTCAAATTGATTATTTGGTGTGTTATACTCATGTGGTTGTTTTTGTTCTTGCACAACTGGTGTTTCTAGTTGTATCACATGCATTAGAATAATTTCCTTTGAAGGACATCTTCCAAACACTAATTTGCTAGGACATTTAGCAATATTGTGATCATTTTGTTTGCATATCTGGCAAAATTTGTTCAATAATTTACATTCTTTTGTAAGGTGTCCTTCATTATAACAATTTTGATAGTACACACCTCTTCTAATAGTTTCAGAGTGATATTTTATTTCTTTCTTCTTTGGTCCCCATTTTTTTTTCATTCAAATCTTTTGATTTTTCACTATCAGAGTCTTGGCAATATGTCGTTATACTTTTTTTTATAGTTACTAACATTTCTTCTTCTATCATAATTATCAATTTTGTTATTTTCACCAAAGTTCTTCATGGCATACTTCTAATGGCCATTTTGACTTTGGTTTTCAATCCTTTTCTAAAAGCTTCTTTTAAATAAATATCATGCGGTTGTTGTGAAATAACTACGCAAAGTCGCAAAACTCTATCATAATAATCCTCTACATACTCATATTTCTTTTGTTTTTTATATTTCAAAATTGTAACCGGTTGTCCTTCAGTGCGAATTTCATTAAATCGATTAATGAAAACCCATTATACTTCACCCCATGTTGTTGTTGGATGAGTAATTTCATACTTGGTAAACCAATCAGTAGTTCTCCCTCTAAGAAAAATTGGAAAGTATTGTAGTTTATGATTGTCTGTATCCTCTCCATTAGTCACATGGACTTTAGTTAGTTGTCAAATATGTATAACAAGATCATCATTGTCATGATACTTTAGTAGTTGAATGTGTAAAACATTAGTAGGTACGACAGCCATGAATGGATTTACGTTCATCACTGTTACTACAGTTGCTAGTTGTCAAGTTGACAAAGTTCTTGTATTAACCAAATCAAGATTCGGAGTTGTTCGAAATAGTTTTTTCTTTCGTAGTTGGTCACTACTTCCATGGTCACTCAAAGTTTTATTGATTTTTTGTCAACTTGCCATCTTGGTATTTGAGGCCACCCCTCTTCTATCACCCAGTCAATTGTTCCAAATGCATTGACAATATTGTCTAGTGTATTCAATAACAATGTATTCAATTCCTCAGTTGGTTCTTGATAACCATGATCAACATTTGGTGAGCCCATTTGTGTAGATTGTTGAGTTCCATCATTTGTCAATTTGTTTACTTCTTCAACATCAATTTGAACAACAATAATTGTCGCTTCCTCTTATACAAGTTGAAGTACTTGATATGTTATTGGTGAATTAAAAATTGCGCCAAGACCTCTCCATCTACTTTGTGTAATAGATTGTTGATCTACAATAGCAACCTCTCTAGCTTCCTCTCGATTATCTTTTCTCCAATCTCTCAGTCTATTATTCTATTATCTTTCTTTATCTCTATCTAACATAGGCTCCAAATAGAAATTCATCTTTATATTCTATATCCATTTCTACTATTACTCCCAATTTTTTGAATTCCCATATAATTATGGAATCATGATTATAAACCAAAATTCTTCTTATTCAATTAATTCAAATATGTATTCCTCACTCCCTTTTGTCCTCATGACATATTTAGAATTTGTAAACCTAGGTGCCTAAAACATATCACTTGGCATCCATTTTTCCATTAATGCATTAATGTTGGGTTTAGTAAATTCTCTTCTATCAAGGAACTAAATCGAATGATGCATTGCAAATACTTTCTTTCTAAAGATTAATGTGATTATGCATACAATTACTAGTAATCATCTTCTATATTTTGTCAATTATGTAACATCAATAGTTATTGATCTATGTTGTATACACCACACCTCAATACCACCATGCATTTTCTTAATAATCAATTCTTTTGCATATGTTTTTGGTAATGTTTTAAATTTACCCCACTCATCTAATTTTGGTGCATTTTTTGGTGTATATAAATAAATTTGAAAATTCCATGCATAACTACAATTTATTCTTAATATTTGTTTAGCTTCTTCTATATTTATAACTTCTTTTGTCCATTCATCTTCTTTTTCAACAAGAATCATAATCTACCATTTTCATAATGTCCTTCATACATAATATTATAATAATCTAAAAATATCATTGATTTTGCCATGTCTTGTTCTTAATAAGTAAATAAATTTGGAAAAATTAATACTTGTTTAACCCTCAAAATAGTCATTTTATTCACTCTACTATGTTTTCTTCCAATTCTATAAGCACCCATTAAATGTGTGTATCCATAAGATAATACCCTATAAAGAACATGTATGAAGCAAAATCCCAAATCAATTTCATCAATTTCCACTTTCCCTTCTTCAATTTCCAGTAAATTAATTGTTATGTAGAAAAATCTACATGAATTTGAAGAAATTACTTCATGAACCCTCTAATTTTTCCAACAATGAATTGAATTATCCCTAGCATGGTCACCAAATGTTAGTGATATAATTTTGCAAGTGTTAATTTTATTTTTCCATGAATACATTAACTACCTCTATATCATTATTGGGTCCTTGTCCTATTCCATTAGAATGAGTACCATGTAAACATACTAACTAGGACAACATTCAATCCTTTTTAAGTTTAGCGATATTCAATTAAATCCATATACAATGTTAAAACACCAAGAATGGAAAAAAAAAAATCTTTTATATTTCCATAAAACCATGAAGTTCTACAATGTTTTCCCCCCTTCCTTCCTCTCATAACTCCTATGCTTAATTCCTCTCCTAAAAGATCAACATAAACATACTTACAATCAACATTCAAACCCCCTGTAAGTCAGTTGAAATGTATTTTATACTCTCCACAAAACGGTTATAATTGCTTAACTGTCTAGCAAATCGACTTACCACAAATCATTAATTGTGTTGTTATAGCGATCACTACCATACTGATTTGCCTATACTGTCATATCGATTTGCCTAATCTATCACATTGTTTTGCTTATTCTATCATCTCGACTTGTCCATGCCCATCGATTTGCCTATATGATTACTGTTCTATCTCCAATTCCTAACATCAATGGACATTAAATATCTAAAGTTACACTAAACTTGTATAGTTATCATCTATATTATAATCTAAACTTTCAATGGACATCATATCTTTACATTTACATTAGACTTGTATAGTTATCATCCATATTAGAATTTGGACTTATATAATTACACATAATTAAAATCTAGAGGTTTAATGGACATTAACTCTAGACTTCCACTAGACTTCGACAAAGTTGCATTAAAATTTGAAGAATTTAAACTTTCAATGGAAATCCAATTGATGGACAATTTGCACAAGACTTGTAGAACTAGGCACCACATTAAAATCTAGACTTTCAATGGACGTTAAATGTCTAGACTTACACTAAATTTGTGTAGCTATCATCCACATCAAAATTTGAATTCTCAATGGACATCAGATCTTTAGATTTACACTACGCTTGTATAGTTGTCATCCACATCATAATTTGGACTTATATGTTACATCTCATTAGAATTTGGACTTGTAATGGACATCAAGCTTTTGACTTCCACTAGATTTTGGAATGAAACATAAATTTAAGGTTTAGGGCCTGAAACTTAAGCAAAAATTCACTTGAAGCATAAGCCTCTTCCTTCAATCTTTGTAGCCATGACAAACGCATTGGTCATGATTAGGTTCTCAAGTAGATTAGCACATATTCATTCAAGAGTCGAACACTAATGGATTGCAACCAAGTAGGACGAAATGCTTCCTTATAACTAGCAACCTTGCAACATTGGTGACAACTTGCACAATATGCAATGCAAGACACATGATATGTGTGGCCACAACTAGTAACCACTATGAAAAATGGCATTTATTGAAACTACACTACCCTGCAACTATTTTTTTTTAAAAATTCATATATATCTATTTTGCAATTATATATTGGATATTATAACTAATGTGCAACTATCCCCTTAGAAATACAATGTATTAATAAATAAATTGTCACGTCAAAAAATTAGTTAGTTGTATTATGGTTGCAAATGAGTTGAAAATGGGTCTTCTATACAATAATTTATACACATCATACATACATATATGTAGTCAACCATGTTTGACTTTTTAAGGAGTTGCATGTGGCAACTACTTTAAAATTATTATAAATGTGCCACTAAAACAACAACTATGTTGCAATTAGGTACAATGTATATACATGTGATCATGCCATGTGTTTAAATTTCCACCACCCATTATTGAATACATTTGCAATTAATTTTCAATTATTATTCCCATTGAAACAATTAGCCCAACCACTAGTGCACCATTACAAAAATATTGTTATTCAACTATGTTACGATTATAATACAACTATTTATAACTTTATAAAAATACATGTTCATTAGTTATTTATATCTTCATCATATGTGTTTCATTTTGAATGATTTAAAATGTTATGTGAGTGCTACTTCAAGATTTTAAAATCATCTATCAAATGTAAAGGAAAAGGAGTAATGAAAAAATAACAAGAAGAGAAATAAGCTTTCCAACTTACAAAACATTTTTTTCCCTTTCTCTTTGGACCCTTCCTACTTTCAAACCTCATAACTTTTTTAAATTCTTATTCATTTAAAATGATTTAAAGTGTTGTAGGAGCACCACTTGAAGTTGTACAAATCATCTTTGAACTTTAATAACGATAGAACATACAAGGATTTTTTTAGGTGTTTGGGAACTAACCTTTATAACATTCAATCATTTTTAAAAAAAAATTTTGACCCCCTCTTCTTTGGGGGGCCATAATTTTCTCAATTCTATTCCATTTTTGACAATTATTAGTGCCCCAAAAGTGCCAATAAGAAGGGTTCAAGTTTTGTTTAAACGTTACAAACAATGGAGCCCTCCCTTTATATATGGTTCGCCCTGAACACTTAAATGTTATAATTACAACTCACTTACAACTTAATTTGCAACTAAGGAACAATTAAAAGATTTAACCCATATTTTTTGTTTTCAAATATATATAAAGAAGGCTTGTTTTCTCATATTCTCACATTAAAATACAAGTGCCATTTTGGTATGAGTTCAAAAAAGTTTACCTAAAGGCAAAACATAAAATAAAAAAATAAAATTTCATGGTTATTCTACTATTTTTCTACCTAGGTCTATGACCTTAGGTAGGTTGGTAGGTCCTATTTTTTTACCTACCTATGTAGGTAAGTAGGTAGGTACGTAGGTTTTAAGTAAATACATAAGTATGTAGGTCTTAAGACTTACCAACCTACCTACCTATGGTTATGTACGACCTACCTAGCTACTAAAATAAATATATTTATTTATTCAAAAATATAATTAATATATCATGTGACAATTTTTATTGTGCCACATGTCACAATTTTGGACCATCATTAACAATCAATATGAACGATGGAGATGAATTTTTCAAATATATATTTTTTTGTCAAAAAAAATTCAAAGTGCCACGTGTTAATTTTTAATAGATGGATGACAATCAATGATATTAACATGACATCATGGGTGCAATTATAATAGAATTACATAGTAGTTGAAAATGAGTTGTTTTGATAAAGTTGTAGTTGAGTTGCAATGAGTTACATCATATATACAGTGAGTTGCAACTTTGTAATTCATGCAATTTGTCCATTAGCACTCACAATGTATAAATACAATGAGTTGCAAGTGTCTTCTACAACTGAAAAATTGAGTTGTAAGGCTAGTAACAAAACACCTTTTTTTTTCATAATGAACAAGAATATCATTGCTAGGAAACCACTATGCGTAAACAAAACATTCATTAACAACAAACTAATCATTTCTCTTCTCCTATTTATACACAAATTGACTCAAATTTTAAATAGCCTGAATAGACCATTTTAACAATCATAAGCTAGTATATACACTAACAACCCAAAAAAATTCAAAAGAATTCCTATTTTTAATTACATGTTCATTAAACTACCTTTTCTATCAACCACCACTTTTGCAAACTATCAATTAGATTAACCACTTGTTCAACATGTCGCCTAACCTATTATAATGTTACTTGTCAGATTTTGTCATAGGTTCGATTAAGTCACATGTTACAAAAATCTAGGTAACATTATCCCCCCTTAAAATTACATTTCTTCAATAGGTTAGTCTTAGGTTTCTTCAACTAGTATGGTGTTAATTGTCTCCACAAATTCAATATTGCTCATGGGTTGAATACCTATTTTTGATGTAGCCTTTCGTTGAACAGGTCTTTCTTCAAAGGTTGTTATAGGTGTAGCAAATACCTTTGATGCATGAGGTGTGTTCGAAAGTAAAGTAATCTCTAGACCTACACCTATTTGAGGTGGGGTCAAAGGTATGGTAGTAGTTAGAAACTCTAAGTTCCTACTCTAGTACTAACCACTAGGGTTGGTGTAACAATAGGTTTAAGAATAACTTTAACATGTACAACTAAGGTCATCACATGTAAAAGTATGATTTCTAAACTTGTTTCTTTAATTTGATTAACTAGTTTAGTGGTAATAATAGGTTGCTCCCTTTGAGCAGGTTTAAAGGTAGATGATGTTGCACATGTTGTCTTGGTACTAGTTCCAATTTCCACATACACAAAAGAGGGTGGCTCATATTTGAAATTTGAAAAAATGATTTGATGAACTTGCAACTCTAGTTAATAATCATGTTCATTAGCTTTAGCCAACTCCATGTTCTATTGGATTTGTTCTTCCATGAACTCTTCCACTATCTACCACCACTTTTTCCACTTGGGATTTTTATCAAGTTTGATTTTATACTTTGAACAAAGTGTTGTCCAACAACAATTCCTCAAATTCCTTCAAACTATTGTGTGCAAATGAACTCAAATGGGCTCAAATGAACCAAAATTAATGTTAAAACGTCAAATTTTTGGTAATTTTTGTTACATTCATCTATGTGGTGCCACTTTAATGGCATGTGAATTGTGAAATGTTGTGTTAATAAAATAATATGGATAGTGAAAAAATTTAAATGATTCAAAAAAAATTCCAATATCAAAGTTTGGTTTGAACAAATTAATAATTTCATTAAATAACACTATTTTCACAAAGGGCCTTTTAATTTTCATAATACAATTTCTTTGATCTTCAATTTTTTTTATAATAATAGGGTACCATTAATCACATCTAAAAAGCACTCATATTTTCATATTTAATCAATTTTGTGTTTATCAAAATCTAAGGGTTTAAAAAAGTTCATGAGTCCTTTAAAACATGTAATTGTGATGCAATGTTTACGTTGTTTAAAAAAAAGTTGTAGCTTATAATATAAGAAATTAAACTTGAAAGTGTTAACATGTTTTGGTATGATTTGAAATTGTGACAATTTTTCAAAACAAAACACAAAATCTAACAAAATTTGTACACTTTCAAAAATTCATACTCATTCAAAAATTGATTGTAAAAAAAAAATGACATATTGGGGCAACCATAAATTAAAAAATTAAAAAAATTCAAAATATTTCATTTGAAAATTCTTTTTTATGAAAACATGTATTTTTGGCAAAATGACCCCAAAAAGGATAATAGTCCTAAATGCAAAGCAAACACATTGGTTCATAAAATGTCATTTGGACCCTATTATGCATTTTGATAGGTGGAACTTGAATTGGTTTGCTCAATTGTACCTTTGTCATCTCCAATTTGCCTTTCCAATATTAGATTTGAGCATTTAAAACTTGGGTTTGCTTTTCCAGTTCAATATTTGTAACAAATGGTTGATATTTTTTCTCTTGACAAGTTTGCTCCAAACCCATTATGGTTTTCTCCTATTGCATGTTAGATTGTTCCATCTTGTTGTAATATCAAATCATCCTTTCATGCTCACTCAAAAAATGCTTTAAATCATTGTGAATCTTCCAATTAAGCTTATTAAATTCATTATATTCTTATTGTATACATTTTGTTTTCCTCACAACTTGCTTTGCTTGATTCATCTTCATGGATAGGTTTTAGTTGTAAAATTAAACCTTAATAAATTGCCCCTTATAGCCAACTTCTTTTCATGATTTTTAAAAGTTTGTTGCACACAATGGTCAATTTTATGCTATGGGTTTGCAATTGGTTATTGGTTTCATGCAAGTTATGTTTGGTCTTCTCACACTCAACACTTAGGTTGGTGAGTACTTCCAAAATTCCTAACCATATAGTAGCATTGTGGGTAGCTTGTTCAAAAAACATGTTAATCTGCTTCAAATTTTATGTAGAATATCTAGAAATAGGGGTAGATTGCATTGTAGGAAATTGTGGGTTTTCTAAGCTAACAAGTTCAACTACATGTTGAATAAGTTGGAATACCTCTATAGTTAAAACCATAGGTTTGCTAACCTATGTAGTTGGTACTACATTTTCAATATCATCAACTTGAATGTTTTTAATTACCTATTCAATGTTGACCTCATGTTTGTCCTTAGTATCAACCTAAGTTGCTTCTGGTTGTGGTTCTTCATCATTTCCATGACCAATTTCATTTGAATGCATCTTCTCTTCATCATCTTCTAAATCAACAATTTGAATTTGAAAATAAGTTTTGGCTTTCTTTTTTGGTGGTGAAGTAACAAGTTTAGGACTTAATTAATCTATTAGTGTTGGTGGTTCTATGTGCATTTTTAACTTATGAAATTGGCATACAAGTAGAGGTGATGCCATTGTAGACCTTATTGGTCTTCTTTTTCTCGAGAACTATTTTTTTGTGATAGGTTTAGGCAAAATTCCACGCTTTTAAACAACCTGTTGAATTTGACATGTTGGTGATACAAGTTCATCCTAGGTTGTTATACTTGATGAAGGTGCTTTAGACAAAGGAAACCACTTCCTCAATAGTACATCCAAAATAGGTGCTAAGTAAAAAGTCGTAAACTTGCTATTTCCAAGTGCTAGACTTGCTGCAACATTTTTTGGGTGTTCTATCCATTGGGTTAGCTGATCTATTAACATGTGGGTTAGAATTAAGCACTAGTTAATTGGTTGAGCTCTATTAGCCAAATCAAAGGTGATGGTTATATGGTTGTTGAAATATGCCAATTGTTGCCTTTGATAGATAATTTGCAGAATAACTACAAACCTAGGGTGAAATTCTTCCTTCAATTGATTTACACTCCGCTATTCATTCTCTACAAAAGCATTTGGATTTGTAATCCGCTTCAAAGCAAATTTGCTTCTTGGATAGTAGCATTGGCAACATTTACAGTTCCTTCACAAGAAATACCAAGTTGTTCATGTATAAGTACTTAGTCAATAACAATTTTCTTCCTTTGAACTTGGGCTCTAATTCAACCATCTTTCATGTCTTGCCAAGTTTGCAAAATTTCTTTCAATAGGTCTTCTCATGGTGTGATCCATTGCATGTTGAATAACCCCTCCAAATTGGCTCTCTTTGCCCATTTGTATTCTTTAAGGTCCATCTTCATCCATTGTAGCATTTTTTGAATTTCTTCGCCTTAAATGTTGGACGTTTCTTGATAGGTCTCTTTGGTACAACTGGCTTTTCCACAACTATTTTCCCTTTCCTTTTCCTCACGGATTTGGAAGGAAACCTTGGGTGCTAGGGCACAATGTTGTAAACCTATTCTTCTTGGAAAAACTCTTGAAGAAAACTTCTCCAATGTCGCTAGTTATAGGTTTCTGCAACTCTTTCTCCACCTCCACATTTTCGTGTTCAAGCTCTTGTTGTGGTTGCTCCTACGCAATAGGTTGAGTAGGTACTTCAAGTTCTTGAGAATTTGAAATGATGAAAACCAGTGTTGGTGTAGAAGTAGTTGCCATTCATCTAAGAAAATTCAAAACGACCTCTAGTTCTTCTCCTAACTTTCTACTTCTCTCTTGTTGTTCAAAGGTCCAATTTTCTTCTTTTGTTGGCACTCTTGAAGCTAAAGATTCTATATAAATTGCTCTTGTGAGCCTAACTTGTCCAACTCTTTCCTTTTCTATTTGCTCTATCCTATATAACACTCTAGTTTTTCTTTTCATGTTCCCTCTCTTTGGCTTTTCTTCTTAGCTTGTCCTAAGTGCTTTCACTCATGGCATAGAGTGTAGCTCCAAGATATAAAGCAAAACAAAAAGTCAAACAAAAGGATGCGGTGGTTCTTTATAAAATTTCAATGGCTGATAACAACTTTGTTGTCTGCACCCACCATCAGGAGCTGACAATAGGCAGTGGTGAGTCATGGCAGTTTGTCCCTGCTACACATGGTGAAGGTCTAACAGTTTGTAAGTGACTCATAAGGTTATGACTACACTCATTCTTGTCATGTGACCTCCAATGAGGAGTTGTGTAGATTCATCTGCAATTTCATAGATAAGTTTAGGATGAATAAGTAGGTCACTGCAACAGCCATAATTCATTTCAGGCACACAAGTATTTGTTCAATTACAGTGGTACCTGTTGCCTCTACTGTCTCAATAGTATGAAGAGCTGCTTAGGCTAGTCAGGGGAATTGTTAATCATGGTGGGATCTGTTGGTTTATTCTGCCAACAGGCTCCAGAACTTCTAGAAAAGAATATTGACAGGATGGTGAATGAACCTGTGGATCAGAGCCACAAGTGCAAGGAATTTAGCCAGCATCACAAAGTTTCCTGTAGAAAGGGATGTTGATTCATTGTAATGAGCACTTCGACCACAAGATTGAGCAAACTTTTGGATTATAATCTGGAGCAAGGCACAGCTTTATCTGACTTGTGTCTGGAGTAGTACCAACTGCACAATTTTCTCTCCACCATTTACTTCTGTACTAGCAACATTCATTGTGGATATATTGAATAGGAATGGCTTGTTTGCAATGTACCGCAACTCCGTAATGGCTTACCACCTTAACGCTGGGTGCAAATTTGTGTAAAGTAAGTGCACCTTAAAAAGTACCTTCTCAATTCAGCCTTGTCAATACAGAGGTTTTGGAATTGTTTGGTGGCTTCTATCAGTGGAGCTTTTGGTCAATGCAAATACAAACTTTTGCAGTTCTTTTCAACATCTATTCTGCCAATTGAGAATAGTCAATAGGGTTAGATCATCATCTCTGAATCCAGAAAACCCATGGTGGAAAGAAACCTGCAGTGTCTCAAGAACTCTCCCAATGGATGAAGACTACTTCATCAGCTTTTAGCCGTACTGCATTATCTCTTTATTCTTAAAGAGGGAATATTGTGACATGCAGCATGACTGGAGAATTTGGGCTTCACAACATATCTTTGTTGTTGCCAGAAAGCACCTACAGCCTAGATTTTCTTCCTTTATCATGATCTACTGGTTATGCACTTATCTGAATTCTAGACAAACCAGGCAGGTACTCTATGCGCAGGGTCAGCACTAAGTAATGAGGCAATTGCCATCACATATGTGCTGATGCTATTGAGCAGCATGAAGAGATCCACAATACTGTCCTGGAATTCAATTGTCGGGATTAGGGCTAAATCACAAGGTATGCCATCCTGGATGATGCTGTTGAGAAACATAGAAAGAACCATAGTCTGGCCCCTGCATTCCATTCCATGCAGCAATGCTGTTCACAAAGGATACACTGCTTAGTGACATCAGAATTTGATCCAGCCAATCAGCAGATTGAATCTGCCACACTCAGAATAGTTGCAGTGCACCATTTTAACAGCAGTAGGTCAGATGGTAGAAGAGCATGCATGACAAGGTGAAACCATTGACAGAAAAGCAAGCAATTAACAAACCTGCTTGAGTTGATGGTTTGCCAAACATATGAGTGAGATCCAAATCAAACCACTTCACATTTGCCAGCACCCAGCAACAAACCACTTGCAGCTTAGGAAGTCACAGTTTCACAAGAGAGTTCACTGACATTACAATATCTTTCATAAGAATAGAGAAAACTCCATTCTCACGATGAAGAAGAATCAGCAAGGTTAACACTTCCTCAGGAATCCACAAAAAGAACCAAACAAGGGGAGACAAAAAACAAACAAAAAATGAAAAACACACACTGGTATGAACAAAAGTGCCAGTCTCACACCTGTTCAGGGAACATCAATAGGAGTATGTATGATAGTGACTTAACTATCACAACTTCCCCACTGACTTCATCAGCTCCCTACAGTGGGTAAAGGCCAGTGACAAGCACCATCCTACAAACTGAGTTTCTGCTGCAATTCCAGAAGC
>Ga0116231_10009302_pt1 | contig 16667 bp, 17 predicted proteins | sample S1TSphgellanicum_2_FD_89695 | JGI IMG/M metagenome (GOLD analysis project Ga0116231, IMG submission 89695) | Host-associated microbial communities from peat moss isolated from Minnesota, USA - S1T2_Fd - Sphagnum magellanicum MG | ecosystem: Host-associated > Plants > Peat moss > Unclassified...
CCCCCCCCCCCCCCCCCCCTCCCCTCCTTGAATGCTAATGTACTTTTTTGCAGGCTTTATGTATGTATGTATGTATCGTGCCCTCTCTTTTGCATTGCCATTGCCACTATCCCGAAGATTGAATAATTTCATCACCATGTCCCCATGATGATTAAAAAAAAAGGAAGCTGGATTTTTCATTTAGAGAATTTTCCAATTAAATGATGATTGGTGGGTAGCGGGTACATCACTTCTTACCTTAGTACTCATGACCTTAGGACTCTCTCACGAAGCACCACCACCGCCGCCGCCACCACACCCACACAAACACTAACCACAAGCTGCTACATCACCTACCAATGGGTACACCAAAAATCCCCAACAGGGTTAAAAGAAGAACACATTATAGAATAGCACAACGGCCGAACCTAACAACCATGGGTGCACACTTAGCTTTGACACACTCTAAAATAATGTAGCACAAAAGAGCTTGCTTTGTAGTTGAAGAAGTGAAAAGCAGGCAAACAAATCAATTCATTCACCTTTCTTTGGTTTGGTTGTTGCAGTCAAAACTCCTCTATAATTCATTCTGTTTTTCTTTTACTTTTGTTTCCTATGGCTTGGGAGATTATGGACTTCTGTAACACGTTAAGACCCTAATTGTAACCCATACTCATGTGTTGTCAAGATTGAGAGAAAACATGTCCAATGAGTAGTAGGATAACATCTTGGTGTTGTACCATGCTATGTTTTGGAATCTCTCTCCCTTGCATATTACGGCTGAGGGATATCTATATACACACACACACACACACACATATCCTAAAATATGATTAGAATCCTTAGCAAGAGAGTAGAAAGACATAAAGTCTACACTATGACCTAGCATCCATAGCAAGAAAGTCTAGAAGAGAGAAATAGATATGTTGCAAAGAAGTGTGAAGGATTGGTTGATGGAGGAGGGAGAGGATTGATCCTTTGTCAATATTCAAAAGCTCAAAATATGGTTTGGGCTTTGCATAAAAATGGGGTCAAAGAGGTTCTTTTCAACAACGTGCTCATGGCAAATAATTTAGCCCTTATAAATGTATCCATGTGATCAATTGGTTAGGAATGTGAATGATGGGAACATTTTTTGACAAAAAATAACAAATGTACTTACTACAAAAAGGAGATAGAATTGAGTCTAGCTTCAATGGGTTTATAGGTTGTAGGCAACCAACCTCCAAGTATTAGTATTCTAAGAAGCAGAGATTACTTGAGAACATTGAATATGCATGTAAGAAAGGTTTTGTGTCTTGAAATCTCAATATGTTGGGTTAGTAGTACCATAATTTTTAGTACATAGTAGTACCAAGCAAAGATGGCAACCATTGTGAAGTGGGGAGGATGGTGAAGATTTGGTAGAATTGTTGAAAATGTTAGTGCTCAAAAAGTATGATCGCCAAACTCAAATCAAAACAGTTTGTGCAAAAGTTTTTGCTAGGATGTGTTTTACAAACTGTGCTCTTTTCTTTTCTGGACATTAGATTTCTAGATTTCCTTGATGCCAACCCATTTCCCAGAATTTTATAGAGAGAGAGAGAGAGAGAGAGAGAGAACATTGGAGCAAATTTCCTCATGCATCAATTAAACCCTCATTGAGGATGCTATAGTTGGAAGCTGCTTATTATACCTTGTGTGTGTACCTGACACTTTGTCTTACACCAGATCTATGAGATTGCACAGAAAACTCCACAATAGTAGCTTGAAGGCAAAAACCATTATGTCACTTTGGGCAGACTGCATATACATTGACAAGTATCAGTGCAATTATCACCTTCTAAAGTGTCACTCACAAAGTATCCAACAAATAATGTATGTATGTGTGTAACAATGTATGTATGTGTGTCAAAATAATTTTTGGGTGAATGAATAGTTAGGTAGTAAAAAAAAGTCTTGTGTCCTGAGTTTCTGTCTCATTGTGTACTAGAAGCAATTGGAAGACTTGGTCATGAAGTTGTTGCTAGCACTCAATACGCATCTTTGAAACCCTCTTTCCTGACCGAAGCTTGAGTGAGGATGAGTTCATTACATATTATATGAGATTGCCCCTTTACAATCTGGCAGCTAAAGTCGTAGAGAGGTGCTACATTAGAAAGCCAAATTTAATGGTGCAACATTAGTAGTGTACTATTTCACACCCTCGAAGCTTTTTCAATATGAAGGAAAAAAAAAAGGGCAATACAATCAAAGCTATATTTTCAAGGACACTAAGGAAAACAACCATTGCATTCTCCATGTCAAAATGGATCGATATAATAGTGAGAAATTTCATACCAATTGGTAGAAATTTAAAAAGCAAATGTTCACTCGGGGTGGTGTGTGTGATTGCTAAATGGATCCAAAAAGATTGCGGACAAATGAACATTATTCTATATTCACATCCTTCAAGCATTCCAACACCAAATTCAAAAATTGCATTTCTTTGCATTTCTTTGTGTTTTCTTTATAATTTCTCCAGAAATTTAAAAGTACATGTTAATAATTTCTCAATATTTTCTGAATTTTATTCCTCATAATTATTTAGTGCCCGTTCTATTTACTCTTTTCAAATTGGGCTTCACATTGTTATGCACTATAAATGATGACTACCAAACGATGGAAAAAATGAAATGATTTTGTGAAAATACTGAATAATCGTGCATGCTACTTGAATTGAATTGAATTCAAATTTGATTGAAGAGGAATGGGATGCAAATTGATACATAAGGCATTAACAACCGTGCTTGTGATTTTGGTGTTGGTGGAGAAAATTAAAAACTTTGAAAAGATTTAGATTTGAAAATACAATTTTCCATTCCTTGAGAATTCACTAAAGATGTTCCAATTTGGAACCGTATCCAAAAGGAAATTTATGAAACCTAAAGTTGCTTTACCTAAACTAAGTCAAATGAATCATTGTGACTGAAATTTCCAATGTTGTGTCATATGTGAGCACCCGAAGAGAAACTTAGCTTTAAATGGTGACAAGCTTCAACAACCTATCTCAAAAGTTTAAAAGCTAATAGGAAAAATGCCCCCTTTTAAAAAAAAATCCAAAGTAGAAATGTGCTGAAAAAGTTCCAAAAAAATTTCAGGGGAAAATTTGGTGATTTTTCTTTTTAAAATAAAGAGAATTTTTTTATTTAAAAAAATCTTTTTGCCATTTTTTTTTCTGTATGAATATTTTCTACTTGCATGTTTTGTATATCGCCCAATTTGGCTAAATAGCAATTATGGCTGACCAAGTATGGGTTGTCACCTGAGACCTCTTGGTGAATGAGGTGACGCCACGCCACCAAGTTCCATAGAAGGAACCTGCTATGATCCTGGAATGTTGATGTTCATGATGATAACCGCCTTGTGATCTCCCTCATGTTTATGCCTCTAGCCTCTAGTAAAGATATACCCGCACAACTCAACCAAACAATGCTTACTACGTTCGTGACGAGAACCCTTCTTGCAACCAAGGTTGAGTTTCATGATGATATTGATAACCGCGTCGTTTACGTTGAGGGTAAAATCACGCATCGTAGTTCACGACGACCCCTCCGTTGTCGTGGGCCTCGTGATATCCGTTTGTTCAGGTTCATTGATTACGCCCACGTCGTCGTTTACGAGGACGCGCAGCCCTGCCCGCCTACAGCCAGCCTCTCATGTGATGAGACCGTGTTCTGTTTCCCCCAGGACGTTGGCGGGGCTCACGAGGCGTACGCCACTGGCTGGCCGGCGTAACGGGTTCATGTGCGCGCGCGGTGCAAGTACCCGGCGCACCGGTGCCGGAACTTACGTTCGCAGCTCTCACAGTCGGGTGGACTTTAGGCGTCTCCTTCCTTTGCGCGTCTTCCTCGTCGTCACGCGTTTCCACGCGCCTTCCCCACGCGCTTGCTTTCCCTCTGAAGCTCCTGCCTTTCTTTTACGGTTCACAGCGTAGTCCGTCTCTGGGTACTAGTTACTTATATGCATCTCCTTCAACCCTTACGCTTCTCTGCCCAAGCTCCTGTCGCCGGTGTATCGTTTTCGTAGTCTTGCCGTCTAAAGCTACTATTGTTGTTCGTTTTTGAAAACGACTACTAGTGTTCTTGGACACACACACACACACACACACACTCTCTCTCTCTCTCTCTCTATTTGTTTGGTTGATCAAAGCTAAAGCAGTGAACGAGCAGGCCATAGCCTTGATTCTAGGCATATGTTTCAGCAAGTCTTCAAAGGGCGGCAGGGCCTCGGAGGGAGGAGATGAACACGGACACCCCTAGTACTGTACAAGAGTGCACCCTACAAATCAGCAAGTCAAGAGAATGTCGATAACATGTCAGTAATAGAAGAGAAGCGAGTGGCTATTTGGTTTGTGGTTGCAGCTTGGAGACTACGAAAGCTGTGATCGGATGGTATTCGGAGTGTACACAGGGTTTAGGGTTACCTCGCAATGCTTTCAATACTTCCCGTGCCCTCCAAGTCCGGAAGTGTTGAAAGCATTGCAAGATAACTTCACGCCCTACATATTCAGCAGCTTTGTGGTTGGTTGCAGTTGGAGACTACGAGAGCTCAGATCGGATGGCAGAACGGGAACAGGATTTGGGGTTATCTTGCAATGCTTTCAACACTTACCGTGCCCTCCAAAACCTGGAAGTGTTGAAAGCAGGGCAGGGGGAAGTGTTGAAAGCATTGCAAGCTAACATCATACCCACATATTCATGGGTTGCATTTGGAGAGACTATGATAGCTCAGATTGGATGGCAGAGCAGGCACAGGGTTATGTGTTATCTTTCAATGCTTTCAACACTTCCCATGCCCTCCAAAACTTTTAGTGTTGAAAGCAGGGCACAGGATGTGTTGAAAGCAGTGCAACATAACATCACACCCATACATATTCATCAGTTTGCAGTTGCAGTTGGTGACTTAAGAGAGTATTCACAGGATTTATGGTTACTTTGCAATGCTTTCAACACTTCCAGTTTTTTCAACACTTCCCATGCCCTCCAAAACTGGAAGGGTTGAAAGCATTGCAAGATAACACGACACCTGCAGATTCAGCAGCTGTGGATGTGTCTGGTTTCAGGCTGGCATGGTGTATTACGAGCAACTCACTGGTCTCATTTCTTTTCCAGGCCATTGCTTGTCGGATGGCAGAGCTGGATTTGTCAGGCTTAAAACCTAGAGCTGCCTCATCAATTGACCCTTGGGACCCACCCAATTGCTAATGCCCTGGATGGAATGAAATCCAATCAATCTCTACAGCGAAATCCGATAAAATGGCAAGGCCCTACCAGTGGGTTTATGTGAGCCAGCACCTACCAGTGCACCGTCCATTTGGAAACTCATTACCACATGGTTGTGGATGAACCACAATTCCAGCTTTATCAAGGTTGAACATTGTGAACCCATCTTGCAAACCCTCTTCCTTCTACTCCAGATTATGCAGCTGATTACCTGAGGCATGCAAACAAGTATGCTAGGTAAGGAGGTCGAGAATGAAAGTGGTTTCTATGTAGGTAGGCAAGTAGGTAAAGCACTCAGTGTCTACTTGGTAGCTAGCTAGATACATGTGGATGGTTATGGAACGGTAATGTAAAACAAAATGTTTCCTATCCACATATCTTTCCTGCTGGGGGGTACTTGGCCGCAAGAGTGGGAATGTCCCAATCTGGAGGGTGATACCTCATGTAGAAACCAAACCATCTACCACTGCCTTACACCAAAAAGGTTTGATAACTCCTCACACCAAAAAACCTTAAGTCAAATGAATCTTACACCTTAAAGACCTAGGTCTAAAAATCTTACACCTTGGATTTGTAGGGCCGTAATTCTCACAACATAAATGTTCTGTGATGTTTAATTTTGTATAAGGTTCCCTCCAAAAAATCTATGAAATGATGCCCAGGTTGTAACCATGTATGAAGCTTTGGTGGGATGCATTAGGTTAGCAACAAGAAATTTGTGTCATCAAAGTAGGAAGTGTAATGGAAGATTGCAGTAGTCATAATTAGTTAGGTGAAGAATGGCACCAAAAATCTTGTAAAACATTTGGCATTGTAATGATTTTGGGTAGTATGGAAAGTAACCTGGAAAATACAAATGTTAAGTGACAAATTTAACTTTTGAGGGGCAATTCAAGTGCTTCAATACATGTATATCAAACACAAGAACACATACAACAATAACGCATACAATCACATGAGTTTAGTATTGAAAGTCCCAAAGAGATGGAGAGGAAAATGGTTGTCATCTCAACCTCATGCAAATCCACCACTTCAAACTTAAGGACGAGTATTCACATTCTCTGGCATAAATATGATGTCTAAGGATGAATATTCACATTCTCTGAGGGATTTGTTTGTGGAATACTTCAGGTGACAAAACAACAGTCTGGAATGTCATCAGAACAGTATAGAAGTCCAGAGAAATGCGGTTTGACAAGACCAGTGCAGTTTAATGCCATGAAATTGTTCACCTTATTCCTCTATTATGTATGTCCCAATTCTTTGGAGCTATGACAGCCATTTACCAACAAAAATATTTTAACAAAGATACCAGCAACAATTTTCAACTATAATCACAAACAAAAGAACAGATTGTTCATTACATAACAGTAAATATAACAAATATGAGCACAGCTTGGAAATCATAAGACATCAAAGAAAATCTCAAGCCAATAATATTGCTAATGTAAATATGCTGCATAACATGGAGGTAACAAACCCCATAACTAGTCACCATGATGGTTACCATCCCATGTTGGATGTCTGGCACAACATGTTGTAGGATGAAAAAGCCCACAACAAAAAACAAGTTTCAATCCTCGAAAGTCAGTCACAATCTGTGTGGCCTTGACTACTACCACAGACAGCTACAACTATGCAATAGAAGCAATGGACGACAAATGATCATGGATGTGAAAATGAGAGATACCAGAATAGCTGAAGAAAAGTTACCCAATTAGCCCAAAATATAAACAACACATTATTAGCATTAGCCTCCAAGTTACCATTCGTTTTTCATTTGCCTCCAATCTTACTGGACAAAATGTGTTACATTGAAGAAATTCACACTCAAAATCAAAAGCTGTAATAAGAAAAGTGCTTATCTTATTGTTATTCTCTTTAATGCTCATAAAAGCCAACAAGAGTAAATCAGGGTAGTCAACATTCCGATGAATAAGGGGTCCAAATACATCATTTTGCACAGCTCAAAGAGCAACAAGATTCCTAATAAATTTGTAGTATACACACTTGCTTCCACCCTCCACTGCTGCTTCATGGTATTGCACAATTGTGCATTAGGCAATCATGTGCAATACACACAAAAGCCCCCACCAAGGACCTTTTTTCTTCTCACAGAATCTCATCAACAAATTCATCAATATCAAGATTTTCCAGAGGTAGTTGATGATCTTCATGCTCTCCAGCAATGCTTTCTTCCTCGTCCTCTTCTTCAATCAATCCCTCCCCACTATTCCAGCCAAGCCTTTGGGATCTCACCCTCTTACAGTCCTCCTTACGTGTTTTGGCCAAGGCCTCAGCTTCTGCTTCAGCCTCAGCTGCATCTGTATCAACTTCATTGAACTCAAACTTGACTCGTTCTGCCATTATGCACATGGGACACAATGATGCTTTCTGCATGCTTGCTTCTAGCAAACGCTGCTGGAGTGTACCTGTCTCTCTGGCATGCTTTTGAGTCATCTTCTCCATCTCTCTGCGAATTGTGTTGGCTTCTTGTCCTGCCATTGCTGCTGCATCCTGCAATATGGCATAAACATTTTGATTCAGCATTTGGGTTGCTCATGAAAATGTGCAAAAAAAAGCAATGAAGGTGCAAGGAAATGTTACCTGAGCCATGCACACTGCATCCTCTGCTTCCTTCAATCGCACCAGAAGCTCTCCAGCAGCTTGGACTGCATCAGCTGTATCTCGTAGCTGCATCTTAAGGCCCTCCACCTCATCCCTAGCAGCATCTCTCTCATGTTCATGGTCAATTCTCATGGCCACCAGCTGCTCAGCCTGTGACTCAAACCATCGAGTCTCAGTTGCTGTCACTCCTGCCTTCTTTGCCAACTTTTTGAGGTTTGTAACGCCTTCACGAATTTTACGATTCTTACTCAACAGTCCAATGTGTTTCTCCTGCAGCTCAGCATACTGTTCCAAGAGACGAGCATGTCCTTCCATGGCCATCTCCAGTGCCTCATGTACTTCTTTTGCACACCTGGGGACGAGCATCAGGTACATCAGCATAAGTTAATATGTGCACAAATCACAAGCTATAATCTCTTAGACAGATCTCTGATCAGTGAGCTGTAAGTTTCAACTTACCTCTTTTACCATCAAGCTCCAGCTTCCTCAATTCTAAGAGTTGCTAATAACTTGCAGTTTCCTTAATAAGTTTATATGTCCACAAATCAGAAGCTATATTCTCATAGACAGATATCTGATCAGCAAGCTGTAAGTTTCCAGTTACCTCTTTTCACCATCGAGCTCCAGCTTCCTCCTTTCTGAGAGCTGCTTATAACTATCAGCTTCCTCCCTTAAATCTTCCACAATGGTAAGTAACTCAATCTCCCTTTCCTCCCACTCCATTTGTTCCTTCTCCCAGAGGTGGCCTTCAAGATGCTCCACAGCATTTAGCCCACACGATGATGTTGCCTCTGGCAATGTACAGAGGGCAGTGGATTTTGACAGGTCAGCTGTTGAGCCCCTACTAGCCTTTGAGGTGAGAGAAAGACGGCGATGCTTTGCTCCTAGAGTCCCACATTCAAGATGTGTTTGTAGGTGGTTTCTCAGTTGTTGAATTTCTTGTAGTAGCACGTCTCTCTCACCAAAGTCAAAGAAGGTTCTATAGCGCTCAAGCTCATCCAGCAATCGCTCCTGCTCCACTTTGGCATGTGTCACCTCTGGATGTTTATCAAACTTTTCCTGCAAGGTCTGCAAACAAACAAGGAGGCATTGGGAGACTGATCTTGAAACCTGTCCACAAGCTTCTCCTTGAGGAAATTGAATTAATTTGGATGTGGAGGAGAAAATAACATCATGACTGTACCTTGTGTTCATGGAGAAGGGCTTGCCACTCTTCTGTGAGGAAAGTGTCACTGGGAAGGACACCACCCATGAGGGCCTCCAGCCGAAGGATTTTATCTTCCCGGCTTTGTTGAAGGACGGAGTTGCACTCCCTCTCATTCTTGTATTGCCTCACCTGCACACAAAAATCATCCTAATCAGCCCACATCATTATCTGGAGATTTGTAGAAATGCAAGCTGCCAACAGTCAAAGGTCTTCCAGGTCAAGTCATGATACCAAGCGGTTAAGTTGTTCAATCTCTGCAGCTTGCTGCATCATTGCCTCTTCAACTGCTCTTTCCCTCCTGATGGATCCAGCCAACACAGCCTCTATGGCCTGCACACACAATTAATGTCATGCATCATCACGCTAAATGGGAAGATAAAATCTAACTCAAAAACCTCAAATGTAACTCCAGAGATTCTTACCTGAGCATAATCTGGCCTAGGTGTTAAAGTGGTCTCCTGGCTGTTCCTGGGCCTCTGCATTGTGTCTAGTGATTTGTCAGGAGAATCAGGCAGGGGTGTGTTGATGCCTATCTCCAGCAATTCTGACCATTCTGTACCAGAAGTTATCAGCCTTTGGGGTGATGTTTGGGTGCCGGCATCACTTCTTCGTGTCTTTTTGAAGTCAAGTTTTTGGAAGGAAGACCGCAAATTAGACGATATGGAGTTTGATAACAAAGTGCAGTTGCAGGTGCATCCCATGGCTAATGTCTGAGCACCCTTATCCACAGTCTTTGTAGCTTTGAGGTCTGCACTTTGGAAGGAGAAACGCACCGCACTTGACCTAAAAACACAGTCATAAATCAACAGCATCTTTCAGACTATATAGCAAGTTGGAACAAGAAATAGTTTGATGTTTCTGCTCTCCTAAGAAGAAATTCACTGCACTCAAATTTGTCATGCTCTGTGAGGGAAATTCTATTGTGATCCCACCTGCCTCCTGATGCATGTGACTTGTTTTGATGGTTGTCCAGAATCTGCAGTCCACGATGAAGGCTTGCAGCCAGTCGGTCTCGTGGAGATGCAAATGATTTGCTATTGTGCAAAGAAGATCGTAGGCTGGAGCTTTCTGCAAACGGGACCTTTGGCAATGAGTCAAGTACAGTGCAATCTTCTTCAAGTGCTGAAAGACCAAACATGGGAGGCTGTCTGATTTTCTCTTCTAGGCGGACCAGAAGCTCTTTTGGAGAATGAGTGCATGTAGGAGACTGGAGGCTAGGGTATAGGTCATGAATTGTAGATATGTTCAGTGCTGGAAGGCTAGTCCGTTGAGTCTCCATCACACCAAGTGTTGGAGAGTCAATGTTTGGAGATTCATCATCCCCAACAGTGTCTACTGTTGCACATTTGGATCTGGATTCCTTCTCACAATTTGATGGCCTAACATCCTCTGATGCCATTGCCACAAAATTTGAAAGCTCCTCATCCTTTCTAGTCATATCCTCACTGGTGGCTGCAGCAGGAGAGTCGACATTTGGAGAATCATCATCATCCCCAACATCACTAACCACCACAGATCTCGATCCAGATTCCTTCCCTAAGCTTGATGTCCCAGCCTCCTTAAATACCATCTCTGTGGATTTTGATAGGTCAGTATGCTTCTTGGTGATATCCTCAGTGTTGATTGTAGCATTCAACTCAATGTTTGGAGAATCATCATCCCCTACATCATTAACTACCACAATTCCTGATCCATGTTCCAGCTCTAAACTGGATCTCCTAGCCTCCTTGGATACCACCTCCATGGAGTTTGAGAGCTCAGTGTGCTCCATTCTCATGTCCTCCATAGTGACTACAGCAGAAGACCTAACTGGCTCACTGTCAACAGCTTCATCGTCAATCTCCATCTCCTCATCATTATCATCTGAATCTACAATAGGAAATGTCATTGGGTGGCCCAGGCTGAGCCTCAGAAGATTGTAACTGCGGCGGGCATTCCAACTGTTGGAATACCCACTTCCATTACCTCCTGGCTGACCACTATTCATTTTCATCCGAGTCAACTCATCCTGTAACCATTGCACACATACTGAAATGTGTTACCACTTGAAACAGAAGCTAAACTTAACATTAAACAGTTCAAAGTTAAATGAAAGCCTTGCATGAATGTCTCCCACCTTGAGCTGCCGAATTTGTTCACGGAGAAGGTTCACATCATTTGCTTTCTCCTCATTAATAACTGCCTTGTTTTGCATGGCCTTTGCTCTTTGGGCGAATCTCAAGGTACCCAGAGTCTCACTTTTGCAGCTACATTCAGAACATAAAGGTCTCAACATTCTTGGTGTGCAAAACTTGGGATGAATTTTTAATGGATCTGCTTGGTGGAAAGCACAGCTTTTATACTATCCTGGCAGGAAGGTGCTTACCTACTAGCTGGGGAGACTGCACAGATCATGGCAAGCTTTGCATTACCACCAAGAGACTCCTGCAATAGAAATGTGAGACGGGAATCCCGATAAGGAATATGCCGCTGTTTCCCTGATTGTGCCACTTCTGCCAGTATATTTATCACATTTCTGCACTCATACAGACAAACACCAATTAAACAGATGTCAGTAAATTACATCCGTGGCACTCCCATTGCACTCCACATAGATAACTCAATAATCTGATCTCCAAATGTATGTTACAAAGTTGGACACAAGCTAGTACTACAGAAAGCCAACTATCTCCTTGGTAGAAGTACATGAGCCATTCAGGAATCAATTATCCACCCACCCAAGTTGGGAGAGTGATTTATTGATGTTGCCAGCCTCCTTGAGTCGATCACCAGCAGCACCTGTCTGCTTTTGCCGCTCAGAGCCTGCCAAATCAACTAAATTCATCCTGCTGCTCCTGACACTGCTCAGGCCTTCTCCCACACTCTGAAAGAACATACAAGGGACACCACCATCACCGAGATGTCTTCACTGATAAAAGAAAACTAGCTGTATTTGTAGGCAATACAATTTTTTCCAGCAGAAGCTGCTCAGTCAATATTGTGAGAGTGAAGAAGTTTTTGAAGAAGAGCTTGATGAGATTGGGGGATGCAATACCTTGGAACGACATTCAATGACACATGTGAAAACAATGTGTGAACGTGAACTTTCTCTATTCATGGTTGTTTCACCAACTCTTCTGTTAGCCAGACCCTATCCATGTCCAAACAAAGAAGCACTTTGGTCAGTTGCATGATGACTTCATCACACAGGAAATCAAAATAGATCTATTTTGAAGCTTTGCCAATGCCTAGCAGATGAATGAAAACAATGTAAGAGGAAACCCAGAGGAAAAAAACCTTGATAAGCAGCCGCATGACATCTTTGACATTGGATACATATTCCTCAGTCAAACCATCTACATAAATGCCAGTCTTTGTGTCCTCTCTGATCTGCACACACATAACAGGTATTCTCGAAGGCAAATTAGCTTCAAAATTGCAGTGAAAATCATCCCATGCACAGCCTAAAAGAAGAGCTATTGCAATAAAAAAAATTTGGCAATCAGATGGTCTCCAGAACAAACATGTGGCCTTTATACTGCTTCTTAAACACCTGCCTCTCTGCATTGATTTAAGACATTGATGTGACACAGCATGCCAGTAGAATGCTTACCATTAGGTTTTTCTGTGATGGCTCCAGCAAATCCATGATTTGTTCATGATAGATCTAGAAATGAAAAACAAGTGAAAATTAGGTGTAGGATTCGAGTAAGAATTCAGAACCACAACCTTGACTGTCCCTATTAGTGAACTTAATGTTTAGTGTCTTGTGTCTTTGCCACAGTACCTGTCAGTCTGCCTGCCAAGGGTACCAGTTATCTATGCATATAAACTGTCTACAGTTTCTTTGGGGCACCTGCAGTACCTCAAGAAAGGAGCACCGGCACTGATACCAGAGCTGCTTGTCTGTGTTTTTCTCCTCTTCCTGCATGGGACAAGGAACGTTAACCTTAGTGAGACATGAAGATGGACTTGAAAGTACCACAACTTTACCAAAGATCAGTAGAAGGAGCAAGAGGCAACAAGATGTTGCAGGGGGCACATAAGAATGACATGCAGCAAAACAGACAGTTCAAAGAGCAATGACTGTTATGATAGGAAAAAGGGGTGCTCCAATTGCAAGGGTTCCAGCAAGTTTGTACCTGGTGAATGCGAGCAAATAGCCGCTCAAAGACACGCGGTGTAAGGCCACAGTCCGCAGAGGGTGACAGGTCAGTGTTGGTATCAGGCATTGCACCCCACATTGTGTGGGTTTTTCCACTCCCAGTCTAATCCACATGCCATCAAAATCAATATCAGCATGTGAAACCCTAAGACTCAGATTTGCACTCTGCAATTCAAGACATCCATGATGCTGAAGGATGTTGACAACTTTTCATGGAAACTTGGTCCTGCAGGGCAATAAAGGAGGATGCTCAACCTGGCCATAGGCAAAAATGGAGCTGTTGAAGCCTGCAAGACAATTCTCCACCATTGGCAGCCCTACCATCTCAAAAACCGCTTGCTGACAAAATGCCCACAATGCAATTTTGTCACGGGCTTTTTCACAAATGGCATGTTGTTCTGCCAGGGTCAGTTGAACAAATCTCAATCAGGGGAGCCTCCTGCAAGTTATGCAATATAATGGCAGGAATATTCATGCAAGCTGAGGGAGAACCAGAGGCAGAGACAAGAAAATTCAAGCATCTCATGATGATACTGACCTGAGAAGCATCTTGTCCAGCTACGGCATCATAAGTAAAGTGCTGATCAGCTATAGAGACAGATGTCACTGATGTCTTCTGCAACACAATTTCCGCCTCTTCGGTCTCCTCCTTTTTATTCAACGGTCGCATCCTCACAATGACCTAGAAACCAGAGACCATGAACAAACTCCTCATTAGGTTAAGAAGATTCTCTGCACACAAACATAAGGCATGTTGTAAAGATAGAAGGTGGAGCACATTCTTAAACAAAAGCAAAAGCTTGCCTTGACTCCAGAATCTGTAGAAGAAGCCGTATCCCCTGCTGCTGCTGTGTTCAATGAGAACCCTTCTGTGCTGCTTCCCGATTGTAAATCCCAGTTGATCTTCCTCTTAGCGCTTCCTTGCTCAAAGGATTGATTACTACTCAATCCATTCGACGCACTTCGTGCAGGCGATGGCCTCGGAGGTCTTGGTGGAAGGGAGGGACTGTTCTGCAATGACTCCTTTGAGGTTTTTGTTGCTCCTTTGAATGCTGGCTTGGTTTGTCCAGGGGAAAAGGACCCCTCTTGTACCTGTACAGAGAAGTAAGTATCCACAAAGAACACAGCCTTGAGCATTGATAGATAGAGAAAAGAAAGCGCGTGATGTAGACGTTCTTGCCCTGAACTCGAGAACAGAAGAAACTACGCTCCGCGTTCACTGCCGGCAGAGAAGAGCACAATGTAGGCGTCCTGCACTGACCTCCAGAACAGAAACTACCCTTTCCTCTCTTTCATCAACAAGACCACGGCAGAGAAGAAGCACTTACATTTGCGGAGGCATCCGGAGGTACATTTTCGCTGTTATGTCGAGACCTTCGACCAGCAGCTACAACAGCAGGAGCACTGCTTGGACGGTACGGACCTACATGGAAAGGCTCTCGCTCCTTATGTGAAGAATCCGACGACGGCGAAACCGGACCTCGTGCACTCCTGGAGCGTGTCAATCCTCCCTTCATTTTCTCCAATCCTCTTCTCTATGTCTCTTTCTACGAAACTCGGAGAAATAGAGGAGAAAAACCTCGCGGTAGGTCGACGTGCAAAACCACGACCAGACTTTACCGGCCAAAAAATACCTTCAAAGCTTATATCGTCCGTCTTATACGAGTAAAAAACATTCTCTTCATCATTTTCCTTCTTCACATCACATATAAAAGATCAACAACGTCGAGAAGACGAACAGGAGCGAAGAGACGCAGCAGCTCCCACATCTTCTTCTTCTTCTTCTAATTTTTCTTCACAGCTTCCCCGCCACACCAAAGAAATACGTGCCTTCTCTCTCAACTTTCATCACACAAAAATGAAAAAAAATTGCGAAAAAGAAGTTTCAGACAACCAGACACTATAACCGTCACAATCGCAAGGGAAGGAGGCTGAAGAGCAGAGGAAAAATCGGCCAGAAAGACTACTGCGAGCGAGAAAAGAAGCCCGCCCGCACCAAAGAGCGAGAGGAAATCGCGAAGAGTAACGGAGGAGGAGAAAGTAGCCGTTGCGGGGGATTCTGGTTCAAACGGGCCCTTTGTCGGAACCGCGGTTCGAACTCGCGGTTGCACCGGAACCCGTACTTACCACTTTAGTATATACCTGTAGCAGGCTTCGTATATGTATTAGTATAGCATATATTGTACTGTATTGGTATTGTATTTCATATTTTTGTATTTTTTTTTCTTTTTTTTTTCTTTCTTCCTCGTCTTTATGATCTTTTCCACTTCTTTTCACAAGTCAATTTGGGCAATCAAAAAATTAAATTGAATTAAAAATTTTAATTTTTTAAAATAAAATCATTTTTTTAAAAATATTTTTGCATATTTGTGTGTAAAACAATACTTATTTATGTATTTTCTTCTTCCTTATATGATTTTTTTCACTTTTCAACTCTGAAATCAATTTGGGCACCCAAAAAAAGAACAAAATTTTGATTAAATAAAAGCACCTTACATATTTGTGTATAAGATAATATTTGTTGTTTATCAACTCCTTCTTCTATGATGTTTTCATATTTCACAAGTTAATCTGGTCACCCCTAGAAAAAGAACTCAATAAAATCCTTAATAATAAAAAAGCACATTATATTTTGTGTGTAATATTACTTGTTTTTAATTTTTTCTTCTTTTATGATTTTTTTATTATTCATTTCACAAGACAATTTGGGCACCCAAAAAAAAAAAAACCAATAAAAATCCTTAAGAAAAAACACATTACCAAAGATTGCAAACAAACCCATTTGTTAATATTTGAGTATTTTCTAAAATCTTGATAATGTTTTTTCCTTTGAGCTCCATTGACCCCATGGTGGAATGCGCACTAAAACATACTTAGGCTATGGTTAAATTTAAGGTTCCATATTATAAATATTCATTTCTAATGTAGGTTTGAACATGGTTTTTTTTTTCATTTTGTCCACATAAGATTGATGACTACCATGTTGCTTGTGGTGGGATGTCAAGGAAGCAACTTTGTTTTCTTGGTGGTTATTTCAATTGATTACACAATAAAGTTATTTAAGGCAAACATGACATCAAAAGCTTCTATTAGCCCAAGTCACAAGATGGAATTACAAAGGTAATTAAAAAATATCACATGGGGCCAATGAGGCCCAAAACACAAAAATGCATCTCAATTCAACATGTTGAATTTCTTACATGTGTGAATACCAAAGAAGTCTTCATAAGCTCCTTGCCTTTTGTTGCTTGGATAAGTTTGGTTAGAAGTCTTCATAAGCTCCTTGCCTTTTGTTGCTTGCATAAGTTTAGTTAGAAGCTTTTTTTTTTTTTTTGGTTTTTTTAGGTTCTTTTTTTTTTTTTTGTAAAAATTTAACAAAATTGAGGTTTAAAGGAAAGAAAGAATACATACAAGAAAAGAAAAACGTGAGATAGCTTAAAAAGTGCATGTGTGGGAATGGAGGGGG
>Ga0116231_10009304_pt1 | contig 16663 bp, 10 predicted proteins | sample S1TSphgellanicum_2_FD_89695 | JGI IMG/M metagenome (GOLD analysis project Ga0116231, IMG submission 89695) | Host-associated microbial communities from peat moss isolated from Minnesota, USA - S1T2_Fd - Sphagnum magellanicum MG | ecosystem: Host-associated > Plants > Peat moss > Unclassified...
CACTGACCAGGAGTGTGCCTTTGACAGAATTGAGATTGCTTGCAAAGCTTGATGATGCAAATGGGTGGTTGTCTTCACTGTTGCAATCATTGAGATTTGGAAGGGAAGTGGGAACCTCCTCTGTGTCACCCACCAATTTCAATACAAATCCTCAAAAAATGGAAGAACTAAGTCTGTAAAATTATATGCAGAAATTTACTTGATGGATTAGGCATTGGATATTCAATCATGTCTCAAAAAAAGGTCCCCTTTTTTTTTCTGACCACCTAACAAGGTGAAGTTTGGGTGATGCGAAAGGAAGGTTGAAACCACAAAATGCCAACCTGGGCTCCAAATTGCAAGAAGGTAGCAACATGGGTCATCGGTTTCCCTTTCATCCATCTGTTTCCCCAACCCAAGAAGAAAGCACCCACTTTGTTTCTCATTTGTTAGGAAAATTGGGAGGAAAGTACCAACTTTGTATGTCATTTGTTAGGGAAACTGGGGAATTCTGTAGCATGAATGAAACAGAAAATGTTTGTGTTGTTTTCAGTGTCTTTTTAAGAACTCACAAACATGAATTGTACACTAAAGCAAACTATTCTCCTTTTGCTGAAATTAATGTGCCTCTAACTATTGAGCCAATTTCTGCGGAATCCATATTCAGTAAATTGCATTCTTTTCCTTTCTGGTCTTCTCAAAATTATGAATCACAACACACCCATTTCAGCTGCAAGAAAGTATTGGGAGAGGTGTACGAGCATTGAAAGAAAAAAAAATCCATTACGTAGTGCTCACAAAAGAAAATGACAAGGAAAAATAGCTTACCCCTTCAAGAAGTGGGTGATGATCAGGAAGCTCGTACCTGTAACACATGCATTATGACTGCATTATGAACACAGGAAAAAAATTAGAAAAAATAATGCGTAGTATGCAACAATTTTGCCTTAACCTGCAACTTGGGTCATGGAGAAGTAGCACAAAAGAAGAAGATGGGGAAAAATAATAATTGGAGGTGGGGCAAAGAATAGGTTATGGATCTTTGTACACATAATGAATGGTTTGGAGGCGCCCAATGTTTTTCAGCTTGGGCATGGGTTTAGAAGCCGCTTCAGGAGGTAGGAGCATAAGCTCCTGAGATGGCAGTACCACCACATCCGGAACCAAAACTTGATCTGCTGCAGACAATTGCAATACTGCTGATGGAATTTGAAGATCCTGTTCCAATTGCATTTGCGCATCAATCTCTCTGCTGGCAATCATAGACATCTGTACATCATCTTGCTTTAGGTTGTTAGCCACCATCTGGAATGTCAATGCTGCAGCTGGTTTGGGTATTGGCAATGGCAGATTCTTGCTGTCTTGCAACACCATGTCTGTGACCATCACTGCCATGGATGGTGTGGTAATGGACACAGAAGGAGAGGTGTTGCTTTGCAGCATGGAAGTTCCTGAATGTGGTTTGTCTTCTACATATGAATCGATCCTGCTGTCCTCTATTTCTACCACAAATGGACAATCCTCAATATCATAGTTGGAGACAACATCAGACTCAGGCGTCATCGGCTCCTCAACAAAGGGTTCACAGCAATCTTGAGAACCAGCAGCCATATTATTACTGCTTTGAACCATGATTTGGAGGCCTTCTCTTGAGGCCATGGAAGAAGCCATTGAAGTTTCCTGTGGCCATGCTAATGTTGCAGAAGTATCATGTTCTTTCTCTGGAGTAGGTAGTGCCTGCTTAGCACTATTCACAATGGCCCACAAATCACCATGGTTGATTGCTAGTGGATGTCAAAAACTCGGTACCAGATCACACCCACCCCCCCAAAAAAAAACCCACTATTTCTTCTGAACAGGGAAGAAAATGACAGATGCAATTTCCACTGTATATCAAACAGTGTGATATCATACACGAAGTGTTTTCTTCTGTGAACTCGTTACTTGCACTAATTCAAAAAACTGCCTTCTTCCCCACTTCTGGAAAGGATAACACAATTTGTGAAGGGAAACAAAGTGAACCTGGAAAGAGCACTGGCAAAGTGCTTGCACTCTGTCTTCATGGGGCACGCATTGCAATTGGGTTTGTTTTTGGTGCAAAACACCTGCAATGTTCAGTTTTTATCAGTTCTTGTTTTTTTGCCCACAACCCGCAAACACAAAACTTGCTGGTACAGAGATAAGTACATGATCACATCAGAAATCCCATTTGATGATTTCACAAGCAATGACTCTAAGCCTCTAAACCCTAAACCCAAAAAATATATGATAAAGAGGGAGTGAGAACATTACCTTTCCAAATGTGATCATCTGGTAATGGAGCTCATACCTGCAAAATGCTTCATCAGATATGTGTACGTATATTGCAAGCTTAATACTATTTGCAATCTCTTGAGCAACTTGGATGTTTCCAGAATCACAAAAGGTTTCATGGAAAATTATATATGGTATTGCAAGGGGGAAAAAAAAAGTTTGAATGCTTACAGAGTCTCTTGATCAAGTGTGCAAAGCCGAGGCCATAAATACTTTTGAATTGTTGCTTGTACTGGATACCTAAACAACATAATACATTAGAATCAGTATTGCCTAGTTCTCATGTCCTTGTAGAGAAGAATGAAGTTGGTTTGAAGATTTTGGTGCACAAAAAAGATGCACCCAAAATCCAAAAAACATCTTAGAGTGTATTTTGGAAAGCTTGACAACTATCAAAACTTCAGGCCTTTTTGTTTCATGGTTATTTTCACCTAAATCCGCATGAAGAAGAAGAGTATGGAACTTCAAACTTCTACAGTGCTTCTTTTAGTAGTTAAAAAGTGCAAGTTGATTGCTTTCTAGGTCATGGAAATGAAGAGAGATGACATTGATAGATTTAGGTTTGAAATTACAATTCTAAAAGATGCAACTGAAGTTCCTCTGGCAATGGTTCCAGCGGCACCCAGCCCAACCGCACACATATACGCCCAACATTTGTATCCACCTGAAGCATCAATTTTCTCACATGAGAACCAACTGACTAGACTCTCATTTCTGGCATTTTCCACTTTCCTCTCAATCTAGATGCCTATCATATTGAGAGAAATGAAAGTAGCATTTTCTTCATAGTGATGGGTTTGTGAGAGTTTTGGAAGGCTTTTTTTCTTTTTCTTTTTTTTCGGCTTACAGGAAATGCAAGGTGGTGGAGTGTGAGAAGGCGAATGCATTCCACACTTTTAAGGCCTAGTCCTCGAACACTCATAAGAAACTCCCTACACACAAATTTATCATAAACAACATAAATGTATCAAAAACACCAACACAATTGGAATTTCCAAGAGAGAATCATGAAACCCAAGTAAGTATAATTTTTTTGGTAATAATTTAAATTATGAGATAGATACTCTAGTGCAAGCATGAAACAAGTGGTGCTAAGGGCATGCAGAAGGCAACTAGAATGCAACATACCAAAGTTGTACTCCTCTTCAACAAGCCATGTGAACATTTGCAATTGCTTGTTTCCAAATGAAAGCTTACTTGGCATCATCAGTCGGGATAGAGCGGAGCCATTCAAGGTCAATGCCACCATGTTCTCTTCGGATCCTTTCAAGGAAGGCCTGCAAAAAAAATTAAAAAATTAGTACTCGAGAGAGTCAAAAATCTCTCCAAAGACAAGCTATCAAAAACAATGACTCTTTGCACAGATCAGTTTTTTTTTTCATTGAAAGTACATCAGCAATGAAGATTCAAAAAAGAGGATGATAACAAGTGTCAACTTGTGATGACTCACAGGTTGATTCACAACTCACACAACTTTGCATTTGGTCAATGCTCGACTAGTAAAGCTGTAAGGTCCCTGTGAGGGCATAGCGAGATGAAACAAATGTAATGGACAGTTGTTGTTGTTGGGACAGAATCTGTGATCAGAACAACCTAATGGAAAGAGAGCCTTCATTCATTCAGAGAGCCAGGCAAAATATGAAAACACTGACCTTGATGCGACCAGCGAGAATCCAATTAAAACCACGTTCCTTGATCACTTCCGCAATGACTTCAACATCAGCAAGACGAACAGCCTCCCAATCGACACCATCTTCGTTCATGGAATTCCGGGCTGCTGATGGGTCTTCTTCCTTCCCAGTGCTTCTTCTTCTTCCATCACTCTTGACCTTAAATTGACTTCTCAGACCTTCCCAATCGAATGGTTTCCTAGGAAACACTTGACATTCTTCCAGCCTTGCCCTTTCTCGACCACTTAAGTCTTTTTTGAGCTTGATATTAGACTTGTTGCCACTTGATAACTGGACCTTCTTGTCTGAGGGGCCATTCACGAGACTTTCTCTCATCTCACCCTCATCTACTTGGTGCGATGTGAGTAGATCCAGTTGTGAATCGACGCAGATTGCTCTACTGGATTCTGCCTGCAAGTTTTGTTGCGTAATTGCAATTGTATCAGCACTGGTTTTCGTCTGAAGCATTGCTGTTGTTGCATCATTTTCGTTTCCATCAACTAAAGATGAGTCCTCAGAGATGCCCACAGACTTCTGATGATCCAACACTTGAATCTGCTGCATAACTTTCTCATCTTCTTGTGGGTTGTTCTCTAAAGCACTCTCACCTGCAAACTCTAGCCAGCAAGCAATTCACTTGCTGTATCCAAGAAGGGTGCGTACCAGAGAGTGGGGGGGGGGCGGGTATAAGAAACAGGACACCAAACCCCATCCGGGTATCTAAGTCGACAACCGTGGCCATCAAAATAAAATACCCGGTTCAGCACACATATACCACGGGTATCATAAAATCAAATACCCGGTTACTTACACATTAGCACGGTTCTCATTTTTTTGAAAAAGTCAAATAACCGCCTCAAAACCTGGGGGGGTCGTTTCCGGTTCTTTCATGAAACCCGGCGATTCTTTGAACTTTTTGAAACTGGAACTGATGGTTCCTTGAGTCTGAAATTTAATTTAATTTTTTCAAATACCCAGTGGTTCTTTGATTCTGAAAATTTCCAAGCACCTGAAACTGCAATACTCAGAACCGGAGGGTATTAGGAAAATCCAAAACCCACCCACCCCCCCCAACCCCCAACCAGTGTGCATGGTCACAATAAAAACCAACCCACTTCTTCAACAAGTCAAGTGTAACAACCAATTGTGTAGTTTTGTGTGTTTTAGAAATGGTAAACTAAGTTAATGTTGAAAATGTGTGATTTGTGTGAGTGAATCTTCAAGAATGTTTGAAATCATGACATCATATCACTATGATAACGAGTTTGGAAACGAGTGTAAAGTGATAGGTAAAGCCTTAGGGTGATGGCATTGTCATTAAGAAGAATAAGGGCCCATGCAAGGTGGAGGGAGCCAAGCACGGCTCAAATCCAATCAGTAATGCCCATCGCTCAAGGGTTTTAACATGTGTAAAGATCATGGCTATGAATGAATGCGGCAAGAAGAATCGAACCTGTGGGCTTTTATGATTTTTGTAAAGCTTGCCTGTTCTAGCATAAGTTCAGGCCCATCCTCACCTGATAAGAACAGTTGCTGCTCCTGCTGCTGATGATTGCAGTTGTCAGGATGGAGATCTCCACACGACTGATTATTGTTGTTAACCCCTCCATTTCCAATTGTTTCCATTGTTTCTTGAGCTCCTGGACATGCAGGCTGTTTCTCTTGAAGTTTGAAAGAAGATGGTGGTGGTGAGGCCGTAGCATCCAATTGCTTTGAAACCCTTTCCTCTGAGCATCCATTTTGTAGCAGCTCACCCCATGATTCTTCATCATGTTCACTTTCTGATGGAGCTTTGACACTTTTGCATGGGAATCGAGCACGCATGCACATAAATGCTGAGCTGCAACAGCACCTCCGCCCCCGCCCCAATTCACACAGTTCAAAGCACTGTCTCTCAATGCATCCTTAATACAACTTTGTGTCCCTCTGAGCCAGCAGAAGAAGCCATTTTATACAGTCAGTCCCACATCAAAGAATCATCAAGCTCTATCCCACATCAAAAGAACATCAACAATCTATGGTGGAAAGTTAAGTGCTAATACTACAAGTTTACCTTGAAAGAACATCACTGACATTTTGTGTCAGAAATGCTCCTACCACCGAATCCACAACAGAGCCTTTCCATCGAGAAAAGCTCCTATCACCTGCAAGGATCATGTCACTTTGGACAGTCAGTCCAAAGACAACGTAAGAGCTTTAGATACTCCATGTGTGCAGTAGTCCCTCACCCAAACTATAACTTTTGCATGGAAATACATTGCAACACAGATTAACTTCTGTCAAGAGTTTGCTGCAAGTTCAGGTTTCAAGATCCAAGCTTGTGATTCCGAAACCTCAGCAACTTACAACATGAAATTCACTCTCTCAGATTACTGGTAGAAGATTTCATCTGAAGTGGAAAAGTTTTTTTTTACCTTGCACCAAGTGCATGCGGCAGATGAAGGTTTCAGCTTGAGCTTTCATGGTATGTCGCTCTTGTTCCCATTTCAGCTCCTTGTTGGTGTCTGAAGATGTCTCATCATTTTCAAAATGATTCCTGCTTGGACCACCACCCATCATCAACAGGTTCCAGACTCGCATCGTTTCTGAGTCAAGGACCACTTTGGGCCTTGGCTTCCTTTTCCGGATTGGAAGGAAGGGACCATTATAACAAACTAGTTGACCTGTGGCCTGATTGGATGCATATCGAACTGTTTGGAGACTTCCCACATGTTGCTCATGTGGTTCACTGCATCTCTTGGCTATTGTCTGTGGTCCTACGATGTGAGGCCACATGCTCATCATCACCTGCACCAGCTGAAGCATGTGCAAAGAAGAAGAAGAACTGGAACTCTTCTGCTGAGATTGCACATCTGATGACAGGGGTTGAAAGATGTGTTGCCACAGGGTGGAAAACCCCTCTTTCTCACACTCAGGAAGATGCTGGAGAACATGCAGGTGCAATAGAGCAAGTGTGCAGGGCAACAAGGAATTCAATCCAGGGAATGCTACTGAAGCTGTGAGATGGAGAATCCACCGCACAGCATCTGTCATCTGAAACAAGATGGACTTTGGAGCAAGCAGCTCTCGAAGGTTGAGTCTGTCAATGCTTGAAGTCATCCTTGGGAGGAGGCAGCTCATTTCCATTGTCTCACATGGCTGCTGCTGCTGCTTGAATCTCAGGGATGTCATGGAAGATTGAACTTGTGTGTTGTCATCAACATGATGATCTCTGCCAGGTCCTTCTTCTGTCTGCCATTCTGGCTGTTGGAAGATGACATCAGACCAACAGCTGTCTTGTCTGCCACTGCTGCTGGTTATCGATGGGCTGGAACACCCAGCAGCAAATGAGCTTCTTTCTGCAACCATCCTTTGTGGTACTGATTCCGACAAGAGAAAGCTTGCAGTAGAGCTTTCATGATGTGGAGACTGCAATTGGGTCACATTTGCTGCCTCCTGAAACAGACACCCACTTCCTCTGGTGCTTGTTTCTGGTTGCAGAAGGAAGTTGTCTGGAAAAGAATGGTGTTTACAGTGCAGAAAGTTGGAATTTGGCTCACTCTTTTCTCCCATGTCCTCCTGCTCTTGGAACAATGGATCTGCACAACCAAACGCGCTACGATAATACCTGCTCTCTGATGAGGGTTCCAAGTTGACCTGTAGCATGTGTGGTCTCCTCAGAGCACCTTGAGAATGCAAAGGATTGCACACATGTGATCTCCTCAGTGCATCTTGAGACTGCAAGGGATTCTCAAACTCATACATTGACCCAGAGCTGAACAAGTTTTGATTCATGAACATATCACCTCCTGAAGGCCAACAACAACACTGATCGATGTCGGATTGCAACAATAGAGTATGTGAGTTGTATGAATCTGTTTGTCTGGCCACCCTTGTTCCTGTCTCTTCTGAGCAGCTTGCAAATTGATGGTTCATGAATGACTTACTCTTATTTGCAGCAATTGAGTGTTGCTGCAGAAAGTTGGACACTTGTCCTACTGAAGAAACTGCTTCTTCATGTACATAGTCTTTCATAGAAGATGTGACCGCAGCTAGTGAGCCAACAGCCTCCTGAAGGTCCATCAAAGACATTTTGTCCAAATCCAGTAGACTTCCAAACAACGATTGCTGCTTCAAAGCAGATGACGATGACAAATCACTGAGTAGTACTACCTTGGAGTCATGATTTTCACAAGACAAGTCTTCCATGCACCAAGACTTTCCTCCCGCTGCAGATCCCCACCCACCAGCACTGTCACAGAATGTTGTTGTATATTTCCTCTTCTTCACACCTGCACTGTTAGTCACAGTTGAAGTTTCGGCCCCAGATCCTCTTCCATAGCTAAATCTCTAAAACAACCTCTCTAGGTCTTCATGTTCCAAATCAAGACTTACAACTCTCCCCAACAACAGCAACAATTATTTCTTTCCTAGATTAAATCTTGTGCAAAAACATCTTGCAATAACATACTTGAATAATCACACCAGAGTTCATTGACACTACAAGCATCGAAAGATTGTCGAGCATCAGAAAGAAGAGCTCAAGTTGCAACTTCCAAAACATGGAACACAATGTGAGAGTGAATTGCAGAGTTGGTATCATACATAGCTCACCAGCTCCATCTTTGGAAGTTGAGATAGTTGTTCTTTTGAATCCTGTATTTCTTCCACATGTAAATTTCTTCTTCTTGGGTTGACAGTCCATTCCGTGAGGTTGTCTATGGCAACAATGCAGCTTATCCTTTGCGACTTTTGGTGTGTATTTCTTCCTGACTTTCACATTGGAAATTGTTGCTTGCTGCTGCTGCTGCTGCCGCACATCAGAGACTTCATTGACATTGAATGCATAGACTTCCTCCCCTTGACTTTCAAGGAGAGGGCAATCATCAGCTCTGCCATTGAACAGTGCACCCACTACGTCTACTTGTCCATCTTGATTCACATGACCTGCAACATGCCAGAAACAGAAAACTCCACAATTGCAAAAAAAATAAAAATTCACACAAAGATTTGTTAACAATTGAAGGGCTGTGCAGCAGGCTCAGGGAGGGACATGGTTGCTCTTCTAGTTACAGACTATGGCCAGGATGCCTTTGATGTAAGATTGTTACAGTAGACAAGAGACTTTACCATGTGTTGTTCCTCTTTGGTGATGAGGAAGAAGACCACCCAGAGTCTGTGCGGGGATGGAATCTCCATGTGAAGGTGCCAAATGGGTTGAAGGAAAACCACCTCGTCCAGTTGAGATCTGCCTTGAGTTCAGACTCATAGAAGCTGCTGTATTGGAGAAAGTGTTTTGCATTCCCAGTGTGTTCTTGACACTCAACTGTTGAGAACTTGAGAAGTTTTCAATGTTGTAGAAATTTTCAGCTGGTGGTAGAAGGCAGCTTGAACCTTGCACATGATTTCTGCAGTTTGCATGGTAAAGCTGAGGAGGAGGAGGAGGAGGAGATGTCATTGCAGTTGACAACCCTGGATTGAAGCTTCTTGGGACATTGAACAAGCTGGTTGAAACATCAGAACCCACAACACCAGTTGATTGCATATCTCTCAGAAAAGGAGGTTCCATCAAGCCGGCTTGCACTTGGGTCCAACTCTCAGCCAACCCATTTGATCTTTTACTTATGTGATCTGGGTCTCTGATTAGTGAAGCAAGTCTTGCAATACAATTAGCTGGAACCCATTCTATGAAAAAGTTGCTCTGGCCCGCATTCAACCCATGACCATTTCCAAGAACATCAGATTCATCCTCATAATTATTGCTATAAAAGTTGCTTGCCATGGAAGAAGGGATTTGATGCAAACCAGCAGCAGTGCTCCATTGACCAGCAGCAGCTTGTAAGCTCTCCATATGGTCCTGAGGGACAAGGTGCAGCACATCCACAGGAGAATCAGCTTTGCCCCTGGAAGCATAGCTGCTCTCTGAGTCCTTCACATAGAAGATGTTCTCATGCCCTTTATCTGTTGTTGGATTCAAAGGTGCATGAGTGCTTCTGTTGCAATACAGATTGCTAGCTGTGGAGAGAGTGGAAGGCTCCAAAAACTCTTGCAAAGTCCCTGTGCATCAAGAAGCACACACATGAACCAATTGGGCATGCCATTCTGAATACAACATATAAACAAACGTATGGGGTGACATGGACTGATTCTTCATACCATTAGCCAAGGATGTAGGATGAGACTGAGCTTCAGATACAAGCTCTTGAGGGAGGTCAATGTGGCACATGGAGTTTTGAGATGTCCTCTGTCGCTTCTGGGACTTCTCGGGAGTTGGAGGGGCAATTAGCAAGTCTGAGCCATGCAACAGACATGCTGTGCTGGGCTGTTTCATCTTGCCACTGGATTGTATCACCATCTCGCTTGAATTTCTCTCTTTGGCTACTGACTGCTTCAAAATGTCTGAAGCAGATTCCTGCAATGTAGAAGCTTGCATGACCATAGCCTGTTGCACATGCAGCTCCTTTTTGTTGCAATTCACTCCTGCAAGACAAAAAACTGTCAAACAAATCAGATCTGCAACTTTACAAAACCAAGAATCCATTCAACTAAATGGATCACATTGTCAAGATAATCAAATACTTGAGAAGATGATTGGAAGAAGCTGGTCCAAGAACAGAAGACTCTCACCTGTACCACTACTGCATGGTGCTTTTGATGGATGTAGTACTGAATCCAGCTTGCTTTTGCGATGCTTTTTGTAAGGTTTCATGAGCGTTGATGATCCCTGAGCAAGCTCCCCTTGTTGGTTTTTGTGAGGTAACTTCATGAGCTGGGACCTTCTTGATGATCCCCCAGCAAGCTCCCCAAGAGTGTGAAGAAGTACTGCAATGTGGGTGTTTGGATGAGACCCAGCTGGAGTACAAGAAACCACAGCTCTGATCCCTCTGCTTCGGTTCACCTTCTTCCTACAACTCCATGCTGGAATCTCATGAAGACTACAACTCTGCAGCTGGCTTTCATGTTCACCTAGCTGTTGCAGATCTGTGGGATGAAGCTGAAGCTCCTTCACACCTGCTGAATCAGTAGACTTGTGTACTATCATCCTAGAGCAATTGTGAGCTGTGGGTGGTATTGTTGTTTTGGTCATTTTCTTCCTTGTCAGGATGAGCCATGGATTTGGAGCTGCAGATTTCTTTTGGAACTTCTCAACTACAGGAGTTGCTGCAGTCATGCTATGGTTTATTGCTGCTAATTTACTGAGACAATCCAATGTCTTGTGCCGGAGTTTTGGTCTACCCCTTCTTCTTCTTCTCCTTCCACCTGCAAATGGTGGCAAAGTTGAGGCTTGATCAAACTCCTTTGTTTTTGTATGAACACTTGAAGCAGCAGCTGGAAGTGAATTCTTCAGCAGCTCTGGACATAAGACTGGCTTGCAGATTGTCCATTTCTGTGCTTGTAACATCCCGATCCGCTGGAACCCAAGATCACAAGTTCAGTTTCAGAATCACCCAAGTACCTTATCTAAGCAAAAGCAATTAAGCAAACCACAGTGATTCACCTAGACACACAGCTCTACATCATCTACTAAACACAACAAACTATCTTCAAGGGAAAAATGGATCAGCCTTGAAAATGCTAGCAGATGGAGTTCCAACAGAGAAACATGATGATCAGTTTTGAAAGTAACTTTTGTCAACAAGATGAGACAAAGTTTGTACAGAAAAAAAAAGGATGAGATTGATCTTCAGAAGAACATATCCAGTAGTTGAAGCCTAGCTCCCAAAGTCAAGAAAGAGAACTACTACAAGAGAATGTGGTTTTTCTCACACAAAAAAGCCACGTGACTCATGATGACATACATGTGTGAGGTAAACTTTGTGGTTTCATCTGTTACAATGTTATACAATATGTGGTGTTCATTGTGGCATATGTTACATTAAAATGGCAATTTGACCTTCAAAGAAAGGATGCGAGGATGTCGAGTGCCACTTCTCGAGCCTCGACAACAGATGGGAACAAGATTAGTATGCTTGCAGCAGGTAGAGTGCAGGAGCTGCTGCAGCTGCACCAGATCAGGCAACTGGACCAAAGGTTCTTGAAGGATCTTCTTCTTGTTTTTCATTGGAAATCTGTTACTTCACATCTTGTATGTATACATTTCAGCAATTGAATCTGAATCTGGCCAAACCCATCTTCTTTCTTTCTTGTCTCCCTTTGCAGCTGCTGCCATAATACTTCACCCTACTATCATCCTCAGCAAACAACCCAAATGATGCCATTCCACCAATGCCATTGGCCGAGTGTAGCCTATGCCATTGGATGAGTGTAGCCTATGCCGTCGGCCCAAGTGTGAACACATTCATGGCTCTCAACGCATTTTTCCTTTGAAACCCAATTTTTGTAATTTGTTTGAATTTTCCAGCAACAAAAAACCACTCAAAAATCAATGTCTTCCAAACCTTTCAATAGCTCTGAAAATTACAAAATCAACTTTATTAAATCTAAGTTGCTAAGCAATGGCTTTCCAACAACACCAAATTTAATGCTTTCAAATTCCAATACAATTTTCAGTTTCGATTTTATTTAATTTTCATTGAAAAAATGGTTTCAATAATCAACAACTTCCACACCATAGCTCTAAACATTCTCAAACCAAGTCGGTGCACCCCTATTCATATGCCACCATGGGTACTAGAGGGAAGGTACTACAATAACGAGGGGTGTGCGACACCATGGCCTTGCCATTTACATTAAAAAGGTATCTTAATGCAAAAGAAGACTTATAGAAGCTAAAATATTTCACCATGCAAAAAATATAATCTTCAAAAAATCCTCTAAGAAAAACCAAAAATTTTCAAGATATCATAACACTATAACTAATCTCAAGTTTCAACACAACCCAAAATATCATCTTCCAAAATCCTCATATAAAAATAGACCTATTATTATTACCTAGGGGCCAAAATCCCTTAAGCTACTACACTCTATAATGAATCTAGATGCAATATCCTTGCCTTGCCTTAGTAGGCAAGGCCAACAAACTTGTGTTACCGAACATAGGATTGATCATTCTTGTCATAAATGTCACCAAAATTCATTGCTCCCTATCTCACCTCTAAAAGAATAAAAGTGAAAGTGGCATGCAAGTGTTGCTTACAATTGTGATAAAATAAATTATGGGAGTCAAGTTGTGGGCTCCAATGCCTTGTGGTTTTGCAAGCCCTGAAGATTCATGCAATTGCATAATGCCATATTAATATCAACTTATTATTGTATGGACAACACTAATTTACAAATATTGAAATAAAATACCAAAAATCTTGTTACAAGAATCACAACTTTATTCACATCATGAAATAATATATATATATGTCCAAATCCATAAATAACATTAATTTGATATGAACATGTGTTATAATCATCATTTGGATTGTGTGAGATTTGTGCTTTCATATGAATGAATCAATTAGACTAATTTGTGGTCAAATATATGATTATTTTTTTCTTTTCTTAAAATTCCACTTTCAAAGAAAGTTGTAATCTCATTGTTCCACCGCAACACATACAACTATAGATATTTGCAATCAAAATAGAAATGTGTACCATAGTTGGACCCTTGTTCACCAATTTGATTGATTTTTGTCAAAATAATCAAATTTCACATCCAACTTTGTATATAGAAATATTCAACTTTTTGGCCTTTATTCACCTTTTGTGCGATGTTCAACAACTTGGCCAATAGTTTTACCATTAGCTTAATTCAATTTTAAAGTTCTGTGTAGAAAGATCCATTTTCAAACCCAAAAACTTCAACTCCATTTCAACTTTGCAATGTTTTCAAATTTTGCTTGAAATAATGTTTCAAGCCATCTCATCATTTTTGGACATGCACAAACATCATCAAGTACACATGCATGCAAGGAAACCAATTGCAAAATTGGTCTTCTTTGCAACTTGGGGATAATTATGTATTGTATAATCATGCATGCATTAGAAAGGCAAACATCATCATGATTGAGATTGAAAGATCCAAAAGTGAATTTGGTTATTTTCATATGGCATGTTGGAAAGAACGAATAATAAATTTAAGGGATGAGAACCAAAAGATTTTTTTTTTAGAAAGTTGAAATTAAAGTGATGTAAAAATGAGAACATGGTTGAAGATGAAAGATTTTGATGTTCTAAAATTTAGATCAAGAAACACATAATGCAAAATAATACATGTAAGCTCTTTGTCGTATTTGATTTCATGTCAATTAAGTCCTATGATGATGAAGGATATATCTCCCAATTTGCAAACGTGGATTTGTATGTTTGTAAACTAATCTATATTTCAAAAGGAATGTGATGCCAAAAGTGAGAAAAAATGATTTACAAGGAGAAAATTGACTTGTTTTCAAAACAACAAAAAGGGTAATGATTGTATTTGTTTATGTGGAATTTCATGAAGAGAGTTCAATTAATATTGATTTACAATTAAAGATTTCAACAATAGAAAACCAATATGCCAATATTTAATAGACAATGGTAAATACTTACAAAAGTAACTGAAACTTAAATCAAACACTATAAGTTGTAACAATTCAATTTGTCACAAGCTAATTAACAATGAATGATTAATTCTTTGATATTTTTTTTAGCAAATTCACCTTTATATCATGAAATTTTTGTAAACAAGGAATAGATTTCTTTCATTGGAAAAAATGAAACAAATGTTTATGATTTGATGTCATTAGGTGCAAGTTGATGCCCTCCAACCTTTTAGCAAGAAGAACTTCTTGACCAACCATGGATAAATAATTAAAATAAATGAAAATAAATGAAAATGATAAATACCATGTAATTTAAGATGAACATAACATTATCTTGTTGCAAAAATAGTTGTTTTATGTTGACCAATTGGATGAGTGTCAAACTTGCCTTTAGTTTTGATCGACCTCCACACATTCCTTTGCATGCACAAGTGATATAAAGTTGATAGCAAAAACATTTCAAAGAGAAATAGTTTCAAACAACACAATGACTAAAGATGCAACTTGAAAATATTGTATGCATATTGTAGCAAGAAGAGCTCAAATTAGAAGAAACAAATAAGGGTTGATTGTTCTTGGTACAATGAAGCAAAGAGGAAAATGATGGAAGGAAGTGTAGCATCAAGGGTTGGAGGCCTCTTTCTTGGAGTTATTGTGGGTATCTTGGCAACAACCTAGGTTGATCACTTAGTACATGTGAATAAGCCACAATATATATATATATATATATATGGTGTGCAACAATATTGCACATGGCATTGCATATTTGTTGGACATCATATTTATGTAGATTTTATTCTATCACTTGATCTTTTTGGTCTTTCATGCCATCATAATGACTTCCACAAGTGAGCATTCCATTTGCAAAATGCCCTTGCATGTATGGCATGCTACCTACAAATATATATATGGAATTGCATTTCAATATAGTTAGGAGTAATGCCCTAGCAATGTACTACATGTTTTAAGCTTCACCTTTGGTTTCACCTCCATTCACCCAATATGTCTAGTGTTTAGTTGCTAAGGGATTATCCTACCAAAAAAAAAAAAACCCCCCCAATGGATGTCTTGTAATCCATTGTTCAAGCATTAGGTAGACTTATCAAAGGAACCCTAAACGGTGTTGAGAATATAATGTCCTTGGGACTTGATCCATCCCATTTTATTTTTTTTTACCTTCATGTTGTTAGAATTCATATTTTCTTCCATCACAAAATGTACCTTTATATATGCATATTTTTGTCATGTAGGTATTTTGTAAATTGGTATCAATGTAAAATATCATGATATTTTTATATCATTATGGTAATAATTAGATTATTTTTTAGTAATTTTTGATTTTTTTCAAAATCAATTGTTCACAATGTTGAACATTCTAAAGATTTGTTTGACATTATTATTGAGTACCTACCCTAAAAGCTTGGTGGTGTGGTGTGCTCATGTAGTGCAAAATTACTTGGCATTTTTTCCCCACCTCAATTGTAAAAATTTCAGGATATTTTTATTTTTATAGCCAAAGTGACAAAATGGAAAAAAAATAAAAATAAATCATCAAAAATATGCTAGAATGTTAAAGATAATAATTATGTATTGGACATGTATATGGCAACCATTTAAAAAAAAATGTTGAATCAATTACAAGGAAAATATAGTCACATATACCTATGTTAAAGCATACGCATTGGGATTTAAGTTTGTTTTGTAGACTAATGTTTCATTATATTTTATTGCTTATACACAATGTCAATTTTTTGGGTGAAATTTCACCACTTGGTGACAAAAAGGGCCTAAAAAGACTTTTTAAAAAAAAATTGAGGGAAAAAATGATCATAATTCTCATATTTCAAGTTAGAATTTTCTCAAGTCATCACATTTAGATATTGGCTTTAACTTGTCACCAAAACATGACGGGATTCCTAAAATTTTCAACTGAGGGCTCTAATATGTAGCCAAATTTGGCTAATCCCTCTTGAAAATGATGATCATCTCACTTACCTCACAAAATTGAAAAAAAAAACACCCAATTGTGTAATAATACAAATTATTGAAAATTCAAAATGAAAAAGTAATTCAAAATCCTTCAAAGAGAGTGATCATGTGATGTTGGGTCATTAAAAAAAAATCAACAAAAAAAAAAAAAAAAAAAAAAAAAAAAAAAAAATGACCAAAAAATTAGAAAAATCAGTTAAAAAAAAAGAGGAGAGGTAAAAAGGAAGATGAAAGAGGGAGTTGAAAGTAAAAGAATATAGG
>Ga0116231_10009305_pt1 | contig 16663 bp, 8 predicted proteins | sample S1TSphgellanicum_2_FD_89695 | JGI IMG/M metagenome (GOLD analysis project Ga0116231, IMG submission 89695) | Host-associated microbial communities from peat moss isolated from Minnesota, USA - S1T2_Fd - Sphagnum magellanicum MG | ecosystem: Host-associated > Plants > Peat moss > Unclassified...
TTCAAATTAAAAAAAACAAAACAAAAAGACCAAAAAAAAAAAAAAAAAAAAACCGCCTGTTGCCATTACCTTTTTCACAACATCACCACCACCATAGAGGAAGGCGACGACATTGCTGTTATCACCTTTTTCGCAGCAAAACCACCAAAAAAGGCACATGCTGCCATTTTTTTTGCAACAAAGCCATCAAAGAAGGTGACATAAGTTGTCTTTTTCTTCTTCACTATAACGGAACCACAAAATAAGACGACGACTCATTATTGTCACCTTCTTCACTGCAACAAAAAAATAATTCATTACTACGACAAGACCAACACAAAAGGCAATGGCAATGTTGTTGTCGTTGCCTTTCGTGTTGTAACAAAAAAAATAAAAAAAAGCTTGCTGTAGTAAAGAAGGCAACATCAGCTCTGCCGTCGCCTTTTTTGCTATAGTAAGACTAAAACAGAAGGCGATGTTCCTGCCATCGCCTTCCGCGTTGCAAAAACAAAAAAAAAAAAAAACTTGTTGCAGGAAAACCAAAATAGAAGGCGACATTGCTGTTGTCACCTTCCGTGCTGCAACAACAAAAAAGAAAAAAATGCTTACTATAGCAAAACCAAACCAAAAGCAAAGATAATGACTTAAGGGAGGGAGCTTACTTTCAAGCTCCCACTCTGGGTCCCACCTGGGTCTTGCTTTAGGCGCTCCGAAGCTTTGATGATCGGAGCTCTGATGATGGAGTTTATGGGCCCACTTCAAGCGCATTGTCGTGGCTGTGCTCCCATTCCAACCGCTGCTGAGCTTTGCTTTTGCTCCAACGACTCCCAAGCTTTGGCGATGGAGTGAGCGCAAAATCAGGTGAGGTAGGTAGGAGTGGGGAGGTAGGTGGGAGGGAGGGAGGTAGGTAGGAGGGAAATTTTTTGGGGCAGAGAAGAGGCTGAAAAGGGGAGGATGTGTTTTTTTGTTCATCCCCAAAACGGCTTCAACGGCCTCATCCTCAACTGGTGCATTGGTGGCTGCTGGTTCACTCCAGCCCTAAAAGCCCATCAAAAGGAAAGGTTGTGGACATCAGTCGATGTGTTATTGGCCTGTTGTGATGCTAGGAATTCAAACTGGCCACAATGCTGAGAAAATTGCAAAGATAGAGACTTCACCATGCCGCTACGGTGAACCTGGGCATACACATTACCTTCACCTTCTTGAGTGCAGTCGCAAAAGTTGCAACACTGAAGTACATTTTCAGGATTGACAATAATTTTTCTTTTAATTTTTTTTTTCTCTTTTGAAGCGCAACAGCGGATCTGACCTGACAAGCTGTCGGCACTTGGCACACCCAAGTCAATCAAGCTCAGTGGTAAAGGGCTGGCAGGGGTTTCACTTGCACACAACTGGGTCTGAAACCCAGGATCGTTTGTAGTACCAGGGTTCCATAATGGGTTATACCAGTGAGCCATCCCCCTGAGGTTAATTAATTTATTTTCGGAATGTCAATTTTTTTACAAAGTATTTGGTTGAAATGTTAAAATTTAAGGAAATTACAAGGGAGGGGAAAATTTTAAAATTGATGGGAACACAAGAGCCAATCCACCATTGTGTGGCATGTATCCAATAATTAGCAACATTTCTTTACCTTATAATTTCATGAAACATTAAAGTTATCCGTAAAGTAAGAAAAACACAGCACCAGAACCCTGAGTTTGGTCATACACAAGGTGAGATTCAAAAAGTACATTAGCATTCAATGGGGGATGAAACTAAGAAAACCATCAATTTTGGTGGTGAACTGAGTTTCATCCTGTCTTTCCTTTTTCCTGAGCGCCTCCACTGCTGCTACATATTTTCACTGCTCCTAACTGTACAACTACTATAAGTAGTATGGAACCTCGTACATTAAACGCTGAGTTTCAGCATTTCATACTGAGATTTAATAAAATGTCTTCTTTGTGGATACCACTGAAAGAGGGGATAGGGGATAAAAGGAGGCCCAAAGACAGGGTGAAGACAGGGTTACTTTACAGAAAGTTGAAAGTATTTCAAAAGGTCTCATTACATTAGAGGTCAAGAGTAAAGAAAACTGCAAAAATTTCATAAACTAGTTTTAGAGAAACTACAGATAGTTTATACACTGGTAAATGCTGTTTTTATGTTACCTACAAGGGGTTTGTCAACAGGTGGTAAAACTAAGCTTACCACCATTGTTAGCTAAGGAACTGGAACCCAACAGAAAATTGTTTCCTGACCACTTATCATCCATCCTTCATTGTGCACTCAGTGGGTTCTGGTTCACTCATGGCCTCCTGGTTCCAGTTGCCTTTACTTATAGGAATTAATATTTTAGAGCAAGATAGTGAAAGGATGAATGATGAGTTCCATGATTCTCATATACCTTACCCTAAGGTCAGTTTCTTTGTTAAATAATCCTCAAAATAGTGAAATGAAATTTTGTGAAAATATGAAGTTGACATGTTGAAAATCATCATAATTACCATAGGCTAGATACTGAATAGTTTCACTACTCATAACACAATATCACAGTAGATGATGGGGGAAAAAAATTCAAAATTCAAAAAAGAATTCAAGTTTTGAAAAAAAAATCTATTTGTTTTGTTGATGTGGAAACTGACCCTAGGCTATGGTATTTAATGGGAATATGACCACAAATAGAGACCAGAGAGAGGTGAGGTTTTCAATTGACCAATGGAACAATGGACGGCAGTCCCACCTTGTTAGAGAACATGAGTACTTTGAGAATACTTTTGAGCAATGAACAAACGCATGCTGGTCCCACTTTAACTCAAGAGTTAATGATTGTAATTTCAAATTTTACCAATTATGTTTCATATGGTGTAGGTACAAGTTGCACATGATCAGTGAAATTAAAAGATCGCTCTTAGACTCTGAAACTTACTTTTTCCCCCAAAACAAATTTTGCTCAAGGCTTTTTACAAAGCTATAGGAACAATGGATGGTGGTCTCACCTTTGGTGCTTTCGGTTATGACCGGTGTTGGCCCCTTCCTCGGTTCGAGGCAGTCTTTTTTTTTTCATTTTTTAAGTGTCACAGTATTGGCGAGTATCCCCACGCAGATTCAGTCATAATTCATCTAACTCGTGATACTCTTTTCCAGTAGCATTAAAAGCCTAGCCCGTAGGCGTACTTGTGGCGACTCGCTCTTTAAAAAGGGAAGCAATCTGGCGAATTGATTTTAAGATAAGAGGGGATTTTTGTCAGAAATATTTGAGCAGTGTCGCCTTTTGGCGATTTTTCGCCAAAAAAAAAACAAATGGCTGGTTGTAGGGGCACCACTCCTTCTGATTCCTAGCATTTTTGAAGGGATCGATCCTGGTTTGGTTTTGGTTTTTTTTAATTCCAAATATGGGACCTGGTCTCAGTTCTAGTTTTTTTAATAATTAAGGGAGTGTTTCCAATTTCGTTTTCTAAAAAAATTCAAGTTAGACCAATTTAGAACCTCAGTTAAATAACATTGGTTCTGGGTAACCTATGATTTTGGTTTCAACATTCAAAATATTAAAATGAACAATTTTTTGTTTTAATGAAAAATTAAAAATTTAAAACTTGAAGCACCTCAACTTGAGAACTCACAACTTCTTTTGAACACGAAAGGTTGAAAAACAAGAAACACAAAAGAAAATCATAAACAAGCTTAAGCTTTCTCATAAAAATGAAAAAGAAATTTCAATTTCTTCAGAAAGAAAAAAAATCTTTAAACCCTATAACTGGAATGAAGTTAAAAAAAAAATCTCAATCCAATTTTGGTTTTCAAATGAGTTTCAACTTTGGTCACTTGCAATGCCATAACCGGGGTGGCTCCAATCTGATTCATTCTAGTTTCATCCACTTCTGAAAATGGAACTCAATTTTGATTCAGATTCTAGAACTGCAACCAGGGTTAGATACCTAGGTCCACCTGGGTAACCAGCCAAGACTGGTTTTGAATCTTGACAGACCATAGAGCTCAGACAAGGTAAACAAACCATCTCCAGTTGCCAATCTCTTGAATCTCTTTGAATCTCTTGATTTACGGATAAAAATAATTCTACCATTGTTCATATTGAACCATGGAATTTCTATGGACTCCAAATCAGATTGTACAAACCCACAAATGTACTCAAAGCTATCTCTAGAGACTCTACACCACTGCCCTTACCTAAGAGGATCTCTTTGTAATACCATCAATTCAAAAAACTCCCACCAATATAATGAACGAACCTTTGATGTACTCATTACCAGAAATAATCTCTACAATATGTGGTCTTTTCAAAGTGCCAATGGCATATAAACAAGAGAAGTTGTAACCTCATAAGATTTTGCAAGAGAGCAAGTTGAAACAAAATATCTGAAACGACTTCCAGGTTTGAAATCACCTGCAAAGGCTTTGCACCGTTGAGAAATTTAAAGCTAAAACGACCGTGAATAGAAATATTGTGATTGAAAAAGTGGTGCCATCCATCAAACCTATTGATTGTTCACTCAAAGAAAGATGAAGACGAAAGTTTTTGTTGGGGGTGGGGTGGTCTCCAAGAAAGGAGGTATAGGCTTAGGGTTTAGGGTCTTTACCCTAAACCCTATTGGATATTTGTGAAGATATAAATAGGAGTGGTAAGTAGAATAACTGCCAGGTGTCAGTTCTCACGGTGGGTTGGATAAAAGACTGATGTGAGCATAGAAACGCCTTGCCCCCAATTTTCAGTACATTTATTATAATGGAATAGTGGGCAAGCCGTTAACATGGAAACTTACCCTTTGCATCATAGTATGATTTCGGGATAAAAATTTGGCTTCAAATTGGAACCTGTGTGTTGGAGACAGCTAGAGACTTTAGATGCATCTCTAAGCTACTGTTTTGAACAAATCATCATCAAATAGTCCCTCTGTCACTTATGATTTTGTTTAAACATGTCATAAAGGGTAGAGCCAAGTAATGCTTGTTTTTTTTGGTTCACAATGCAAGATTTTTTTATATTTGAAAATTTGCACTACCAACATTTGCAACTAGGAATTGTCTTTATCCTGGCTCATTGTTCACTTTAGTTCAACCTTTTTAAACTATATTTCTATGATAGTTGTGACATCTCTGAAGGTAGGTATTATACTTTTTGCCCTTGCAAAATGTAATGTGCAAAAGATACACTTATAGTTCATGCTTATGTTATTTCCTAGGTTTTAAAAAAGAAATAGCGGTCTCATCAATCACATGCCTAGAGGTTAGTAGATTCTATGTGATTTTTCATTGAAGTGCAAATTGTTCACTTGTTGCTAATCCTGAAATTTTAGTTAATAATGCAATGTGCATTAAAGTTATTCATAAAGTTTGATGAACATGGCATTGGAAGCTCATGTTTGTTGGATTCACAAGATAAGGAGATTGCACAAAATTTCTACAAAGGGGTCAAACGGGGCTGCAAACTCAAAAATCGTCCCAAACTCAACATGAGCTTAGTTTCTTGCCCATGTGCAAGGTTTCAACTTACTTATGTGCAAGGTTTTGAAACTTGTGTTGTTTTGCTTCCCACTTTTTTTCTTCTAGTTTTTGTTTTTGCTTTCTTACTATTTATTCTTAGCTAGCTTGTCACTCCTTGTTTTTGCTTCTTGCTCCTCACATCTTACTATTTTCACACACTAAAAAGTTTGCAAGCTAAAAAAAAGTCACGCAACATTTGGAGTTCACACATTAAGGAGGAAAAAATGATGTGCAATGTTTGGAGAAGCCAACATTAGAATGAACAAGGATTAGAAACGAACACAAATCCCAATAGTCAAACCTCAACGATTTATTTTGAACTTTACAATAACTTTTACAACCTTTTTTTTAAAGGTGAGGTTTAATTTCAGCATAGGCTACCATCATTCTAATAGTTCAAGGTACATAAGAGGACAAAGAATTATGTAATTGTTTTGCTAAATAACTTACATTTTGGCAAACTACCCGTCTATCTTTTTCATCATTTTTCATATGTTGTCACAAGGTGTATGATTTTCTACAAACCTTAACTTCTGGGTGGCTTTTATTGAACCCTTGAAGCATAGGAATGAACTTGAAGACCTTATTTTGCCTCAAAAAAACAAAATATTTGCCTTCATAGACTTTAAAACTTATATTGTTTCCTACCCCAAAACGTCTCCATAGCATTAAACAACTTTCTAGATACCCATGCCAATTATTCCCTTTCTACTAGATGCATTTGCAATTGAACATATTCTCACAAAATTGTTTATGAACCTATCCACAATGTGATAACTCCGTCAAATAAATCAAAGTTGGCATAATGTTGTGTGGGCATGTCCATGGAATGGCATGCCTTAGACATGGTTAATCTCACTTACAACAAAGTCAAAAAATGGATACCTTTGATCATAGAGCTCATGTCATTTTGATTAAGTTTGTGGCAAACCATTGAATGTAGCATTGATAACCTTTCTAAGGTTGGTCAAATAACATATTGAAACCCAAGTTTGTTCTTAACATTCTTGTTCAAAACCTATTCCCATTCCTCTTTTTTTTGGTTGCTGAAAATGGGTTTAATGGTTGGTATCACATATTTATGTCAGTTGATGTCCTTAACTCCATTTTAGATGTAGTTAACTCTATACCTTAAGTCCTAATTCCCATTTCAATCATTAAACATTTGTTGTTTCATGTTACTATTGTTAGTGACCTTCATGTTGAAAGTGTATGATTGTAGGTAGAAACATTCTTTTGTTGTGCAAGCTTGACCAAGTATGGCTTTTGGGAGACAATGTAAAAGTTTCCATCATTTTTGTTTTGGGAATTTATAAAGTTGTTATGCATGACATATGGATTTTAAACAATATAACATCAATAGATTGCTTTCCATAATAATCTTTGCTAGTAATTGTAAGTGGTGCATTCATGATGGGGGAATCTATGGCATACTTGCAATCCAAGGGTAAAAAGGCAATGCAAAATAAAAAGATATGGTGCACATAGGTTGTGGGGTTGGATTTGTAAGGGATAGGCTTGTTGCTCTCCACCTATTCCACAAAAAAAACACAAGACATGCATAATACCTCATATTGGAGTGTTTTGAAAAATGCACCTTAATAATTTGCTATCAAGCCATGTGGGATAGAGGCTAGCTTTTGTATTATTATGTTGCATTTATTACACAAAGTTACAAATTTTTTCAATCTTTATAATAAGCACCCTAGCATGCACCACACTATGACAAAATCATATTCCTTGTAACTAAGCCATCTAGTTGTAATCTAGTTTTATCAAACATTTTTTAGTTGCAACGGACATAGTTTTTTCATAGTGCTACAAGGTCCATATAATCCACCTCCTAAAATGGAGAGAATATCTATGCATTATGAAAGAAATTATTAGTGAAAGAAATTTTGGCTAGAATCAATTTTATTTTTAATACACTTTAAGATTATAATGTAATTTGATTTATGTGGAGTCCTCACATTATGTAAGGATGCAATATGTATGTCTGAGTAGCACCAACCCTACACATTGTGTTCAAGACCTACAAACCAATGTTCAACAATAACATTACATGTGGTTAATGTAACATTATTTCTTTTAAATTTGTCTCAACATAAATTGTTTCATTAGATACAAATCAAGGGGATTTAAAGAAATATTGAATATTATCATAGTGCTTGCAATTATGCATTACTAGGTTTATGAATTGAATCGAAAATGTTCAAGGGATGATCATTGGCCATATGGTACAATGTAGTTGTTAATTGAATATTATTAAAAAAAAATTGAATTCATGTTTATCAATGACCTTTATTTTCATGGTTACATTATTCAACTGATCCATGTTTTGATTCTTAACAATTGAATTGAAGGCTTATGTATGGTGGTTTTTTGAACATCTTAATTCAAAAGGTTTTTACTTGGACATGGGTTTGACCCTTTGTTCAATTTAATGTGTGAAACAATTAAATATAAATTGGGAATTCAAAAATAGCTAAGTTTTTTGGGTTTGGTTTTGAAAGTATAGTTAAGTTTAAAAGGATGTTGGTTTCAAATATACATGATTCAAGATCCTATGTTAAATGATTAGAAAGGTCTATTTTATCTTTTATGTGTGTTTACACATGTGCACATCTTGTGGATGCAAACTATTGAACATAGAGTTTAAGGTCAAGTGATGTGGAGGACTATGGAAGGCTATCATGGTACATAGGGCAAGTCCATATGAAAAAAACTAGGAGGAATGCAATGGACTTGTACCAAACAATATTAAACATATTTAGATGTTCTAGGAGGAGTATATGGCATGGTTGTATGAACAAAATGCATATGTTTTGCAAGTCATAATAAAATTTACCCAATCCATCATGTCCATGTATGAACACCTTTCTTTCAAAATTTCACCATGTAGTTTGTGTAATACCCAACCAAGGGTTGTCATGAAATGTAAATGTCAAAATATGCACCTCTCAATTCTCATGTTGGAATTCAAAAAAACATTTAACATTATTTAGTGCACCAATTTATTATTGATCTTAAATGGATTATTTTTTTGGGTTGGCTTTTGAAATATGAAAGATGATGTTTTGAATTTTTAAAAATATAATTGAAACTTAATATTGTTGATGCAAAATTGGAAAAGGGGAGGGGGGGGGGAGGTGGGGGCACATGTCATATGCAATCCTTGGAAAAATATTTTTACATAAATGGACTTAGTTCCTAAAAGTGTGATTTCACCAATAATGGATAATACTTTTGAATGGTGTATACAACGATACTAAAGAAGTTGACATTAACACTTGCTATTTTAGAGTTGTGATCATATATAGTTGCAAATCCTAAAAACCATGTGTGGCCTTGATTTTAAAGACATATAGAACATGTAAAATATTAACCACTAGATTCAAAGATCCCATTGATGACATATGCCTTGATATTTTACAACTTTGGATGAACCTTTCTATATCATTAGTCATTACTAGATGAATGTCCTTTTTAGAAAAATACTTTGCTTTAATTTACTTTCACACATGTCACATAAATAGATGAAAAAAAATTTGATTGTTAAAGGTTTTTGAAAGGCATTAAGACATACACATTTAATTGCAATTTAGTTGTAATGAAATCATAATGATAACTAAAAGTACACAATAAAGAATATATGACTACTTGATTCGAATTAAGACATAACCATTAAATATTTTAGTCATGAAAAAAATGCGTTAACATAATGATAGCTTGGAGACCTAAAGGAATCAATTATTTCCCCATAGTATATTTTAGATGTCCCAATTGTGATTTCATCAAATTGACAAATTCCCACAATTTTTAAAGCCATTTTTTGAAAATTAGGACGTTTTTAAAAATCCCAATGGATTATGAAGTCAAATGGCATGTGTCTTTCAACTTTAGGAATTCAAAATCCTTTGGAAACACAATTGATTAAGATTCATAAAATCAATTTCATATCACCCACATTGGAAAATTACCAACACATTGTTAATTTTATAACCTTGGCCTTAGGTTCACGACCAAGGTAAGGGCATGGAAAGGTGTGGGCCAAAAGTGTAACTTGAGAGTCACATTCACACTCCTAGGAGTGCAAAAGAATGTGAGGGAATGAGCTCACACATTTCCAAGTGGACTTCCACTTTGAGAATTAGAATCCTTATGGACTTTTGAATTTTCATAGAGCAATTTGAAGGGTCAAAATTCATTGGACCGAAAATTTCCTTGTACCAATAGATTTTTTAAAAAACTTTGATGTTTAAAATGGGTTTGCATGATCCATTTGAGTATTTACAACACAAGTTATGGCCGAAAGAAGGGTTGGGAATCAAAGTGTCAATTTGACTCCCAACCATTAAAAGTCAAAAATCGCCCTAAATTACATGTGTGTAGGCAGTGTGCCACAAATTGTTGGAAATCTCTTAACCATGGCTATAACTTTGTTTTAGATCGCACTTTATTTGGAGGTTTACAAAAAAAGTTATGGGCCTTTAAAGTGGTAGGAGTCCCAATTTCAAGAATTTTGAGACTTTCGACTTGGGAGTCTTGAGAAAAATGACATTTGGATGCAACCCCATGGTTAATCATAGAGAATATTATAAGGGGGAAGATGCTAACTTCTCCCAAGTTTGGGTCGTGGTGAATCTTGTGAGTTCATGTATGCCCCGTGATTCGTCTGTGCACCAAAAATGTTCCCACTATGCACTAACCAATTTGTTGTTTGGTTTGTGTAGGTCCATATGAGTAATTGACCCGCTTATCACTTATTCTAGTCCCCATCCCGAAATTCTAACACACCCCTCTTACCCCCAAAGTGTTGTGAGCTAGGGAGCGTACCTGAACATTTTCTTCTTATGTTTTCAATTTCGAATTTGCATTTGAGTCTTTCAAGGAGTTTTGAAAGTGTATCAGTTAAGATCTTCAATTGGATAAAAATATGCTTCTCAAATCAAATTTTGTGTGGTAAATAGTCTTGGATTTTGAATCAACATAACCACAGAACCCTTTTTATAATCACGCCCATTTTAATCACATTCTTGTTTGTGTCACATTTTTTTTTGGTAACCATCCGATTTAGTAAGAAACACCATTATTTAGAGTCACTATCATGTCCTTGTTAACAACACAAAATATTTGCAAACTTTCTTTGTAAATGTGATTATAATGGGGGAAATCTAAGGCAAATATAAGGGTTTTGTAAATTGTAATTTTTTTGGGCAAATGTTAGTGTTGCTTTGTATTCAAGTTGTTCAAACTAACAACAATGAATCCAATTGGAAAGAAAGAAAAAAAACTTCTTAATGTAGACAAGCAAAAAATATGCGAATTTGCGAAGAAAACAAAAAAAATTAATTAAAAAACTCTAATTGACAAGATACACAAGCTAATAGTTAAGGAGCTCAAACTCAATGTAAATTGTCACATTAAAATATGTAGAAATTTCAACCTTCTTCAAGTTTAATTATACATAATAGCGTTTAGAATAACCCATGTAAACAAATTAAACAATTGGCACTTTTATTTTAGCATAAAAGGGTTGTTTTGTAAGGTATTTTTGCCTATAGTCACAATCTTGTCAAGGTTTATATGAAATGTGACTATACATGTTTAAATCACAATTTGTTAATGTCACAAAAAAAATGGTTACCAAGGGCGTGATTATAAAAGGGGTTTATTGTATAACAAATCACAATTTTTTGGGCATGGATGCCTATATTTTAGGACTTTTCCAATGATACCATGATCATTTAGTTCAAACACATTTTGATCCAAAAAATAGGGAATGAAGTAAAAAGTCTAAAACTTTCAAGGAAGTTGAAGTTTTAAAGTGTGAATGTGACTTGATGGTTTCAAGATATTTTTTGATTACCACACATTCCCCACTAGATTTGAGATTGTGTTTCATTCCCTTGTGGTTAATGTTTTGTTTTGGTGTTGTTTTCAATTTGTCTCCCTAAATTATTTTGTTTTAGTCTTAGTCATAACCTCCAAGCCCAAGTCTAAGATCACAACATTTAATACATTCATTATAAATCCAATGTATTATATTCAAACACAAGCTCATCTTAATACTAGAAAATTGAATACCTAAAAAAAAAAAAGTTAATAAGATACCACATTATCAAATATAATACTTTGTTCATTGGTAAGGCTACAATGTACATGAATGTACATGGGAAGCAATGCAACACTTATAATATATTTTAGAAGTTTCAAGAATTCACTTATGATGTCTTGGTATATAGAACTATTACCATTTTTTGGTAACATTTGCTAAGCTAGAATAAGAATTTAAAAGTGATACAACCAACGATATCCAATGACCTCAACATAGATTGTAGAACATTTGTACAAGGTTGAAAAGTATCAATACATAAAGCACAATATCTTATTCAATAATCTATGTATTCATTATCATGGATGAATTTCATGCATGCTTTATGATATGCTTTATGTTCGGTAATGCCCTTCCAGAAAGGTGTTCTTGACATAAGTGCCCCTTGGCTGTGCCTCAAGGGGTGCTTATTTTTTGAACAAACCTCCCCCCCCTCCTTGCCCATTACTCAACACTCATTGTACTACATACTTTCCTACCTACAAGAACTACTCTTTTTGCAAGAAATGCTACCCAATGGAAAACTCAACGTCACATCCGTTAAAGTTCATCGACAATTGGGTCACTAACATCCTTCCAAGCGATGGTGTGGCTGTTGGCTCACTCTGGGGCCACAGCCTTGAGGTCCCAGCAAGAAATACGAAACACACAACCCAGGTGTTGGGACCTGGGAAAAAAGATAATTTTAGACACGTGGCAGTCTACCAGTAGTCCATGTGAGTTTGAGTTAATAGTTGATACGCTCATTACCAAGCCAGGTGGCATGGCCACGTGGACATAATACGCAGCAGTCGGACTAGAAAACGAAAAAAGTGATGGGGACCTTGGATCAGCTAGCCAGAATGACACGTCTTTTTCCTTTTTTCCTTTTCATGACGCAAACAGCAAAGTACGTGGGTAAGTTATTCTTGAACTACTTCCGTGAAATAAATATGGCAACGTGTCACGTTTTAAGACACCATAAATCATTACACCCTACCATATAAATACTAAAGTACAGGAAGCCTCAAGTTAAAAAGAAAAAGCGCATTATATATGAAGGAAGGTAGTTTGTTTGTTTTTTCTTGTTTGTCACGTTGAGGTTCTCCTTGGAAAACCCTTGTTGAGTACACCGAGTTGGTTTCATACTCTTTCAACTACTTTTTTATTTGCATTTTCTGTTTTAATATTCGTCACAAAAGCAATGTTCCCCTCCCTCCACTCCCACCCAAAACATCTTGAGATGAAGTGTAGGACAAGATGCCTTCTTAAGTATATCACGCTCTTAGCAAAGTGCAATTTCACCTCCCACTCAAGGGGAGGAGTTGCTTAAAAAAAATGACACAACTGTTTCCTTTTTAGCCTTGAAGAGATGCTTGGAGTTGTCAAAATTTATGGTAAAAGTTAGTGGAAAATGATTGACGTAGTTTGAAATTAGCTTTTAGGTGAGGGGAAATGAATTGGTCCTGTTCTTCGACAATTTTGATATATCCCCAATAAGACCATTATTGAAAATGCATGAACTTGGTGGCCAAGCGGTTGAGAGTTAAGATGCATCACCATCTTGCAAGTCCGTCTTTTTAGTTATTTGGCTTTCGAAAATAAAGATGGGGTGGAAAAATGTCTCTTATTTTCCAGAAATAAAATAAAAATCATCTCTAGATTACATTAACATACCCATAATAAATCCCAATTAAAATTGAAGAAACCTTGTTAATGGGTACTTATGTAATCCAAAGTTGCAAACATTAGGAACCTAGGGGTTTGTGAGTAGGTGTATGCAGAAGGGATTGGGTTACCATGATGTTTTCATTATCACAAAACCATTTGCCTGAACTTATAGGTTTCCAAGGACCTTAATGTTGTTTTTTGTTCCCAGTGTGTTGCCATCAAGTGCTCACTGGGTTCCCAACACGTTCCCAAAGTTAATGTTAGTGAATAAATTCAAATAGGCTCTGGTGAGTTCTTGGCTAGGTTTAATAATTTTGACTTGGGACAAAATTGTGGACAAATGCTAATTTATAAGTTGGTCGACTTGATGATTGATGATGAAAATTCTGATTTGATCACCTGTTAAATTAGAATTGTTGTTCTGATTTTCGTTTTGCCTTGATGTAAAATTGAACATGAGCTTGGTTTGTTTGTTTTTAAGATTGGAGGTGTGCCAACTGTTTTGGTTGCTGACCCATTTGAGTTTTTGGCTTGCATTTCAGGTTGGGTTTTTGGAAAAGGAACTTGAATCATTGATTCTTACTCCCCAAAGAAGGTGCCCACTGCCCACCCCTAAGCAGAATCGAAAAACTTACAATCTCCCAAGCTCTGTACTACACAATAGGGTGCATTTTCACAACCCTTGAAATTTAGGAAAGGGTTTCTGTCTTGGATATCTAATGATGCATTAGGATTTGTTTGCCCAAATCTTCCTTGTTACTCACACCTTAGTGCACATATTGCTTTTACTTCTTTCTAACTAATGACTGGAAATTATACAATGATCTATTTTTACCTGACCTTCCCTCACTAACCCATTTGATTAGCAAAAACACTTGAAACTTGGTAACCCATCCCTAACTTTGGTCCCTTACTATCAGTTTTTCTTTTTTGGAAAACTCACCAAAAAGTCAGACAGTTTTCTGAAAAAACAATTCGCCTAAAAGTGACAGAAAACTGTTTTTCTAGGGAGCGTATTGCCACATTTATGTATAGGGGCTACAGTTTTAAGAGATCCTTGAAATTATTCCTCCCCTCCCCTTTAAGTCGAAATCTGCCTACTGATGCTCACCACCTTGGCTCCATCAGGAAATTGAAAAAAAAACCACTGCTTATACTATAGCCATGTTGTAAGATTTACTTGAAAAGAAAGCAAGGAGTTGCTGTGGGTGGTTGTTTAGTTTAAATAGGAGAAGGGCTCCAGATGGGTCCCTTTGTTGGCAAGGTTGTTACTTGTTACAGGCCTGGTGTCACTCACTCTTGGTCTCTTACAAATTTAGTAAGATACGTGGCAGTCTCTCATCAGTCCCTTGCACATTGTTGAAAAGAAAGCAAGGAATTAATTTGGTTTATTTATGATTGGCAAGGTTTCATCATTTGGGTGGTTGTTTATATAGGAGAAGGGCTCCAAATGGGTCCCTTCTGCTTTTGCACTGATATTATGCCCAATGTAACAACCTTGGTCACAGAATAAAGACCTAGTTAGGGTTTTTATTGTTTGGCCATCTGGAGCCCTTCTCTTACATTTAATCCAGTGGCACCACCAGCCATAGCTGTTGCCTGACCCACCCCAATTGCAAGCTGCAATCTTGTGGCCCCTCTGCATCTCCTCCCATCTATCTGATTTAGTTGGTCATTAAAGTTATCCATAAAGTCCAAAAAAGCCAGGGTGAGTACCCTGTGTTGGTCGAAAACACAAGGCGCAGTTAGAAACACAAGGTGAGAGCTGACAAAGGAAAAAAAAACACAGGGTAAAAATCAGACTGAGTTTCGTCCTGTGTTTTTGTTCGACACGTGCACTGTTTGACAGCGGGAAGAGAGAACAGGCTTGGCCTGTCCATCTCTTTAAGCCAGTCAAAGGCGCACCCACCTGCTCAACCCCTTCTCACCCTGTCTTTTTCCAAAGTCGCCCACAGTCAGGGTGACTTTACGGATCACTGGAACTCAGGGCGAAAAAATTAATAGGGTGTGAGACACCCTGTGCAACTCCCGGTGAATTCACGGATTTCTTTATTGTAGTTGGTAATTGAGCTATGGTTTTAATATCCTTTCTTTGTCCTTTTTGTTCTTTGCTTCAAGTCACATTTGCCAAGAAAGTTTGACAGAATGAGTAGAAGCCAAGACAACCAATCAAAATGCAGCTGGGAAATGGGATTTCCTGAAGAAGACCACAAGTAAGCAAAAGTTTTCAAATTTCTTTTTTCTCATCCAACAAGAGGCCACTGCATGCAGCATAATCGTTTCCAACCATGAAGAACCACAAAGTTTGTCACTGACTGCCTGGATGAACCAGCACCCATGTTGGGACTTTCACCTTTTTGAGCCAGGCCTCTTATTGGCCATATTAAGCCGAAAATGTTAGATTTGGGCTCAGAGACCATGATTCAGTCTGAGCATGGGATATTTGTAATATTTATAAATAATTTAAATGGATTTTGAGGTTTTTACCATTGTACCAATGTGGGTGCTGGTTCATCCAAGGTTACACAGAGTGAACCAGCACCTACCAGTGCACCAATGTGAATGGATGTTTTACTGATGGGTGTACCTTTTTCGTCCCTCCCTGTCCCTGGGATACCAATGTGGCGAACTAAGGTTGACCTTTTTTTTTGGTTCTTTCCTCAGCCCAGGTTGAATTGTTTTTGTGGGAACTTTTTTTTCCTCACCCCTCAGGTCCCACATAAACACTAAATCTGCACGAAGACAATAGTGACGCATGTCAATGAGGGTATTGCAATTAAACTAGATTTTTTCTCTATAACCCTTTAAAATCCAACAACTAAATTATTTTACAACACCTGTATGAAAATATTGCAAATGAACTTGATATTTTTACTCAATACCCTCAGCAAAGTCATGATGTACATCAAATTTATTATAATGCAATACTTTTTGTCCTATTAAACAGTTTTCATCTCATCTAATTCAACAATGTAATATCCAAAAAGGCACATTGAAAATAACATATCCAACTTAATTTCTATATGTATTATCCTCATCTTGGTAATGCAAATGCATTGTATTATATAATTTCATGCTCAAAATATATATTTCACCTCATTTGATTAAAAAAATAATATCTTAAAAAAATATTGAAAATAACTTATCCACCCCAATTCACACATGCATTACCCTCATAAAGATAATGCAAATTTATTAGATTATTTTGGTCTTATGCAATATCTTCATGCCTAGGTTATATATTTCACCTCATTTGACTGAACAATGCAATTCTTTAAGAATGTATGACAAATAACTTATTAAGAGATCATAAAGATTTCAAAGAAAATTATAGAAATAAAAATAGAAATAAATAAAACAGAAATAAAAAGCAAAACCAAAGAAGGAAAAAGAGAGAATGAAGAAACCACCCCAAAAAAAAAAAAAAAAAAAGAA
>Ga0116231_10009306_pt1 | contig 16662 bp, 11 predicted proteins | sample S1TSphgellanicum_2_FD_89695 | JGI IMG/M metagenome (GOLD analysis project Ga0116231, IMG submission 89695) | Host-associated microbial communities from peat moss isolated from Minnesota, USA - S1T2_Fd - Sphagnum magellanicum MG | ecosystem: Host-associated > Plants > Peat moss > Unclassified...
ACACCGGTTTCCATCGGATCACACTGGGCCAAAGTGATTCAGCACCCACCGGCGCACCATCCATCCACTGGATGCCTGAACTTGTTGTGGATGAACTTGAACCTCTCCCGTGCCCAGCCCACCCGTGTTGGCCCATCAGCTATCAGTTGGGTATAGCCTTGTCACACAGAGACTGACTAACTGACTTGCTGAATTAATATAATAAATATATTTCAAATTTGTATCCAATTTTTTAATGCATCAATAATTTGAATAACATAAAAATAAACTTGAGTGAATTAGATTGGCCTAGAGGTTGACAATTTCACCCATGGTGAAATCACATTAGGGATAGGGATAGGCAAACATGTTTCACATTTAAAGCCTCACAATGAAACAGGTTAATGAATTACACCCATGTTTCCTAATAGTGCAACATTATGAAACTTTCATTATTGTTGTCCCAAATGCAATGATGGACATATTATGCAACATTTTTAGATGCTCGATCATTTATTGACATGAAATAAATAAATAAATATTATCAAATCATTTTAACTATGATTGAATTATATACAATCAAAAGAAATAAGATCATTTTTCTTGTTGGGCACCTTATCCTTTGAAACAATTGGGCCCATTGGGCCACATTTAACTTGTTACATTTATTTCAAAATGTGCCACACAAAAGCCTATTAATTGAAGTACATTTGGTTCACTTAAAGTGAAGGTGACTTTAACATGTCTAAAAATTTATGTGTAGGGTAAATATTAAGGTTTGTGAATTAAAAACATTGTTAGACTTTTGTTTTATATTTTATATAAACAAGGGCCTTTAAAAAAACAATATGCCTACTTGCATGTGGAAACGGGTAATATAGTTTTCAAAATGGCTATCCTATGTAAAGGAAATTTTTTAGCTTGTAATGTGCTTTACAACTACACTACAAAAATCCACCCAAATTTTTACAATTGGAGATTGGATACATCTTCAAAAAAACATTTTGCCCCCTTGTCATTAGGCTTTTGAAATTAAGGTGATGGACCTAAAGGTACTAAAGGTTGTGAATTTGAATTTGCCTAAGGGGTAGAACCATATTATGATGGGCAAGTTGTTTGTTGTAAAATCGACATATTTTCATGGATAATAAATTATAAAGGAAGTTTCTTTGAATTTCAAAATATCCTTGAGAAATACATTTAGGATTTTTTTTAAAAAATAATAAATATCCATAAAAATATTTAGAAGTTTTTAGAAATTTCCAAAAATGTCCTTGAGGATTAAGTCTGAAAGTTTATAGAAGTTTCTAAAAAAATTTATGAAAAATATGTTTATTTATTTTTTAAAATCTAGAATTAATATTTAAGCTTTAAAAAAATGATAGTTCAATTTTTAAAAGATTAAAAAAAGAATGGGTGAAACCTTATAGAAAACATGGTTGGTGAAACATTTAAAAATTTTATTTAATAAAACTTATAGAGGGCTTAGTTGGTGGAACTTTCCAAAAGGTTAATGATTTATTATAAGGTTCATTGAATAATATAAGAAAAGGTCCAAAGGGCACCACCCCTTAATCTTAACAATGTAACTTGTGATTTTTGTATTTTTAATCCATCTCATGCTTTTAGTTTGCATCATGCCTCATTCAAGCAATAAAATTGTCTAGTTTTGATCCACTGATGAGTTTCATGTGTAACAAGTACTTTAATATTTTTCAAGTTATATCATTGTTTTATTTTTTACACCTATGAAGGTTGATGAATTTTTTATTTCCATAACAACTTTTGACATCTAATTAAGATGAGATGTTAAATTTAATATGCATTTACATGTTATTGTAACAATTTTACCATTTTAGCATCTTTTTCACATTAATAGTATCTTTTTTAAAAATCTTGGAATTCATATAATTGAGGTGGGAAAAAAATGCCAAATAATTTTTCATTTTTTAGGAATATTGCACCACCAAGCTATAGGGCATGATATCAATAGTAAATGTTAAATAAATTTTTAGAACTTTCAACCTTGTGGAAGTTGATTTTGAACAAATTTGACATATATTAAAAATTAATTAACTGATGTTGAAATGGTAAATGTACTATTATTCAAATGAAGTTGAATCACTTTTGAAGGGGAGAAAGATTATGGGGTTTCAATTTTTGTTTTTGTTTCCTTGTGTTGTAGAAATGACATGCAAAAAATAAATGCATAAGAGTTAATTACAGTAAGTAATTGTGTCATGGTTGTGTGTTGTAAAAGGTGAATCCTTATTTTTTTTACTCTTCAACTCTATATTATTTTTTGTAAGCCAAGCGTTGCTTCATTTGGTGTGAGCTCAAAAACATATGCTTAAAATTAATTCATGAGGCCAATCATTCTCTTAGAAATTTTTCTTAAAGTTATTTTGTTTTTGGTCTTTCTTTCTTCCCCCCCTTTTTTTTTTGCAATGTTGAAAATATTTTGTTCTTGGAGTTTTGATATTCATTAAATCTAAAAACAACACATGTTTTTTCAAATGAATAGAATCAAAAAATGTGGGTGAAACAAAGATTATTCTTTCTTCATGTGCTTTTAAAATTGTCTAAAGTAGAAGTACAATGCATAAAGTGAAACTAGATATGATCAAATTTGGTAGTTGAACTTGTAGGTAAGAGGAAAGGAGCTTTTTGTGTTTTGAGCAATTTATTGGAAGATTTTTCTTGGGACTAATGTTAGGGATAACTGGAACATGGATACACAAAATTTGTAGTTTCACAATTAAGGTTGTAGCTCCATGTATGAGTCATGATTATAGGAATTAGGAGTTGACTTTAAGCATTGGTTTTTTTCAAGTTCTTTCCCAAATGCATACATATGTGGAGTTGAAGAGATTGAGATGGGCACTAAGGTAATTGTGTTGCTTCAAATGGGAAAAAGGGTTATTTTTAAAGGTTTATTTGGCGTAGCAAGTATATGGGGTTACAAAGAGTTTTAGGTCAAAAGGATGAAATGTTTGCAAAATTTATGTAGTGTGCATTAACATTGCAACATTTCAATATTAGAATATGTAATAGCAATATCAATATTGAACATTCGAGTAATTAAATGACTTTTACATGAATGTGTGAATTTGACCTTGGAGGATTCATAATTCCATACATGATTTGGATGAGGTGAAATTGAACATGCTTCCACTTGATCATTTTGGACATCTTCTTGGTGTCAAGGTCTCATTATGCCTAGGCAATGGCAATTTTCAAAAGCTTGAACTAACAAAATTTGTTGTATTCTTATCATGCATTATCATTATGGAAGTTTGTTTAATGCGTGGTGTGCTTGATGTTAGAATGTAGGGTCTCACTCTGTTGGTAATTTTGGTGGCCATGCTTTTGATTGTTTGGAGGTAGTTGACATAGAACATGTAAAACATACACATTTATAATTGTTCATTGATTCAAACATAATTATTGATAAGGTTTGGTAGCTTTGTGATCTTTCCACCTCCTAATACATTATATTAATGTAACCTTGTGTGAAATGGTTATTTAGGAAGATTTTATGTTTTGATTGTTTTGTAGTTGTGTGCTCAATTCCCTATTGTCCAGGTGTATTGGAGCAAAATGATTGCATGGGTTAAGGTCATTTACATTCAAAAGTTGAAGGATTTTTTTTTTATAAACGTATATTGACATGCCAACCCATATGATCACAACTTCATTGGTTTGAAGTGCAAACCATGCAATTATGAGAACATAAGTGGTCATAATGTCCTATTAAAATATCAATGTTATATACTCTTTTAAAACTAATTATCAATTGTTGAAATTGATATGTATTTGCATGGCCTTGTGTAGTTTTTGACTAAGTGAAAGCAATCCTCAAAATGGACTTACTAAAATGCATGAAACTTTCCATTAATAAAAATGTTTTGCACATTCAAAGAACAACTTCATTTGACCTCTCATTATTAGAACCTTTGCATTATAGTTTTGTAATATATACGAAACAAAGGTATTTAAAATAAATAGATTGTCATGATGTTAATGTTTTGCATTTTTCCACATGTATATTTATTTTAGTTTGTATCTCAAAATGATTACATTAAAAAATACATAAAGGTTGAATGCAACATGTTTATAGGCCTACAAAAAAAGGCAAAATTCTACACCAATTTCTTACAAACTCCTTAACCTTATTTAGTGTTGCCTCTTGTGGTTTAAGCTTAATGTTTCCTTTCTTCCCACCTTTATGAACTTTAACCATTCACCATCAAAACCACAAGGTGTTGTCCCATGTATGGATACAACAAGGATGATGGTGCTTATATAATAGTCATTTGGAAGCATGTGGATGTTGGAACAAGTTTGACCTTTTGAAATAAGTTTCAAGTTGGTGCCACATTGATGAGTAATTTGTTGATCATGCTTTTCTTTGTTGCACCAATCTTGGGGTTTGTGAGAAGAGTTGTCATTGCCTACTGCTCAAGAACATAATTCATAGGACTTTCAGAATGTGAAAGACTTTACAAGTTATTGCTATTAGAATTGGGAGCAAACCATGTTGCTTCATGGTGATGACCAATAGTTGTGATGTGTCATATTGGATTTGTAAAAAAAAATATAGTTGAAAGAGATGTGTATATCATGGTGGATGCAAATTAAACCATTGGGGGGAATAGAAAGGGGAGTGGAGAGTGGAGGCATGCTCTAAACATGAACTTAGTTTTTCATATAATTTGTTTGTTTCAAATTATTATAATTAATAGTTGTTTTCCTTTGAATAAGACTACCAGTTGAATTGCTATTACTTACTATTTGTACCTTTGTGATTTTTGAAATTGAGCTTTGAATTGAACTTGAAATATGAATTGAAAGTTGTTGATCCCATGTAATCACATTTATTCCCTTCCTATGTTAAATCTTGAAGGAATGTACAACCATCAATAATATTGGCATAACATATTATGGGCAAAAAAGTTCAAAATCATGAAATCGTACACATAATCTAAACTTGACAAGGGAAGTGTATGGTTATAGATCTTTTCCTATTTTGTATGATGATGTTATCACTTTTTTAAGAAATCCAATTTAATAGTTTGATTATTCTTCATAAATTCATCACATTCCCATGACTTTGAACATTCACCATCATTCACAAAAGATAATGAATGTGGAGCACTTCCACTTGCAAATTGTGTCTTTTCAAATTAAAGGATGATGATTAGTGATGAACACATGGAGATGTCTAAATTGTTGCATAAATTGCACATTAAGATATGAATCTTCATGATATGCATTACACCATGAAATTATGATTGCATGTTGTATGTATGTATGCATATAGTGCTTCCTAGAAGGTCCATGATGCAAGCTTTAAATTGATTGAAGGTAAGTTATCAAAAGGTTAAAGGATTAAGGATTTTGGGAACTAGTAAAAGGGGTACTTTAAGAAATATATTCATAATATGAATGTTGGGCATGTTGCATGTTTCATAAATGAACATATATATTTAAGTGATATAATTATTTTTTCTTGACATCATGTGAATTCTATTTCAAGGACACAAATAGAAGAATTTGTTGAGAACATTATGTCAACAAACATTTAGGTTTTTGCATAGACTCACTTTTTTCATAGTTTAATGTGTTATAACCCTTTTCTTGACTTGTAATAACATGCAAATGTTATGATCTTATGGATAAAATATGGTTTTGATAATGAATCAAATCCAATGTATTGACATAAAATATGAACGAATATGTAGATTTGTGGTTCCCCCCCAAACCATAAACAAATTTGTTGATCTTCATATACAAATGACGAGTCGCAATATATAAAACATTGAAACTTATAATATGTGTTTGTATGAGAAACTCAAAAAACATATGGCTATTGATGTCACGGTCAATGGGTTAAATATATAGTACAAGGATTTTTTAAAAAGGCTAACTGGATGTCCAGGGAGCTATGGGTAAATTGGATTTCTAGGAGGCTTTTTTGTAATCTCGATTATCAAGTACTTATTTTCCAAATGAAAAAAATAATCCAATATATATAGTAATTAGTTCTTGTGCACTTGGAATCTAGTGGGCATATATGTCAATCATAAAGTGATAATTAACATCAAGATATGATGATATTATACTTTGAATTATCCACACATATATATAGAGAAATTATTGTTGTTGGATTGTAAACAAACATGTAGTTTCAAATAGTATGCTTTATATATCGATTGGATACATGACATTTTGTAGGAACAAATAGTTATAATTATTGTTGAGGTTCAATAGATGAACATTTACCTTTTGAATAAGATGATAATTATGTTTTTTCACATTTTGTTCCTTATATACATACAATGGTGTGAACAATATTGTGAAAAATTGTAACATGTGATTGGATGAGATAAAATGTTTGAAAACTCTATGGTTGCTAAAGTACTGGTCAGTAAATAAAATAAAATTTCAAGGTTTTAAAAACCTAATCCAGGTTTTGACAACCTAATTAAGGTAACCTGGATTCTTCAAGGACAGTTTCTCATAACTTCATTGTTTGGTATGTTTTGTAAATGTTTATCATGTTTTTCAAGATGTGATAAATGTTGTTTTATTAAATGTGGATGGTTCAATTGTATGCTAAATTATCACATGTTTTGACAATAATATGTGAAATATGATGTCACGATATAAATGAAGGGATTGTTACCTTTCATCTAAGTATTTGTATGACCTATTTTTGTAGAAAAGTAAATGTTGACTATTTTTGGTGATGAACTCTACATGGTTGCTATTGTTCTCACCAGGAAGAGAAAAATTTCATCTAATATTTTCCATTTCCTTCCTTAAGAGATTTACATGTCATGCAAGGGAATATGAATTAAAAATGCAATGTGTACATTATAGATTCCATACAAATATATTGCATACATTACATGATGTTTGATGATGAAAAGCTTAACAATGTACAAATGTGAGTGATGTGTACATACAAATGTTTAATGCACATCACACATAATTAGAATATGACAAAATTCTTATCATGGATTTTGCTAATCAATATTGATGATTTGTAGATATGAGATTATTTACATAATCATAAAACACTCTATTAATGCATTTCATGTGAGCCATTTACTTAACAACTCTTTAGACAACTAACCACAGGATACATGCCTACATAATCCTCAAATTAACTCAATAGACCGAAAAGTTGAACCAATTGCTCCAAAATAAGCATTTTTGAATATCTTCATTTTAGTTTGCTCCTCTACAATCAAGCATTCAAGGCCAGATCCTGCTCAACCCTGAAGTTTGAACATGTCCTTTAGGCAACACCGTTATGTCTTATTGAAAGCACAATTGAACTCAAAGTTCAGGCAAAAGCTCAAGACTACAGCAAATTGAATAGATGAGAATCAAATATAGAACTTACATCAACAATGTCCCCTTTTTCACTACAAGGAAAATCAAACAACCCATATTTTTTTTCCTCCTCTGCAATTTTACCATCTCCTCATGAAAGAATTTCAATGGTCCATAGACAATCAACAACTCCCATGAGCCACTGCAAGCATCATTTGAATCATGCTTGCTCCACCCAAAAATCCCCCAATCCAAAAGCCCAAGGGTAACTCCACCAGTAGTGTATATTGTTGGCATAGTTAGCCCATATTTTATCTACAGTGCTTGCCAATCTTTTTACTAGGGTCACCACTGATCGATTTACCACATGTGGTTCTGCTACAGCCAAATAAAGCTAGAAAGAATAGCCCCAATGAAGAGCTTTATCTACACATCACACCACACACCACAAGAACCCAATCAAACATTCAACTGCATCTAAGATACATGCTCAAGCAGAAGATTATATATGGACTTTTAAAAAAAAAAGGTCATAAATTTTTGTGAGGAATCTAAACATTTCTGGTGGCTGTAAAATCAATTCATGCACGATTTTTGCAATCTGAAAAACATGACATTTTAGCATAATCAGTTTTCTTGTCTTAGACAAGAAATCTTATGGTCAGTAATAGAACTTGCCATATCTTTTCTGCAGGTGTGGAGGATTTGTTTATACTGATGATTCACCTGAATGAGAAAAATAATTGCATGAAACATGGGGTAAGTTGAGTTATGACAATTGGTTTATTTTTAAAATTTGCAATACCTTGTTTGCCATGCTTGTGAAGTAGATAAGAATGCTGCATGTGCAACGATGATTGATTGACATTGGGACAACTATCAAAATATTCCTCAGGCCAATTTCTTTTCTTAGATTTGTGGAGAGGTTGAAGACATGTTCATGCAGGCAAAAGTTATGCATAACTCAATTTCATACAAGCTACAGTTGTGCATACTTCAAATGGGAAGACATTCTAAGGCATAGAGGCATTCTCATGCACCTTGCCGACACATACATTGTGGCAGGCACACAATTAAGGATTAATTGTTATGCTAATGCTACAACCTTCTTGGATGAGGTTTGCAGTTTGCAAATGTTCACTAAGGTTCTACCTAGGGAAAAGAGAGATAGAAGAGCAGATAAAACATTTGGAGCAATAATGACTCCCCTCCTCCCCACCCCCCTCTGAGTCCCACTCATTCATTTTTGTCTCTGTGCCTTCATTCAACACTCACCAGCTGTTGGGAGTAGTGTCAATGTTCTCTTTTGGTGTGAGACCTAGCTCTTGTAGCTATGGAAGATGGAAATTTGCGCCCATGTTCACAAAGTGAAATTAGCATGTGGAGATGAAGCATTGCTCCAAGTTCAATGCAAAGGCAGCTCTATTGTGAAAGAATTGGACCATACAAGACATTGTGACTGATTTAAAATCGTGCTTCAAATTGCAATGTACTTGTTTAAGGGTTTGGATAATGCCAAAAAGAACAATAACCTATACTCCACCAGCAGATTGCCAACTTATATATATTTTCATAAACAGTAATATTCAAGCTAAATACTCCATATACCCATCTGGATGCTTTTCACAAACCATTTGCATCTTGTGCAGTGCCAACAGGAATGAAACAGGAGCATTGTTCATGAGTATAGCAAGCCACTTACCACATTGAAAAGGCTAGAGGAGCTTGCTGTACAAAGGTAATCTCCAGTTGCACCAACTTCTGGATAATGTCATTCTCTGGAACTCCATTCTGTGTGGCAAGAAATGGATCCTGTCAAACCATTCCATGACTTTCCCTTTGTCTGAACAAGTGTAGCACTCAGCGTGGAAACCATAGCAAGAGAAGGCACTCTTTAACAATCTATCACACAATCAAAGCTGGAACCAACATGCCATTACTTTCTGCCCCATCTCTGGTTCAAGATCACAAAATTCATAGAGTTTTCCCTTTATCACAAGTTCGGCAATTTTAAGCCAATGTCTGTGATTGCGTGAAAAGCAAAATTGCTTCTGAGAATTTTCTAAACTGAAACGGACAGGCTTTGATGGCAGTTACATCTTAACCACAACACAACTCCCTGAGTTTGCAAGAAGATAACAACTTTGAAGAAGAAAAAAGTATCCAAATACTCAATCTGGGTCCATTACTGCTCCTGCAATGCTATCATGTTGACCTGCAAGCTTCAGGTCCTCAACATGGTCTTCAATGTGGCTACTGTTATTCAGAGGGTGATCATGCCATCTTCCTAAGAACGCCTCTGATCTTATCACAGTGCAGGCAACCCAATTTGGCTTCTACTGGAGCAGCTCCTTCCTGCACCCCAACACATCCAAAAAGACATATCCTCTTGCTGGGACCTGCAATTTTCAAGGATTGACCTTCAGCAGTGTCACAAGGTTTCCTCATCTGAACTGAAGCTAGGGACTGCAATAAGAATGGAACCTGAGGTTTAGGAGCCACAGACGGCCTAGACTTTCATGGAGGAGCGTTCTGTTGCAGGTGCCTGCAACCTGAGCACATGAAGCCTATATGTTAGCAATTGGAAATGCTGTACTCCATAACAACAGCAGAAATATCACAACAAATCTTTCAACATTAATGACCCTGATTGTATGACAAAGCTTTGTACACCAGTCAGTATCTTCTCAGATAGTTTATTGAAACACTACAAAGTTATCATCTCTCTGATTCATCGAATTTGCTGGCCCCAATGAGAATAGAGGTTCCACACCAAATTTAGTTAAATATGATGTATGGCAGAGTTCTTACAAAAACCCAGACCATCTAGTTTGACCAAAACATTCAGCAGATCATTCTGTAATCTTGAAGCTCAGCAGGAGTCCCATCTCAGAAAGGATTGTCCCAATTTAAACACAAAAAGCATGAATGGTACTTGCAGTGAGCATGTGTCATATATGTACACCACAAAGGCAGCAGGAACTGGAATGGAAATTTATGCAACATCTTCACACACAACAAGTTTGAAAGGTATTGTCTGCTCACAGGCTCTTTCTCTGTGGACAAGAACAAAACTTCCAATAAAACTGCACAACCAAAGATCTGCAGAGAAACCAATACAAAAAGAAAGTGTTCTGTGGTCAAAACTAAGAGATTTGTCAGCACTTGGGAGCATAGATCTGACATTTTCACCTAGCTTTCTAAAGAGGCAGAGAGACAACTGGTCAGAGCATCAGTACAGTTTACTCTTGACACTGATGAGAACCAAGTTGAGAGCAAAGCAATATTGATTGGAACCAAAAGGAATTAACGCTTGAATTCTGTGAGACAATCAACCTTGTAATTGAAGAAAGAAGAAACCTGAGAAACAAAACTCATAAAAAAGGGGCCATTCACTCCAAGTCAAGGAGAAATCAGGCCACCAAACACATGGTTCAAGCTAAGAGGAGAATAAGGGAAGAGATGATATAGAGCCAAAGAAGTGAATTCAAACTCTTACTAAAAACCTTGAAGAACAAAGGAAATTCACTCTCAACCTGTGACTGGATTCTTCCAAGTCCACAGCAGCACTGAATCAACAATAAAATGTTAATTTGTTTGGACTTAAAAACTCAGAATCTTTGGTGAACAATTCAGCTCTATTTAGGCAATCCTCTAGATTAAGTGTTGTTGAATAGAGGTCCACATCACCAGTCTCATTAACAATGTTAAAGAGATATGCACAAATTACAACTGCAGTCTGCTGAACTCACTACTGTGCCATTGCAATCCATAGAAGCCAGAAATTCCCTTTTGCTTGCCCCAAGAACCACACCCTCTCAACCAAGATATTGGAGAAGTGTTCAGATTTCCTGCTGACATGTCTGAAGTCCCTCACATAAGATGATAAATAAAGCCAACTTTAACAAATCTCAAGTCTTGCGTCATAATTCATTTTACCAAATGTATGTTAACCTCAAATGATTTTACATCCAGGGTTTCTTCTCACTTTCTGTCCCCACATCGTTGCTGTCAATTTCATGCATTCTGCTGCTCTTCATAGATCTTTTTTTGCCTCTATAAGGAACCCTACTCAGAGGCTCAACTTTATTTGAAACCATTCAAATATGTTGAAATAGAAAATGCCTAACTCAGTATAGATCATTGAACCATGTCAAACCTATCAAACTCTGCTTATTGTTCCATAGATGATGAACAATTCATATGATGCAAGAAATCTGCTCTTGCACTCATCTGGTAGAGTAAATTACAAACTAGTACCCTGCAAAAGCACCACAGCATGGAAATGAGTACATTAAGCCAGAGTATCCTGCCAATGAATGGTCTGTAGCACAGTTAACTCAAAAAAAGGACATACATATCTTGGCTTGCATTGACCCTAGACAACTTGGCCCATCATCAATCACTCAGAAAACCCTCATCTCAAAAACTACTTTTCATGTTTATCAATGTTATTTGAAGAGATTCCGCCTGTGGCTATTACTGTAATCTTCCAATGTTGTGAGTGGTAGAATTACAGGAAAGAAATATTGCAGATCTTACTTGAAAAAACTTACCATCCCGATTATCTGCAGCTGCAAGCTCTATTGGCTGCTCTCAAGCAACAATGAAAGGTAACACCATGAGCATGAAAGTCTCATAATCTAGGGTGGCAGATCCTTGTAAATTTATATCCTTCTCCTTAAACTTCTCTGACAATCCCTGCACAACCAGTAGCACATACAATTAATGCTTGATAACAGGATATGCATTTGAATACTAACCATCCTTCATTCAGGTTTCATGTTATCAAATTCATGGACTCTTCTTTGTGTGACCCTTGAGGTTTTACTTTTCCAGAGAAGCAGCACATTCCCCATCTAGACCCAAAATGGAGAGACAAACTAAAATAGTGATTACAACTGGAAGAGTCAGCATACCTTAACAATGAGTCCACACCTGCAAGGTGACATCAAAAGGACCAAATCAACAAGAACAGAGAGTTTAGTAAAGAAGAAATAACTGATTTTCTCATGCTCTACAATAAAGCTTCCATGTTCGACCACACACACCTATAACTTATTTGCCATAATAGCTGGAAGGCTCCTGTCACAGAGTAGTAAGATCACCATAGCATGAAATAAACACCAGCACAGTAGTCTGGCTATGTTCTTGGGTTGACAATGCATGATGCCTCAGAACAGTACTAGGTTTGCTATATTGACATAAGGAGGGGGGAGTATGTGACATACTCAATAAAGTTATCATATTCAATGCTCCTTCCTCGGCCTGTTGTGTCATATGTAGACACAAGTATTTGCAAGACTTGCGAAGGAATATTGAACCCAAGACTGCGTAGTGCCTCTCGTAACTCATTCAGCTCAATCGTTCCACTCCTGTCTCTATCAAATCTCTCAAACACGATCTACAGCAGCAAATAAAAGATAGCATCAAACAACTTCGATCCATGTTCAAAATAGCAAATGTGCCTATGCCTCTTAACTGACAACCAACACACAAATGCATAAAATTCTAACACTGGCTAGAATAAACATTTCTAGCAAATTCCAAGCACTTGGGATTTGTGGTTCAGAACCTAATTCAAGCCTTATACCACTATGGCATACTAGAAGCACTTATCAGAAGGTAATCACAAATCTGCAAATCACACACATCATGATTTTTCACTGTATAACATGGAATTGGCTACTTATCTAACACAGGAACACAACAGATAGCAAGCCAGTCCTACAACGTCACCAAAAGTAGAGAAGCAGTAAAATAACTAGCAGGTAATGAGATTGCTACCTGCCACTGCTTGATAGCCCTCCACAATGGAACAAAACCTACTGGTCCTGCAGCAGCTCAAAAACCAATTCAAGCTGGGAAATCAGCAACCTAGCTCGAATGCCAGCATAAGAACTTTGATGCCAATTCAACAAGTCGAAATGCTTTCCAAAGGATTTCTGGAAACTCTTCCCAATCAAACCTACATCTTAGATTCTACAGCAGGCCATCCAATTCCCCAGGTGACCCAACGACATCTGCCTGGATTTTTTTTCTGTGCTTGATTTACACTCCTGCATGTCCAATATGCTGTTCACACAAAACCCAAAGTGAGTTTGAGGAAGAAGGGGTACCGATAGAACTGGTGTTGTAACTGTTATCTGCATATATGTGGAGCATCAGCCGCACTGTGCGAGGACTAAATGGTGAATAATCTGACAACACTCTTGCCAGTTCCTTTGCGTCGATTGTTCCACTTCCATCTGTGTCTGCCATCTCAAAAACACGCACTATTTCAGGCTCTGTGCCTGGAGGAAAGCGTGCCCTCGAAGAAGGCACCTGACCATAGGGGGTTTGTCCGTATGGAGGATATGTCGTCTGTCCATAGGACGAGTATCCAGACGGTTGCTGTCCGTATGAAGAGTATGCAGACGGCTGTTGTCCATATGAAGAGTATGCAGACGAAGGCGTCTGCCCGTACTGCGTTTGTTGTTGACCATAAGGACTTGGCGGCGTCGATTGGCCGTAGTACGAGCTCCCGGATTGTGCTGCATAGCTTGGAGTTTGTTGCTGCTGCCAGCTCTGCCCCTGATTATAGGGTGGAGCGGTCGGCTTACCATATGATGCCATAGCTGCGAGCAAACCCCTTTTCTTTCGCAAAGTACCTGAAAGCGACAAGCACGCACGCACGAAAACAAAACAGTAAAAACCTCGCCTCTGAACACACCCTTTGCCTTGTCTCCAAAGATCGCATATCTAGCATGTAGAGCTCAAATTCTTTCTAATCATCTCGAAGCTTTCAGACGACAACAGACCAAATCACACTGAAAAAAAGAAAGAAGAAGAAGAAAAATAAATCCTCCGATCGCAGTTTCTTCCGGTTCACCGAAACAGAAAAAAAAACTCACCTGAAGAAATCAGCAAATGAATTCACAACCGCCGCCGCCACAAAACTATCCAACTCGCAGAAACCTTATCTGAAGTAAAAACGCTTCTCCTTTACTGTTTAGTAGCACCAAGAGTCCTGTCAAGCAAACTGTGTACCAAACACTGTTGCAACGCGGGAGGTCGGATCTTCTTATCAAACACAGCTTGCAATATTACTTTTAGCTTCCTATCACCGATAACTGACTTATACTCTTCCGCCAAGCTGCTAGCTCGCATGGATGCACACAACAACAAAGAAGCAAATACAAGAGCTTCAAACAAGCGCGAGGAGCACGCAAACATCTAGCGCAGGAAAACAGAACCTTCTCGCACAAGTCGGTCCCGCGTGGAGAGCGACGCAACCAGCCCAACGCGCCAACGCAAAGACAAGGCGAAGGACGTGTGCAATGACGAGGCGTAGGGGAGAGAGAGAGAGAGAGAGCAGAAGGTGGAGGGGCCCAGGCAGGTAGGTAATGGGACCGGTCCTTAACTTAAGGACCAAAAATTCAAGGACTAAGGGCTTTTCAACCAGGACTATCCATGTGGCGTAAAGCCATGCAGAGGACATACACAAACTATGTGTCCTTGCAATTTACATTAAAAAGTATCTTAAAGCAAAAGAAGAATTATAGAAACTCAAATATTCCACCATGCAAAAAATCCAATCTTAAAAAAATTCCTCTAAAGGAAAAAAATAAAATCCTTCAAGATATTATAACTCTATAACTACTCTCAAGTTTCAACACAAGCCAAAATATCATCTTTCAAAAATCCTCTGATAAAAATAGACCTATTACTTAGGGTCGAAGTCCCTTAAGCTAGTATAGTCTATAATGAATCTAAACACAGTATCCTTACAAACACACACAATCAGTTTTGCTTTTTTTTAAACCCTGTGTGTATATGACGAGTGTTATATATACAGCGGGTGCTGAAGAGGCTTGTGTGTAAGTGTGTGCCGAAAAATATGTTCTCTAGCCAATGAAATTGCAGGATTTGGTGGCCTGAAACTTTTTTCTTAGTTATCTCAAGGGAACTATCAGTTAAATGTGTGATAGGGTTTGGCAGGTTCGTGAGAATTTTACCAGACCAATGGAAATGATAGAAAGGAAATGTTGGGCCAAATAGGGTCCTGTGTAGGCCTGAAGATTTTTTTTCTTCCACACCAATGAGATAGCTGGATTTGGTGCTCTGAATTTGTTTTTTTAGTTATTTTGAGTGAACTAGCAATTCAATGTGTAAGTAATAGCTATTTTGCAGACATGATTCTAGCACATTACTTGTGCACTTTGTTATTATTATTAATTTTTTTTTTCCCTTAGAAATTTTTTTGGGTAGTGTAACTTTGACTTAGTTTTGTTAAGATTTTGGAAAAATAAATTTGTAAAAAATTTGACATCAACTAATAAGGGAAAAAGAACCTTGACACAAATATTAAAACCACTGGAGGAATTTTAATATAATAGAAATTGGAGGCCAATATTTTTGCTACAAACTTATGGGCAAAGCCCTACCTATAGGCTAATACTGTAATCCCCTTTTGTGTAAAGGTAATGGGAGGGGGGGACTGCCTACGAAATAGAGACACGTATGGAGCGTTTGAGGAAGCTCCCCCCGAAGGAAGGTACCGGCCGTAAGGAAGCTGTCGAATTTCTTCCACGACAGACGTGGGCAGTTTAGGCCCCAGTGAACCAGCACCCACCAGCGCACCACAAGGATGAATGGTAAGTGGTCAGGAAACAGTTTTCTGTTGGGTTCCAGTTCCCTAGCTAACCATGGTGGTTACCTCATTGCTTTTTTCCCCTATCTACCTACCAAGCAGGTTGTTAGTAGGTAGGTAGTAAAAATGCCTTTACCTATGTATAAATCATCTACTTACCTACTAGTTACGTATTTTCCTACCTATTTACCTATATATGAGACCTATTTTCCTACAGAATTGGTTACCAAGGTGAAACCAAATATTACCTCAGTTGAGGTTCATCCTGAACTGAGTAAGAACAGGCATCCAGTGGACAGTGCACTGGTGGGTGCTGGTTTACTGTGGCCGGCACATTATACATCAGTGCCAGTGATTTTTGGGGGGGGGGGGCAAAGTTCTGCAACCTGGCGACATTTTAAAAAGGCACTTTCTACAAGAAGTACAAAAGCTTGTTTGGAAAGAAATGGGCCACTGCCCTCACATAATGAGGAAAACAAACTTGAAGTCGTCATAATTAGAGTCATAATAGGTAGGGTGTTCTTAGGAAGGGCTATTAGCCAGGCCAAAAATAATGGCAGCCAATTTTAGGAATATAATTTTCATACAACCATAATTCTGGGGTACTTATTATGTTTCATATTAACTAGTGTGAAATTGGTGCAAAATTCCCCCGTCAAGAAAAAAAAAAAAAAAAGGTCAGTTTAACTAACACAAAAAACAAAACC